>Ga0172370_10007515_pt1 | contig 13348 bp, 12 predicted proteins | sample LakKiv5m_FD_114538 | JGI IMG/M metagenome (GOLD analysis project Ga0172370, IMG submission 114538) | Freshwater microbial communities from Kabuno Bay, South-Kivu, Congo - kab_022012_11.5m | ecosystem: Environmental > Aquatic > Freshwater > Lake | place: Democratic Republic of the Congo...
CGCTTGTGTCCGGCTGGATATAGCGAGGATTGCTTTTCGTGACGATTCTATATTATTGGCGTCCCCACGGGGAGTCGAACCCCGGTTACCGGCGTGAAAGGCCAAGAAAGAGCGTACTCTGCCTGATTTTATTGAACTTTTGATCCGTTTAGATCCGTTTACGGGCGTTGAAAGCCGTCAAGAAAGCCGTCTGCTCGGTACTGGTTAAACCTTGTCTACTGCCTTTGCGTTGTGTGACCCTTATCGTCGGCCGGTTTTTCTGATTGACTTAAAACGGCCATTAAATCATAATCATCCAAAATTGGATTTTAGAGGAATTCATTATGCAAAGAACGGAAGACATTCGGGGAGAGAATTTTCTCGATGTAATGAAAAAGATCGAGGGCATGTCCTCATCCCAGCAGCGGTTCATTCAGGAAATGCTGTCGCAGCGCAAAGCTACCCCCGTTTTGCCTAAAAAGCGAATCCTGAAAAAGAGCTTCGGATTGTGGGCGGATCGCGGGGATATAAAAAGCAGCACAGACTATGTGAATCAGTTGCGCAGTGAGTGGCAATCGCGATTGGAAGGTATGAAAGGCTGATGCCCCAGGCACTGTTGATCGACAGCGATATTCTGATCGACCATTTGCGAAAAGAGCAAGGCGCTCTGGACTATATCCGTCAGAAAATCGATGACGGTTCCCCTCTCTTTATTTCGGTCCTAAGCCGAATCGAAATCCTCTCCGGTGCCAGGAAGGGGGAAGATGAAACCATCCGATCCCTTTTCGGTATCCTGATTTCTGTCGATGTTGACTTGGCGATCGCCGATAAAGCAGGTGAATATCTGAAGAAATTCCGTAAGAGCCATGCTGTGAGCATCGGCGATGCCGTGATCGCTGCCACCGCCAAAGAGATGGAAATGAATCTCGTCACCCGAAATATCAAGCATTATCCAATGAAGGATGTAGAGATCGTAAAGCCATACTGAATCCGTAAAATCCGCCCATCGCGAAACCGCTTTAAGAAAGCTGACTTAGTTCATCCATTTATAGAGTCGTCATATCTTTCCCTGCTTGCGGACCCACCACTTCATGTCTTGCAGAAAGCCCTCCCTGAAATCCTCCGGCTCCAAAATCAGGATATGGGGAAGCCAGGATTTGAGGACATTTTCGATGGACTCGTAATTGCCCATCCGGAAGGAGACGACAAGCGATCCGTCCGGCTTTTCCTCTTGGATCTCCTGGGTCGGGAACATCTTCCGCCGCTTGAAGTAGTGGCCGCAGGCGGCATCCACCAGCACCTTCACCTCGAGCTTCTGCTCCCCGGTGAACCAGATGTTGGCGCTTCCCTGGAGAATCGCGTCCAGATCTTTCGGTATAGCCTTGAATCCCGTCCTGAAAAGCCGGAAATCGCTGATCCGGTCAAGGGCGTAGCGCTTGAGAATCCCCGTGCATGGCTCATTGCCGATAAGATACCAGAAGCCGCCGAAATAAACAACGCGGTAGGGGTCCAGAAGGACAGGGTGGACTTCCTTCCCGCTCGGATACTGAAACTGTACCTGCCTCTTCTCCCGGATGGCCTTCACCGCCTGACTCAGCAGGCTGCTGTCCAGCGGGGCGGCCTCGTCGATCTTCGCGAAGACCGGCATGGAGGTGACGCAGTCGTAGAGGCGGTCAAGAACGCCCTCTGCCGCCTTCCGGAAAGGCTCCCCCAACTGTCCTACGAGGTTCTTCAGGGCCACCACCAGGGCCAGCTCCGTATCGTCAAATACCTCCAGGTTTTTTACCAGATCCTTGCTTAACCGGTAGCTTCCCTTCTGGATCTCATGCAGGGGAAAACCAGATTCTTTCAGGAGCAGGAGGTCTCTCTGGATGGTCCGTGGTGTAGTCCGGAATTGCTTGCTGAGCCAGGCGCTGGATACATTCTCTTTTTCCATGAAGACCCGGAGAATCATCCCCAGGCGGAACAGTTTCGTCTGTGAATTTTTCTCACGGATCATCCCTTTTCCCTCCCATCTTAAATAATGCGACACACCCTTGTCGTTCCAACATGGCATTATCAGCGTCAAGTAAATAAAGTCAATTCAAAAGAGGACGAAAGGAGGCAAGAAGATGGGAGAGATCATGAAAGAAACACTCAAGAAGATAAAACTTGGAGAGCTTCAGGTCCACGGTCACGTAACCGTCATTCCGGTTATCGGCGCCAATGGGGCCGGGCCGGATTATCTGACCATGAAGGAGGCGCTTGGCGGCCAACTGCTTCTTGTAACCGAGGTGACTGAAGGAGGGGTGGTGCCGGAGCTCAAGGTGATCAACCGTGGTGAAAAACCGGTCCTGCTCCTCGATGGGGAGGAACTTTACGGCGCCAAACAGAACCGGGTCCTCAACACCACCATCCTGCTCAGGGAAAAATCGGAAACGGTCATCCCTGTGAGCTGCACCGAACATGGGCGATGGTCTTACCGGACCTCCCATTTCGAGGACTCGGGCCACATCATGTCGGCCAAGATCAGGAGCGTCAAGAACACCTCCGTTTACGAGAACCTAAAGGCGATGAGCGTCTTCAGGTCCGACCAGGGGGCCGTCTGGGATGAAATCGCGATTCAGGCGCACCTGAACAAGGTTTCCCCTGTTACCGGGGCGATGAAGGATGTCCTGGAGGCGAAAAAGGAAGAACTGGATTCCTTTCTCGAGCACTTTCCGGCGGTGACCGATCAGAACGGCCTTCTGGTCCTGGTGAACGGGGAAGTCGTCGGCCTGGACAGGGTCTCTAAGAAAGAGGCATTCAAGATAATTCACCCGAAGCTGATCCGGAGCTATGTCATGGACGCCCTGACGGAGAAACCATCAAAGGAAAAAGAAACGCCCGGGGAGAAGGTCGATGCCTTTTTCAGGAGGATCCTCCGGTGCACCGAAGAGAGGTTCGACTCGGTCGGATACGGCCAGGATTACAGATACGAAGGGAGGAAGGTCGTCGGCTCCGCGCTTGTCCATGACCAGAAGGTAATACACATGGCCTTCTTCCAGGTCAAGGAAACGGAAAAGGCCGGCCGCATGTCCCCTGTCTCCCGGAGAAGGGCTTACCGGACCAGATGATCAGTAGTGGGGAACGATGGGGAAAGAAAGAATGCTTATAAGCGCGATAAAAGAGTGAAGGAGGGCCATGTCATGGGAAAAGTGATCCAGTACACAAACAAGCCGAAGAGGCGGCGGAAGGGCGTTCCGTCCGATAATGCCGCGTCAGCGCCGCCGGCATCGTCGAAGACGAAAGGGAAAAGGAGGCCGGCGGAAGCCATCGGCACTTGGAGCAAAGCCGATCTCGACCTCCACAGGCAATTGCTCCTGAAGCTCATGAGGGAAGGGGAGTTCTCCGAGGCGAAGATCGTCGCCAAACACCTCACCGACTTGCAGCCGGAAGACTCGTACGCCTGGTACCTGCGGGGAACCGCACTTCTTGAGCTGTCCGATCCGGAACAGGCGGAGCCCTGTCTGCTCAGATCGATCGAGCTTGCGGGTACAGATGGCTTTGACTGCTATCAGATGTCCCGTGCCCGTCTTCTGCAGGGAGATCTGGAAGGGGCAGTCGACTGGGGCCGCCGCGCCCTGGAGCTGGCGCCGAAGAATCCCGCTTTCCACCGGCATATGAGCAATATCCATGCGATCCGGGGGGATCTCGACGCCGCCATTGCCGCCGCGAAAGAGGCGCTCCCGAAAATGGTCGAGAAGTACGATCGGGTCGCCGCACGCCTTGATCTGGCGAACCTCTACATCTCCACCAGCGACTTCGACGAGGCGAAAATCCAGCTCAAGGCGGCCCTGAAGCTGGAGCCCGACAACGCGGAGCTCTGGTCCAAGTTCGGCCATTGCCTCTCAAGACAGCACAAGACCGAAGAGGCTTTGAATTCTTTTCTAAGGGCCGCAGAGATCGAACCCGATGACGCCCGGCACCAGTACAACATCGGGGACGCATATCTCGGACTGGACAAGCCGGAGGAGGCGCTCAAGCCGTTGCTGCGGGCGGTCCGGCTCGATAATGATTACAGCCTTGCCCATTACGATTTGAGCCTCGCCTATTTGGATCTCAAGCAGTATCCGGAAGCGGAGGCAGCGGCTGGGGCGGCCCTGCGCGACGACCCGGAGATGGAGGTTCAGCGGACCAATCTTGGTATAGGCGCCACAGAAAATCTTGGCGTTGCCCTCATGAACCAGGGCCGTCTGGAAGAGGCGGAAGCCTGCTTCCGGCGGAATCTCCGTATGATCGCATCCACCTACTTCAATCTCGGCCTCGCGCTGTTCCGGGCGGAGCGATACGAGAAGGCCCTTGAAAACTTTCGCAGGGCGCTGGAGCTCGAACCGGAGGATCCTGAATACCATAACCTGGTCGGCGACACGTATGACGAATTGGGGCAATTAGATGAGGCCGAAAAATATCTGCGTAGCGCCATCGAGATAGACAAGAAATATGCGATGGGCCACTACGATCTGGGGGTCTTTCTTTCGCGGCGAAGAGGGCAAAAGGAGAAGGCTGTTGCCGCTTTCAAACAGGCCTTGAAATCCGACCCCGATATGGTTCAGGCTTATTACGGCATCGCCTGCACCTATGCCCTCTTGCGGGAGGAGGGAGCGGCCTTGGAATCCCTGGAGACGGCCCTTCAGAAAGGATTCCGGGACTTCGATCACATAGAGAATGATTCCGATTGGGACGGTTTCAGGAAGAACCCGAAGTTCATACGGTTATTGGGGAAATACCATGATATGGAAACAACCACCTGGTAGCGCCTGGCTCCCGGAGAGGGGTGTACCGAACGAATCAATGAGACAGAGACGGAGGTGGAGAGATGAAAAAGGTCTGCACAAAGTGCTTCCGGGAATTTACTGAAGACAATTACGGGCCCAACCCCGTCGATGTCTTGGGGCAGATCTTTATCGATGCGGCGGGGGATCAGGATGCCGGGGACATATGCCCGACATGCCGCGAGGACCTCGGCATCCTGAACCTCTTGGGATTTAGCGGCGGGCCGAAATAGCGATCCAAAAGTGAGATAGCAAATGACATTAACGGAAAGATATGAAGCTCTGAAACAGAAGGTCAAAGATCGGAAGGAACCGTTTGACCGTTTCATCAAACTCCTGGAGGGCGAGACCACCTGGCTCGCCTCTCCGGCGAGCACGAGGTTTCACCTGTCAGAGGAACAGGGGCTACTGAAACACAGCGTCGGGGTGACAGAATCCCTGCTCCGTTTCCGGGAATTTCTTGTCCCGGGGATCGCTGAGGAAAGCTGCGTCATTGTCGGCCTTTTCCATGATGTGGGGAAGCTGGGAATGCCCGGCAAGCCGCTTTATCTGCCCAATGAGAATGAATGGTTGGTAAAAAACCGAGGGATACGCTATAGGATCAATCCAGATGACGTGGCAGTGGGACTGGCCGTGCGCAGCCTGAACCTGACGACACAGTACATCCCCCCTATCTGAGGCCAAGGCTCAGGCCATTGCCAACCAAGACGCCCAGCATATCGACGACAACAAAGTTAAGCACGGCCACAAGGAGGAGCTCTTGACGCTGTTCGTCAAATGGGCAGATTTCTTGACAGCTCACATATATGGGGATGGATGGGGATAACTCCATGAGTCTATCAGCGAAGTATCTACCTCGCGCGACGCCGCTGGACCCTGCAGAGGATCCGCCGGGCAGCATTGACCCGCTAGGCACGCTCGGTTCGGCAGAGCGCATCGCAGAGGTACTTTTCCCGGGCTTCACGGCGCGCATGTGGCGACCACGACTGCTGACGTTCATCGCTGTGGCAACATTGGTTGCAGAGCGCGTCAAAGCAGCGATACCGGAACGCGAAGACGGAAATCTGGCGGCTCGACTTGCCTTCGAGCGGTTATTCGTTTCCGCTGTTGTTCGCCAACAGGATCAGAACCCGGAGGCATGGCGGGTTGCGGCCCGCAGACTTCCCGGCAGCTCTCTTGCTCGTCGGGCTCTTCGGACCGAGGATACACCTTTGGGCAGAAGCAATTTTCTGAAGGGTCAGGCCGTCAACGGCCCGTTCGGCGTTCTGGCACGTCTTGCCCGGAACATAAACATAATTGATGAGGACGATCATCTAGGCCGAGCTGGTGAAGAACTGCTCCTTGCCTGGGCTGCCGATGTCAATCTTCCCGGACTACTAGACGATGACCACAGCGATTCCGATGGAAGGAAATGGCTTACACGCTTCGTTAAGGCAACAAGAGAGCATCTGAGAGACCTGTGGTGGCCCAGTTTCGGATGGTCCGGCTGGCGTGAACTGGCGGAACCCTTGCGGCCCAATAATGCCGGGATGAAGGAACGCCACGTAATACGTCAGATTCTTGATAGAGATTCTATCCGGGCCAGATGTTTAGAACTGCTCTGCAAGCCTTCTGTCAAGGCGGTCTACCGAGCCGCCAAAGACGAAGGTCGCAGCGAGCAGGATCACAAGGTGCTGATTGAGGCCGTTCTCCCATGCATAAGGGGAAATCATGGTGAAGAAGACAGGGTCATTGATATGACCATTCGGCTGGCGAACGCATACGAAGAAGTCGCCAGCCATCTTGAAACGGCTTTCAACTGCCTTCTGTGGGGACTGACGCGGCGCGGTGGCCAGGCGAAGCCTGTAGAAATCGAGTCGGACAAGCAGTTGCAGCCGGTCTTTCGTTCCTTGTGTCGGCAGTTGCCGGGAGCCGCACAGCGTTTGCGGGGTTTCCTTGAGAAAATTCCCGCGGTACCCCAGATTGCCGACCGTAACCCGGTTGAGCCGCTGGGTGTCATCGCGTCACAGGCAGCGACCGGTGGAGAGAGTCCTTCCCGCCTGATCGAGATTGTCATGGCCCGGCATCGGGATGTGCAAGCATCGAAGAACAAAGGGATGTGGATTGAGCCTGGCGAACGATGGACACTTATGCCGGGGTTCGGCGTGGCAAACGATGCACCGCCCGAGGCACAGGTGAAATACCTGCATACCTTCCGCGTGCCGAATGCCTATAGTTTTCTTGCCGAGCTTGGGCTATCAGGACTTGAGGTGCCCGATGGGGAGGCGTAGGGCAGTCGAAGAACAACCTCTGGCGGATTACTGGAGACCTCCAGCTGACTGCGGGCTGAAGGATGGGGTTGGCGAAGCGGTTTCTTGCCTAGCAACCACGTTTGAGTTCGACGCCGGGTTCTTCGAAACCGAGCTTCTCCCGCGTTTTCTGGGCCTCCGCTTCGATCACACCGAGAACGAACGAACTTTCGTCATCGAGCGGGAGGAATCGCTTGCCACCACCCGCGTAGGTGTGCTCGTGGATGTATCCAGGTTCGATCCGTGTCAGACAACTCTTCAATGGGATCAACTTCCGATACAAGTGCCGGGCGGCATTCAGCACGCGAAAGTTACGCTGCTGGTCTGGGAACGTCTTATTCGTCTAATCGTTGGCTCGGCAAACCTGTCGCGCCAAGGCTACCGCCGGAATCGAGAGCTATTCGCGGCATTGGACTTCCTCGACTCCCCGGATTCGGCTCCGCTGCATATCCTGCACGATGCCCTTGCCTTCACCGATCTTCTCTCCACTTGGTCCCGGACATTGCCCGCTGCGACTCAACGCATCCGCGAGACGACCGAGCAGATACGGGTCCGTGTGCGCCGGTGGTCAAACGCACCTCGGGATTTCAGCCCGCGGGAAAGACCTCGGGTTGGCATCGTCGTTAGCCACCCCGCACATGCGTCAGGTTCCGCACAGTCCGCCTTGAAGCAGTTGATACAGCTGTGGCTGCCGCGCCGCGTGGTTCGTCTGACGGTCATGACTCCGTTTGTCGGGCAGCAGACCAACGGCGAGGATGCTGTACTGCAAAGCATGCGGGAACTGCCTATGGTGAGAGATGCCGAAGGCAGGTTGCTTGTCCCGGAGATACCAGCGCCAGAGGGCGCACAGCGCAGCATTGTTCCCCTGCCACGACACTTCGGTCAGTGCTGGAAGAAGCGATTCGGCGAGAACTCCCGCATACTACTCGTGCCTAAATGCGTTGAAAAGGTGGATGAACGACCCCGCGACTTGCATGCCAAGGCCATCCTCATCGAGGGAGACTCCCATGATTTGTTGATGACCGGCTCAAGCAACTTCACACCGCACGGAATGGGAATCGGGGCGTTCAACTGCGAAGCCAATCTGGTCTTTGAAGATAAGGCGAACATGAAGCGCGATGGACGGACGTTCGACGATCGACTAGGAGTTCCGGTTTCCTGGGACGACCCGGTCGGCATGGACGATGTCGCTTGGCAGGATCCCGAACAGCCACCCGAAGACGCCCAACCGGCCAAGCCGCATCTTCCCGCGTTCTTCGCGTGGGCGAGCTATTCACAGACAACGGGCGTGATCCGTGTTGGCGTTGCCCGCAACCATCCTGAACCATCGGACTGGACTATCGGCTTCACTGGACAGTCCGTAGAACGGCTGGCTTCTCTGTTCTCGCGGTCGGCATGCCCCGCCGACGGTACTACGCTCTCATTTACGCTCGATATGAGGGCGCGGGGCATTCACCTTACCGCCTTGAGGGTGGGGTGGATAGATAAGGGCGCTACACGTCAGGAGGGTTTTCTCGCCGTAGCTGTCGAGGACAGGGACAACGACCTGCTTCCTCCCGAGGAGTTCCGTGGCCTTTCCTTGGAGGGCATCATCGAGTGTCTGCTGAGCGGCCGAACGCCCACCGAGTGGATAGATGGGAAGGATGATCCCAAACGCAAGCGCAAGCGCAAAACGAGCAAGGATGACGCCATCGAATCATTGCGCGCTGTAGACACGTCCAACTATATGTTGTATCGGGTGCGTCGATTTGGGCGAGCATTAGCCGCTATGGCGGATCGAATCACTCGAACTTCGCCCACACCAGATGCGATTCGATACAGACTCCTGCGCGATCCACTCGGTCCAGTTCATTTGGCCGAGACATTGTCCGGCAGCGCGAACGATCATGATGCTGAGCAGCCCTCGGCTGAAATATTAGGCTATAAGCTCTACGTATTGGCCGAGATGCTTCTATCGGTCAGTCATGTCGGGCAATATTTTCAGATTGCAGGCGGGCGAAATGGCAAATGGGTTATGCCCTTGTTCCAAGAGGCCCGCGAAAAAATCAGGGTAGTGATTCAGCGAATTGGTGACCAATCAGACCCTTTGCCAGATGACCTATCGCGCTACCTGAAGGCGTGCCTTTCGGAAAGCGCGAGACTCTTGAAAGCAGCGGAGGAGGTATAACAAGTGCCTGTTGATTGGTCTTTAGCGAGAGATATCATCGAACTGGGCGGTGTGGTTGAGGATCAAAGGAAGCAGATCGACCCCGATGACGCCCAACGTCAGACCGAAACCGCTAGAACGATTTTGGAACGGCTCCGATCGCAACCTGGTGTCTTGCTGGCCGATGAGGTCGGCATGGGCAAAACCTATGTGGCAATGGCTGTCGTTGCTTCGGTGATCGTATTAACGCGGCGGACACACTGCCCCGTCGTGATCATGGTCCCGGCTGGACTGCGCAGGAAGTGGCAACGGGACTGGGAGCAGTTCAAGAGGCACTGCGTGCGGAATCATGTATTGGACTGGGTGCATGACAAGTATGCGCACACGCCGACGGAGTTCTTCAAACTTCTGGACAACCCCGTGAAACGACGTGCACATCTAATCTTCATCACAACGGGCTGTTTTTCGCGGGGTCTCAATGATCCTTGGGTAAAGTTGGCAATGATTCGGCTGGCCCGCGGCATGACCAAACTCACCGACGTACAGAAACGCCGGCTCTATCGATGGGCAGCCGACTTGGTTCGTCAATTCTCGAACTCGCGTCTCACCGAAGATGTCGTAAGGCGCTTGCTGAATTCCGACATAGTCGGTTGGAGACGTATCCTTATCGCGGAGCGCATACTCTCCGAGGAAGATGACGATCCGGTTCCAGACCGACTCTCCCATGATGCCCATCGGATCGACTGGGGGAAGCTTTGCAAAATCCTGCGAGAACTGCCTGGTTGGCGCCCGGAATCCGTCAAGGCATCGTTTAGGAAGGATGTGCGGCGGCGGTTTAGCGACGCGTGCCACAGTGTTTATAAAGAATGGCTGGACCTCGTCCGGTGGCGGTCGCCTTTGCTGGTACTCGACGAGGCTCATCACGCCAAGAATGACTCGACGTATCTTGCACAGCTCTTCCGTCAGGAAACCGAGGATGACGTTGCACTACTGAAGGACAAGTTCGACCGAATGGTTTTCCTCACTGCTACGCCGTTCCAACTGGGTCATCAGGAACTCATTCGTGTTTTGCGGAGTTTTGCCGCAGGGCGATGGGCGTCAAGTGAAGCACCGGCCGGGAGCCGAGAGGATTTCATGGCCACAATGAGCAATTTGGAGCAAGCGCTCGACCGAAACCGTTTATCAGGAAGACGATTTGACCGACTGTGGGGAAAATTGCGACCTGAAATGTTCGGGAACACCGACCAGTACGACGATGAAGAGAATCGCATACTCAAATGGTGGAGAGGAATAGAAGTTTCTCCTTCGGACAACCCTCAACAGCAGATTGTTCAGGCATACCAGGAATGCGTCTCGACAAGAGAGCGGGCAGAGCAGTTAATGAAGCCGTGGTTGATTCGTCACAACCGATTGCCTTTCCTGCCGAACGCGCCAGATAAGTTACGGCGGAAGGTGGTGGTTGGTAGGACTGTTGTCACTAGCGAAGTCAATGGTGGGCAGCAGGCAACAGAGGGCATTCCTATTCAAAAACAGGCATTGCTCCCGTTCCTCATTACCGCGAGAGCGCAGGGCCAGCTCGCGCAATTTACTGGAACAAGGGCGTTGTTCGCGGAGGGATTGGCCAGCTCCTATGAAGCGTTCCATCACACGCGGGAGAAACGAAACAAGAGTAAGGACTTCGATGATGGTCTGGCTGTCCGAGACGATAATGCACCCTGGCTTGTTCCAACAAAATGGTATGAGGAGCAAATCTCACAGCTCATTCCTTCACGTGATGCATCCAGGTCTCTGAGAATGGCGCACCCCAAGATATCGGCTACTGTGGAGCGCGCCGCCAGCCTGTGGGATGCAAGGGAGAAGGTTCTTGTATTCTGCTTCTATATCCAGACCGCGCATGCTCTTTACGAGCACCTAAGCAAGGAGATCAATCTCCGCATTCTTAACAAAGCAGGGAATAAACTCGGACTCAATGCCAATCGACATGCGGACAAAGTTCAGGGGTGGCTCGCACGTATCATCCGTCGCCTTTCCAATGTTGAAAGTCCATTCTACCGTGAAATCCGCAAACTACTCGAAGGTGCGTTGGACAAACCTGGCTATGACATTCTTCAACGCTATAGGGAGCAGCTCTTGGGCGTGCTTCTCGCATATTTCCGCTCACCAGCTTTTGTAGCCGGTTATCTACCCCTTGACGATCCTCTTGTACGCAAAGCTCTTGGTGAACGGGAGACCCGTCAAAATATAATCTCCAACGGTGTCAGTGCGCTGAGGCACGCCATCACTGAGGAAAGGGACGCTTCAAACCAGACTTATTTGGGCCGGATTGATCAGTTCCTCGACTTCGCTAGCGAACTTGCAAAGCGTGCCGAGCGCCATTTGGCACTTAAGGAAGATGAATCCTCGGACGAGTCGGAAAATCCTCTCTTGGAGTACCTTAATGCCGTCAGTGTCTACTCCAGGCCAAGACAGCCTGAAAGGGTAGACGAGGACACCGTGCAGGATGAAACTGATGATGGAAGTTACCGCGTGATGCCGCTGGTCCGTATGGTTTATGGCAAAACGTCGACGGAAATTCGTGACCGTTTAATGTTGGCCTTTAATAGTCCTCTGTTCCCGGAAATCCTCGTGAGCAGTTCGGTCATGGGTGAAGGCGTGGACTTACACAGGTTCTGCCGTCATGTCATCCATCACGATTTGTGCTGGAACCCGAGTAATCTAGAGCAACGAACGGGGCGGCTTGATCGCGTTCGCTGTAAGGCCGAGGTCTGTTCCCAATCTATAGAGGTGTACGAGCCATTCTTGGCAGGCAGCGCGGATGAGAAGATGTTCCGAGTCCTGCGCGATCGGGAGCGGTGGTTCCAGATCGTCATGGGGCAGAAGTTTGAGTTTGACGAGGCGACGTCAGAGACGATTTCTTGCCGGATACCATTACCAAAAGAGCTTGAGAAAAAGCTGACATTCAATTTGTCGTGTTGGTCATCCGGTACGTAATGAAATGTTATTTATTGATACACATTCGGACCACAAGAAGTTGTTATTGACAGCATTAAATATAAATGAGCCGATTTAAACTGCGCCGCCATCGGGCCTTGTGTAATTATACAGTGGATTCGTATCGTGATGGGACAAGATGAGGTTGCCAAGCTGATTACTCCCGAATACTGCCGCGTGATTCCACTGCCTGAGGCCATTGCGGATGAGCTAACCTTTAAGCTGAATGCGGCCATTTGAGCCTGCATAGAAACTCAGTGATTTACAGATTACCGGGGGGAATGAGATGGGATCACAAGTAACCGCGACATGTAGGTGTGGCTTTAAAACCAAAATCCTCATTGGCGGAGGCATGGCAAATTTCACCACGATCTGCTACTTCCCCTGCCTGTGTGAAGGGTGCCACAATATTGTGCAGGTTAACCTCTTAGCGAAGCCCAAGCAATGTCCGAACTGCCATAAGACAACCCTTATTCCGTATGATGATCCTCGACTATCAAAATCACCTGGCAAGCATGCGGTGGTAGAATGGAAAATGCAGGGCAGGGTAGGCAGGAAGCTGATTTTGACCAACGGGAACTACATGTGCCCCAAGTGCAACAAGATGTTGATGTGTTTCCGTGACAGCGGCTTATGCTGGGACTAATAAGGATTTTTTCGAAGGAGCCAATACACACAAGACATCGTTCTCCTCGCGAAATTACCGGTTGCATGTTTATCGAGGCGTCGCGAATAACACCAATTGATTTTATTGTCTTAGACGCTTCGTACAGTGATGGAAACCACATACGCGCTGACACCACCATCACTCAGCAAGGAGAGCAGGTGGAAAAGGCACACAATGGGCATATTGGTCTGTCGGAACAGCGACAGCGGATCTTTTAGGCTGGCATAAAATCGTTATTTATCCAGATTACCTTCCCTTTTACGATTTGCACTGCGGATTATTTTGAAAGGACTGCGAAAGATGATCCCTTAAGTGACCGACTAACTTGGCCTGCTCGCATCAAAAAACTACTGTGAAGTAATATATTAATTTTATATGATATGGCGTCCCCACGGGGAGTCGAACCCCGGTTACCGGCGTGAAAGGCCGGTGTCCTAGGCCACTAGACGATGGGGACGTCTGGAGCGGATAAAGAAAATGCGCC
>Ga0172370_10007518_pt1 | contig 13346 bp, 6 predicted proteins | sample LakKiv5m_FD_114538 | JGI IMG/M metagenome (GOLD analysis project Ga0172370, IMG submission 114538) | Freshwater microbial communities from Kabuno Bay, South-Kivu, Congo - kab_022012_11.5m | ecosystem: Environmental > Aquatic > Freshwater > Lake | place: Democratic Republic of the Congo...
CTGCTCGGCGCAGGATGCGCGGGCAAGGATGGCGCGGCCGGCGTGGCTGGCGCGCCCGGCACGTCGTGTACGGTGGCCAAGGAGGGCACCGTGACGACCATCACCTGCGGCGAGACGGTCGTGACCGTGGCCGACGGCACCAAGGGCGTCGATGGCATCAACGGCGCGAACGGCGCCGACGGCGCGAACGGCGCCGACGGGGCCTCGTGTACGCTGGTCGACAACGGCGACGGCTCCAAGACCATCACGTGCGGCGAGACCACCATCCAGGTCTTCGACGGGGCCGACGGCGCGAACGGGGCCGACGGTGCGAACGGCGCCGACGGCGCGTCGTGCACGGTCGTCGACGACGGCCAGGGCACCAAGACCATCACCTGCGGCGCCGAGTCCGTGACCGTCACCGACGGCACGAACGGCACCGACGGCACGAACGGCACCGACGGCGCGAACGGGGCCGACGGCGCGTCGTGCGCCGTCGTCGACAACGGCGACGGGACCAAGACCGTCACCTGCGGCGAGACCAACGTGACCGTCTCCGACGGCGCCAAGGGCGACAAGGGCGACACGGGCGACGCCGGCGCCGATGGCACGTCGTGCACCGTGGCCGACAACGGCGACGGCACGAGCACCATCACCTGCGGCGCGACGACCGTCACCATCGCCGACGGTGCTGCCGGCGCCGACGGCACGTCGTGCACCGTGGCCGACAACGGCGACGGGACCAAGACCGTCACCTGTGGCGCGACCACCGTCACGGTGGCCGACGGGGCCAAGGGCGAGAAGGGGGACAAGGGCGATCAGGGGGATCCCGGCGCCGACGGCACGTCGTGCACCGTCACCGACAACGGCGACGGCACCAAGACCATCACGTGCACCGACGGCACGACCGCCACGGTCGCCGACGGCCAGGACGTCGATCCCGCGGCGCTCGCCCAGTTGGAGGCCATGGCGGCCGTAGGCTCCGAGTCCTGCGCGGTATGCCACTCGGAGAGCGGCTCCGAGCACCAGGCCGTCTACAACCAGTACGTCGACGCGACGGCCCTTGCCATCACGATCGACTCGGTCGTGAGCGTCCCGAACGCCGATCCCACGAAGTTCGACACGACCCTGACCTTCACGATCACCAAGAACGGCCAGCCCTACGTCGACATCGACGGGCTCCCGACCCTGGCCCAGAAGCGCTTCATGGGCATCAAGAACACCGACGGCACCTTCTCGGCGCCCGTGTCGTTCTCGAGCCCCAAGGCGACCGCCACCGCCGGCCAGTACACGGCGATGGCCACGGCCGCCGCGTACGCCACCGAGAACGAGGACGCCGCCGTCTACGTGTACATCGCCGACGTCGCGCTAGCCACCGAGGGCATGACGCTGTACGACAACGTCGCCAGCGCGGCCGAGACGTTCAACGACTTCGACGCGAACTCGGCCGACACGGCGACCGCCACGGTCTCGGGCTGCGAGAAGTGCCACGGCGCGCCCTACCTGAAGCACGGCTACCGCGCCGCCCAGGTCGACGGCCTGGCCGATTTCGCGGCCTGCAAGTTCTGCCACTACGACGATCGCAACGGCGGCCACCAGGACTGGCAGGTGCTGGTCGACGATCCCCTGCGCTACACGCAGATCGCCACGACGCCCCTGACGACCGAAGAGAAGGCCAAGTACGCCTACAAGGCGACCGCCATGAACGACACGCACATGTCGCACGCCATGGAGTTCGCCTACCCGCAGTCGATGGCGAACTGCACCACCTGCCACGAGGGCAAGCTCGACAAGATCCTGACCGACGAGAACTTCGTCATCGCGACCTGCAAGAGCTGCCACCCGGTGACGGGCTCGGTCGAGTACGGCACCGCCGCCCTCGCGCTCAGCACCATCCTGCCCGCCGGCCACAGCCTGACCAGCACCTGCAACGGCTGCCACAAGGCCGACGGCTTCGCGCCGGTGTTCAGCCAGATCCACACGGGCTACGACACGGCCATCTACGCGACCACCGACGGCGTGAAGTACGCCGACTGGTTCGTCGGCTCCGTCGACTCGGCGTCGTTCGCCGACAGCAAGCTCACGTTCACGTTCAGCGTGGCCGAGGACGCGGCCTCGACCGTAGCGCTGAACCCTGCCGACGTCATCCCGACCGCCATGGTCGGCCTGTACGGGTACGACACCAAGGATTACCTCGTCAGCCCGCACAACCGCGATGCCAACAACAAGCGCCTGCTCGAGTTCGTGGTCAACGGCGTCGAGACCAACCCGCGCTTCACGACCGTGTCCGCCTCGAACGGTGTCTGGACCCTCACCGCCGACCTCAGTATGTGGGCCGACCAGATCGCCGCGAAAACGATCAAGCGCGCCGAGATCGGCTTCATGCCGAATCTGACCGTCGACGGTGTCGTGGTCGCGCTGAACGCCCCCAGCCGGACCTTCAACCTGGTCACCAACGACTTCGACGATGCCTTCTACGGCGAGATCGTCGACGTCGAGAACGGCTGCAACACCTGCCACGCGGCGCTCGGCACCACGTTCCATTCGGGCGATCGCGGCGGCAACATGCGCATGTGCCGCCTGTGCCACGTGACCAGCAGCGGTGGTTCGCACCTCGAGATGCAGTCCCGCTCGATCGACTCGTACGTGCACGCGATCCACTCGTTCCAGCCCTTCGACCCGGGCGACATCGACTTCTCGGACCCCGTCGAGAAGCTTCGCTACGAGCACCACGTCGAGAGCGGCTACCCGAACTTCACGATCACGAACTGCGAGTCGTGTCACAAGGCCGGTACGTACCAGATCCCGGACCAGTCCAGGTCGCTGCCCGGCGTGCACTCCGCGGCCGATACGTGGAAGATCGATCGCAAGATCGGCGCCGTGCCCAGCTACGTCACGGGCCCCGGCTCGCGCGCTTGCGGCGGCTGCCACCGCGCCGAGCTGATCAACGAGGACGATGCGGGCAAGCTCGCGGCGTTCAACCAGCACACCAAGTCGAACGGCTACCTGGTCGAGGCCGTGACCGGCCTGTTCGACCTGATCGTCGCCAACGTGATGTCGCTTTTCTAGACAATCCCCCCTCGGGCGATCCGGCGTCGGCCGGGTCGCCCGAGGTCTTCTCCCACTGCCTGCAACCGCCGTCGTCGACGACCGTCGAGCCGTCGATTCCCCTCCGTCTCACCCCCTCCGTAAATCCCGTGGGATCGTAGGAGCCACCCCGGCGAACCTGTCTTCGTGCGTCCGATCGCGGCCCATGGGCCGCGGGTGCCGCTCGCGAATCTGGAGGGTTTCATCAGGTTGGATCGGCCGGGGTTCGAGGCGAAAAACGTCGCGCGGGCGATACAGGAAATGCGTTTACACCGGTGGTCAAACTCGGTAGACAGCACACAGCGTTTCGACCCCAGGATGGGTCGCAGGAGGAGGCGCGCATGAAGCTGGTTCGCGTGGTGCTCGGGGTGGCTCTGATCGGGATGCTCGGCGCTTGCGGCGCCGGCAAGTATGGCGCGGCGGGGGCTCCGGGCGCCGACGGGACGTCGTGCACGGTGGCCAAGGAAGGCACCGTGACCACCATCACCTGCGGCGAGACCGTCGTCACGGTGACCGACGGCGCCAAGGGTGCCGACGGCGCGAACGGCGCGAACGGCGTCGACGGCGCGAACGGCGCGAACGGCGCCGACGGCCAGGACGGCGTGGGCTGCACGGCCGAGAAGGCCGAAGGCGTGACCACCGTCACCTGCGGCGACCAGGTCGTGACGGTGGTCGACGGCGTGAACGGCACCGACGGCACGAACGGCGACGACGGCCAGGACGGCACGTCGTGCACCGTGGCCAAGGCCGACGGCGTGACCACCATCACGTGCGGTGACCAGATCGTCACCGTGGCCGACGGCACGAACGGCGTCGACGGCCAGGACGGCACGTCGTGCACCGTGGCCAAGGTCGGCACCGAGACCACCATCACCTGCGGCGACCAGGTCGTCACGGTCGTCGACGGCGCCAACGGCACCGACGGCACGTCGTGCGGCGTGGTCGACAACGGCGACGGCACCAAGACCATCGCCTGCACCGACGGCACCCAGGCCACCGTGGCCGACGGCACCGACGGCATCAACGGCATCGACGGCGCCGACGGCACGTCGTGCACCGTGGTCGACAACCTCGACGGCACCAAGACCATCACCTGCGGCGAGGCCTTCGTCACCGTCACCGATGGCGCGAAGGGCGACAAGGGCGACAAGGGCGACCAGGGCGACCAGGGCGACAAGGGCTTCTCGTGCACCGTCACCGACAACGGCGGCGGCGTGAAGACCATCAGCTGCGAAGACGGCACCTCTGCCACCGTCAACGACGGCGCGACCGGCGCTGCCGGCGCCGACGGTGCCGATGGCGCCGATGGCGCCCCCGGCCTCGACGGCGTGGGCTGCACGGTCGTCGACAACGGCGACGGCACCAAGACCATCACCTGCGCCAACGGCAGCGTCACCGTCAGCGACGGCGCCACGGGCCCGTCGGCGGCCTACGTCGTGAACGTGAACGCCGAGGTCCCGGCCCAGTTGCTCGTCACCGTCACCAACGTGACGTTCGGCGCCCAGGCCGTGATCAAGTTCACCGTCAAGGACAACATCGGTCGCGGCGTCGTGGGCCTGAAGGCCACCACCAGCGGCGGCAACCTGCGCTTCGCGCTGGCCAAGCTGGTGCCCGCCAACCTCACCACCGGCGAGCCCTCCGACTGGCTGGCCTACGTCCGCTCGACCTCCGGCGGCCCCTCGTCCGATCGCGGTGGCGCCCTGCTCGACAACGGCGACGGCACCTACCAGTACACCACGGCCTACAACAAGTTCCTGAGCCAGGCCGCGCCCTACGACTACGACGCCAACGCCACGACCCGCCTGGCCATCCAGCTGTCGGGCTCGTCGGTCGCCGGCGCGCTGCCCTACATGAACGCCATCTACGACTTCGTGCCCGCGACCAACGCGGCCCCCGCCGCCGCCGACAACCGCATCGTGGCGACCACCGCGGCCTGCAACGAGTGCCACGGCCAGCTCACGCTGCACGGCTCGCGCACCGAGGTCGGCTACTGCAACCAGTGCCACGTCGAGGGGCTCGCGGCGGACGGCATCGGCGACCTGGCGTACATGACCCACGCCATCCACGGCGGCTCGGTCCGCGGCGCGGCGCACCCCTACGTGTTCGCCGGCAACGACTACTCCGAGGTCACCTACCCCCAGAACATCGCCCTCTGCAAGAAGTGCCACGACGGCGCGACCTCGGCCCAGGGTGACAACTGGAAGAACTACCCGACCAAGGGCGCCTGCGGCTCGTGCCACGCCGAGACCGACTTCAACGCGCACCCGTCGTTCGATCCGCAGATCCGCGCCAACGACTCGTGCAAGGGCTGCCACTCGGCCAACGGCATCAGCAAGGCGCACCAGGCCGAGAACGCCTCGACCCACGCCACCCAGGTGCCGGTCGGCGCGTACAACTTCACGTACGAGATCAAGGAAGCCACCGTCGACGGCACCAACCACCCGATCATCACCTTCAAGATCGGCTGCACCAAGGTGGCGGCGGACGGCACCAGCGCCGTCTGCAACACGGCCGCGCTGCCCATCGACCTCAAGACCTCGCCGGCCGACCTCGTGTTCGGACCGTCGTTCCTGCTGGCGCACAAGTCGGCCCCGGCCGATCCCACCGTGAAGTCCGGCGACTTCGACAACATCGGCTACACGCTGTCGGCCACCGCGAACACCAACAGCCAGCCGCTCAGCGTTTCGCTGGCCAACCTCAAGGACGGCACCAAGGGCACGCTGTCGGATCCCGACGCCAACGGCTACTACACGGCCACGCTGACCGGCACCAACGCCTTCCCGGCCGGCGCCGTCATGCGCACCATCGCCCTGCAGGGCTACTTCAGCCAGTCGGGCGTGACCGGCTTCACGGGCAACCTGGGCCGTCACACCGTGGCCGCCGTCAAGACCGTCACCGGCGACGTGCCCCGTCGCCAGATCGTCGACAGCGCCAAGTGCGGCAACTGCCACGAGTGGTTCGAGGGCCACGGCGGCAACCGCGTGTACAACATCGACGTGTGCACCACCTGCCACGTGCCGACCCTGACCAGCTCCGGCCGCATCGTCGACCCGGCCGTCGCCGTGGCCCGCCTGCAGGCGACCGGTACGTACGACGCGCTCGTGGCCGACGGCTACGATGCTACCGACCCGCTGACCTGGCCCGAGCAGTCGCAGAACCTGAAGGACCTGATCCACGGCATCCACCAGGCCGAGGCGCGTGGCGAAGAGGTGCCCTTCAACTTCGTGCGCGACCGCGGCACCAGCGGCGTGTACTACTACAACTTCGCCGAGGTCACCTACCCGCAGCGCGAGCAGTCGAACTGCCTGGCCTGCCACAAGGCCGGCACCTACGATGCCGAGCTGCCCACCTCGGTCACCATCAGCAACGTGACCACCGGCGTCGAGGTGTCCGACTCGATCCAGGTCGTCCCCGGCGCCGACCGCGCGGCCATCCTGGCCAATCGTCGTGCGACCCCGACCGCGACCGACCTCGTCAGCACGCCGATCACGGCGACGTGCAGCGGCTGCCACACCAGCGAGCTCGCCTACGTTCACTTCGAGCAGAACGGCGGCGCCCTCTGGCAGCAGCGCGACACGATCACCGAGGTCGAGACCTGCACGCTGTGCCACGGCGTCGGCAGCATCGCCGACACCACCGTGATTCACCCCGCGTTCCAGTAGTCCTTCTCCCGACCGGGGCGGGCACGTCCCGCCCCGGTCTCTTTCCCCCTTGTCGACCCGCCCGCGACCGACTATGAGGTGAGGGAACCTGCGGGAGCCCTCATCATGGACGACAAGGTCTACTGGATTCCGTTCGATACCATGGAAGCCTTCATGCGCGACGTGTTCGTCGGCGTGGGTGTGCCGGCCGACGATGCGGCCGTTTGCGCCGAGATCCTGATCACGTCCGACAAGCGCGGCATCGACTCGCACGGCATCGGGCGGTTGAAGCCCATCTACATCGACCGCATCCGCGAGGGTATCCAGCACCCCGTCACGAACTTCGAGATCGTGAAGGACGAAGGCGCCACGGCGGTCATCGACGGCCACGACGGCATGGGCCACGTGATCGGCAAGCGCGCCATGCAGATGGCCATCGACAAGGCCAAGCAGTATGGCATCGGCATGACGGTCGTGCGCAACTCGACGCACTACGGTATCGCGGGCTACTTCTCGCTCATGGCCATCGAGAACGGCCAGATCGGCCTGACGGGCACCAACGCGCGCCCGTCGATCGCCCCGACCTTCGGCGTCGAGAACATGCTCGGGACCAACCCCCTGACGTTCGGCTGCCCCACCGACGAGGACTTCCCCTTCGTCATCGACTGCGCCACGTCGGTCACCCAGCGCGGCAAGATCGAGGTGTACGCGCGCCTCGACAAGAAGATGCCCGAGGGGTGGGTCATTGGCAACGACGGCACCTCGCGCACCGATCCGCACGCCACGCTGAAGGACCTGGTGGCCGGGACGGCCGCGCTCACGCCCCTGGGCGGTCTGGGCGAGACCACGGCCGGCTACAAGGGCTACGGCTACGCGACGATGGTCGAGATCCTGTCATCGGCGCTGCAGAACGGCAGCTACCTGAAGACCCTGCTCGGGTACGAGGACGGCAAGAAGGTGCCCTACCACCTGGGGCACTGGTTCGTGGCCATCGACGTCGCGCACTTCGTGCCGCTGCCCATCTTCAAGCACATCGCGGGCGACATCTGCCGGCAACTGCGCGCCTCGCAGAAGGCGCCCGGCGCCGAGCGCATCTGGACCGCCGGCGAGAAGGAGCACGACGCCTGGCTGTTCCGCAAGGACAAGGGCGTGCCGGTGAACGCGCCGCTCGTGAAGGACTGCAACACGCTGCGCACCGAGTTGGGGCTCACGAAGTACCGTTTCCCCTGGGACTGAAGCTACAGGACCGCGATCGCCTCGGTGCGGAGCCTTCGGATCGCGAACAGCGCCACCATGGCCAGCCCCGCCAGCACGGCCCACTCCGAGAGGGTGGGGATGGCCTGGACCAACAGGTGGAGCGTCGCTTCCTTCCGGATGTCGTAGTCCGCGAGCGTGCGGTTGTCTTCCAGCTGCGTGCCGGCGAAGATCAGGCGCTGTCGTTCCGGGTCGATGCCGGTCTTGACCTGGATCTTGTTCTTCACGTTCCCGGTCGTGTCGCTGGGGTCCACCTCGAGCGTGAGGGTCGAGCCTTCGAGCGTCTTCACGAAGATCTGCGTCGCGGACAGGGACGCCGGGAGGAGGAGGGTGACGGCCAGGGCCAGGACCAGTCGATTCATCGGGCAGGTGCCGGGGCGGTTGAACGCCGCACCAGGGTGCACCCGAGCGTCCAACCTGTCAAAAACACACCAAGGGGTCGGCCTCACTAAGGGGTCGGTCTTACGATCTTGACGATCTTTGGGGACGGTATTACGATATCGTTGTTTCGATCGAGGTCAGCGGCGGACGACGCTCGGGAACGTGCGCAGCTCGCGGTTCTCGAGCACGCGGACTCCGGGCTGGTCACGCGTGGCGGCGTCGAGCAGGGCGGCAGCCACCTGACGCGCGTGGACGGGCTTCCAAGCCGCCGGGGCCAGCGCACCCAGCCTCATGCCGACGGCTTCTCCGGGTCGGTGTTCGCGCCGATCGCCCAGCAGGATCGACGGCCTGGCGATGGTGAGCGAAGGGTAGTCGAGTCGGCGCAGGGCCTGCTCGAGCTGACCCTTCACCCGGTTGTAGAAGAACAGAGAGCGCGCGTCGGCGCCCACGGCGCTCACCACCAGGAAGTGACGCGCCCCCTGGGCACGGGCCAGGCGCGCCACGCTCACCGGAAGATCGAGATCGACCGCCCGGAAGGCGGCCTTCGAGCCAGCCTTCTTCATGGTCGTGCCCAGCGCGCAGACCACGTGGTCGACGGCCAGCAGGTCGGGGCGCTCCTCGAGCCGCGAGAAGTCGAAGGGCACGACGCGCAAGCGCGGATCGACCGGCTCATCGCCCTGCGGGCGGCGCACCAGGGCCACCAGGTCGCCCGCGGCGGGATCGGCCAGCCAGGCGGCCAGGCAGGCGCGGCCAACCAATCCGGTCGCGCCCACGACCAGCGTGCGGCGTGCGCTTGGACCCTGGGTGGGCGAAGCGTGCGTCATGGGGTCCTCCCTTCTCGTCGTGAGGGGCAGGCGGGGCCGAGGACGACGGCGTCGACGAAGGCGGCGATGGCGTCGGTGTCGTGATCGCCGATGCGCAGGTCGGCGGCAGCGCCGGCGCGGGGCCTCGCGTTGCCCATGGCCACGCCCAGGCCGATCTCTTCGAGCATCTCGACGTCGTTGTCGCCGTCACCGAAGGCCACCGTGTCGGCGGGATCCAGGCCGACGCCGGCCAGTACGCGGCGAATGGTCGCGGCCTTGGTCACGTCGGGCGGCAGCACCTCGATCATCCCGTCGTGGCTCACCACCGCCCGCGCGCGGGCGCCGATGTCGGCGTTCAGCTCGGCCGCTACCCGCTCGGCGGCATCGGGGGCCAGCCGCACCAGCAGCTTGATGGGCTCGGCGTCGCGGCTCCAATCCAGGGCGGGGTCGATGTGCCAGGGTGGCGCGTCGCCGCTCGCGGTCCACGCGTCGATGGTGGGGCTGGCGCGGTCGAAGACCACCTCGTCGAGATCGTGCAGCACGATCAGCGAGACGACGGGCGCGTGCTCCCGCAGGCGGGCCAGGGCGGCTTGGCGCACCCCGGGGGAAAGGCGCCGCACCTCGCGGACGCGGCTCCCGTCGGGCGAGGCCACCACGGCGCCGTTGGTGAGCACCAGCGGCAGATCGGGACGGATCGCCGCCACGGCCGAGGCGACCTGCCGCGGCGAGCGCCCCGTGGCGATGCCGACGTGACCGCCGCAGGCGCGGTAGCGGGCCAGGGCGTCGACGGTCGCGGCCCGCACCTGGTCGTCGGACCCGAGCGCGGTGCCGTCGAGATCGAGGTAGACGGCCTGGAAGCGCACGGCGGGCGTGCCGGCGCAGGCGGCGATCCCGGCGACGAGCAGGAGCAGCGAGGCCGCCGAGCGTGCTGCGACGCGGGTGGGCATGGTCGTTCCTCCCTATTCGTCGTCGTCCTCGGGGGCGTCGCCCGGCGCCGCGGCGGCCACGGTGATGACCGCGACGGGCGTCGCGCCCTTGCGAGCGCCCTCGGCGTCGACCTGCACCACGTCGCCGGCGTGGAGCTTGCGCCCGCGCTGGGTCGCTACCTCGCCGTTGACGCGCGCGCGGCCGGCCTGGACGAGGTGCTTGGCCTCGCCCCCCGAGTCCGTGACTCCGGCCAGCTTGATCAGGGCGTCGAGCTTGATGAAGTCCGCGGTCAGGCGGATGGTCGTCTTCATGGGTCAACCTCCTACGGCGCCCGCATCGTGACCTTGGTTGGCCGCCGGGGCAAGTCCGATCGGCCGACGCCGCCTGACGAGGAGCCACCACGCCGCCGCGAGCAGCGCTGCCAGGGGTGCCCGACAGGGCTCGCCGGGCAGGTTCGCCAGCGCGCACGAGGACCCGCCGCCTGTACTGGAGGGGTCGTCGGTGGAGTCCGGGGCGGCGGGGCTGGCGTCGGCGTTCGCGTCGGAGACCGTGACATCGGCGGGGGCCGGCGTGTCGATCCGGGAGTCGGCGACCACCTCGGGGGCGGCCTCGGGAGCGGCCTCGGGAACGGCCTCGGGAGCGGTCTCGGGAACGGCCTCTGGGGCAGGCTCGGGGGAGGGCTCGGCGGTGGGTTCGGGCGTGGGCTCCACGGCAGGCTCCGGAGTCGCGGCGTCGGGGGAGGGCTCGTCGGGAGTTTCCGCGAGGGTCTCGATGACCTCGGGAGGCGGCTCCGGGGCGTCCTCTGCTTGCGGGGCGTCCGGCTCGGCGGCGTCGGGGCTCGGCTCCACGGGCGGCGGGGCACAGGCTCCCCCGGTCTCGGTCGTGCCCTCGGGGCAGCACGCGCCCTCGACGCAGCCCCGCCCTCCGCAGGCCTCGTCCAGGATCTCGAGCTCGCCGCAGCTGGACACCCACCACACGTCGCCCGCGCTGCAGGCCGTCGAGGCCTCGGAGACGCACGTGCAGTCGCCTTCGTCGGGCAGGCACTGCAGCTCTCCCCCACCCACGTCGACGCACGTCGAGCCCGCGGGGCAGGCGCCCTGGTCGTCGCACGCGGCGGTGCAGGCGGAGCCCGAGAAGAAGGGGGTGCAGCGGTTGCCCGGCGCGCCGCAGTCGGCGTCGGCGACGCAGGCGGCGCAGAGCACGGGCGTACAGGCCAACAGCTCGACGTGGCACAGCTCGAACGGCGCGCCGCAGTCGGCGTCGACGTGGCAACAGCCCGCCACGAGCGCTACGGCCGTGCAGCCGCCGTCGCTGCACGCGTAGGTTCGACAAGGGTCGGGCCCGTCGCAAGGGGCCGCGGTGGCGTCGTGGACGCACCCGGCCAGCGCGTCGCAGCGGTCGGCGGTGCAGCCGTTGGCGTCGTCGCACGCGTCGGCCGCCAGCGGGCTCCCGAGGCAGGCTCCTGCGGCGCACCGATCGTCGGTCGTGCAGGCGTCGTCGTCGTCGCACTCCAGCCCGTCCGGGGCGAGGGCGTCGGCGGGGCAGGCAGCGTGGATCCCGTCGCAGCTCTCGGCCGGGTCGCACGGGCCGCCGCCGGGGTGGCATGCGCGGCCGGTCTCGAGGCGGCAGTCGGCGGCGCAGCAGGAGCCTGGCGTGCCGTTGACGCCGTCGCCCTCGTCGCACGCCTCGTCGCCTGCGATCAGGTGATCGCCGCAGACGCTCGCGCACGTGAAACCGTCGCCTTCGTAGCCGGGCCGGCAGGCGCAGGTATAGGCGAGCCACGTGTTCGTGCACTCGGCCCCCTCGTCGCAAGCGTCCAGGCCCAGCGTGCACTCGTCGACGTCCTCGAACACGTAGTCGCCCGTCACGATCGCGCTCGGCGTCCAGTCGTCGCGGAAGGCACGCGCGCGCACGGTGACGTTCGTGTCGAGGGGCAGGCCCTCCGTGACCAGCGGCGAAACCTCGGTCGGCTCGCTCCCGTCGAGGGTGACCGTGATGTGCGCGCCGGGCGTGGACGTGGTCAGGGTGAGCATCTGCGGCGTGGTGAACGTGCCGGGCGGCGGCTCCAGCAGCGGCGCTTCGACGTCCCCTGTCACGCGCACGAGCACGGTGTGCCGGGTTACGCAGCCGTAGCCGTCGGTCACTTGCAGCGTGTACGTCGTGCTGGTCGTGGGCGAGGCCACCGGTGCAGCGACCAGTGGATCGCTGAGGCCCTCGGCGGGGCTCCAGCTCAGCGACACCGGGGCGCGCCCGCCGCTCACGCGGCCGAGCAGTTGGGCGCTCTCCCCGACTTCGATCTCGCCGCTCGGGCCGGCATCGACGCGCAGGTCCTGTACTGTGAGCACACCCCCCGCGTCCCAACGCTGCCGCGCGCGGTTCGAGCCGGTGCCCAGGGCGTTCGGCAGCCCGATCGAGGGCCAGGCGGGGGCCAGTTGGCAGAAGTCCGAGGCCGGGTCGCGGTAGTACGAGACGTCGGGCAACACGGAGGTGCCGGGGGGCTGCACGCCGCTGTTCTTCACGTCATTGCCCCAGGCCAGGTGGCCCGTGCCCTTCAGCGCGTACGGCAGGCCGTAGGCGAAGAGCAGCAGGTTGCTCTTGCCCGCCATGACGTCATTGCCCACCGCGTTCTGGTCGTTCGAGGGGGAGTCGAAGCTGATGATCAGCCCGTACAACTCGGCGCGGTTGCGGAAGAACGTGTTGTAGGGCCCCGCCGGTCCCCAGTACTGGTCGACGATGATGTTGGCGACGATGTTGCCCTCGAACAAGTTCAGGAAGGGCCAGTGGCCGTGCAGGCTGATGTCGCCAGCGAAGTCGTTGATGGCCTCGCTGCGGTGAGGCTCGCGCGAGTAGTTGTAGGCGAACACGTTGCCGTTGGCGCCGGTCTTGGCCATCATCGCGTGGCGCAGGTGGCTGAAGATGTTGCCCTCGACCAGGCACTCGCCCGTGTGGCTGTTCAGCGTGACGCCGTAGCCGCGCGTGCCGGTGCCGTCGAAGGTGAACGCGTCGTGAAAGTAGCAGCCCGTGAACTCGAGTTGCGTGCTCGTGTAGACGCCAATGTGGGAGGCGATGCTCTTGTTGCTCTCGATGCCCTTCACCCAGCACCGCGCCGCGTACGAAAAGCTCAGGTTGTTCCCTGCCGCGGTGGGGGTCGGGTCGGAGACGCGTTCGATCGAGAGATCCTCGACGCCTACGTCGGTTGCCGGAACGACCTCGATGAGCTGGGGGGAGAGCGCCGCGTCGTACGTCGTCCGTAGCGGGTGCTCCAGGCCGAGCA
>Ga0172370_10007519_pt1 | contig 13345 bp, 11 predicted proteins | sample LakKiv5m_FD_114538 | JGI IMG/M metagenome (GOLD analysis project Ga0172370, IMG submission 114538) | Freshwater microbial communities from Kabuno Bay, South-Kivu, Congo - kab_022012_11.5m | ecosystem: Environmental > Aquatic > Freshwater > Lake | place: Democratic Republic of the Congo...
CCGTTGACAACGTCAGAGTATTGAATTGACGTGCACGTCAACTGGCATTCTATGCGGACACTGTCGCAGACAAGGTCGTCACGACGACATTCCAGCGGCGCACGAATAATAGCACGACCGTGCTTTTATTTTTGAACCTGGTGCACCACCCGCTGCGGATAGGGAATCTCGACGCCGTTCTGGCGGAACAACTCCAGGATGCGCACGTTGATATCCGAGCGCAAATTGTTGAAGCCGTTTTCCGGATCGGCAATCCAGTAGCCCAGCCGGAATTCCAGCCCATCGGCGCCAAAATTCATCAACAACACCGAAGCCGGCGGATCAGCCAGCACGCGTGGCTGCTCCTGCGTGGCTTGCAACAACAGGCGCATCACCAGATCGACATCGCTGTCATAGGCCACCGAAACATTGGTGGACTGCCACAACTTGGAGTCCGCCAAGGTGAGGTTCTCCACCCGACTGGTGATCAGCAGCTCGTTGGGGATGATCGCCTCGCGCCCGCCCAGTGAGCGCACCACGGTGTAGCGCGCATTGATCTCGGTAATGCGTCCCTCAAAGTTGTCCACCAGCACGTTGTCGCCAATGCGCATGCTGCGCTCGGCCAGAATCACGAAACCCGACACGTAATTGGCCGCCAGCTTTTGCAGGCCAAAGCCAATGCCCACGCCGATGGCTCCGCCCAGTACTGACAACGCGGTCAGGTCGATGCCCACCGCCGACAGCGCCAGTAGCAAGCCCAGAAACATCAGCAGCGCGCGCGCCGCGTTGCTGAACGCTTTGCGCAAGCTGAGTTCGCCGCCCGTGACGTTGCGCAGCAGGCGCGCCTCGATGCTCGACGAAATCCACAGCGTCAGCAGCAACACCAGACCGCCGGTCAGCGTGCCTTCGATGATCTTGCGCACCGACAGCGTGCCACCGCCCACGTTCCAGCTGATCTGGTCCAACTCGTCCATTACCACCGGCAGCACACCGGTGACCCACAACACCATCATCAGCCAGGCGACCCAGGAGATGGTGCGTTCCAGCACACGCACCACCGGCGTTTCCTGAAAGGCAGCCTGCAATACCTTGACACCCAACCGGATCGCCGCCAACGACATGAAGACCGGCACCGCCACCTTGAACACGGCCAGAGGCACACCGTAGTGCGCGAGCACCTTGCGCGCCGCGTACGCCAACACCAGCAACAGCGCCGGAAACAGCACGCCATCAACGACGCGCCGACCAAACATGATGGTGTTGGCCGCGCGTCCTTCAAACGCACCGGCGACCAACCGCGCCACCCCCCAAGCCAGCAGCACGCACACCGCCAGCACGGCCAGTTCGGTCAGCGCGCTGGACTGCATCAAGGCGGCCCACAGCGCAGCAATGTCTTGCGGCTCAGACATCGGCCATGGCGCGGATGTGGGCTTCGACGCTGCGCGACAGCGCGCTCATCACGTAACCCCCTTCCAGACAGCTCACCACCCGCCCCTGCGCGTGGCGTTTGGCCACGTCCATGATGCGGTGGGTGATCCAGGCGTAGTCGTTTTCCACCAACCCCAGCTGACCCATGTCGTCTTCGCGATGCGCGTCAAAACCGGCGCTGATCACAATCAGCTCGGGCTTGAATTCCTCCAGCCGCGGTATCCACGCCGCCTCGATCATTTCGCGGATGTCCATGCCCTTGGTGTAGGCCGGCACCGGCAGGTTGACCATGTTGTGGGCGTTGGAGTGCTTCCAGTCCAGGGGGTAGAACGGGTGCTGATAGAAACTCACCATCAGGATGCGATCATCATCCTTGCAGATGTCTTCGGTGCCGTTGCCGTGGTGCACGTCAAAGTCGACGATCGCCACGCGCTTGAGGTTGTGCCGCTCCAGCGCATATTTGGCGGCGATGGCCACATTGTTAAAAAAACAGAAGCCCATGGACTGGTTGCGGGTGGCGTGATGCCCCGGTGGACGCACCGCGCAAAAGGCGGTCTTGAATTCACCGGCCAGCACGGCATCCACCGCGTCGGTGGCGGCACCGGCTGCGTGCAAGGCCGCCGTCCAGGTGTGCACGTTGATGCTGGTGTCGGGGTCGATCTGCAGGGTATCGGCACCACCGGCGGCTATGCCTTCCTTGAGTTCGGCATTCAAGCCGCGAATGGCGGCGATGTACATGCGGTCGTGTGCCAGCTCGATGTCGGAAGTGGCCGCCGGGGTGGCGATGCGCCGATCCAGCACCACATCCAGCCCCGAGATCAACAAGCGGTCTTCAATCGCATCCAGCCGCTGCGGACACTCGGGGTGACCGGGTGTCATTTCATGCAGCCGAAAGCTCGGGTGGGTAAAGTATCCGGTCATTGTCATATGCAGTCGTCTCCTCCGTTCAATTTTTGGTAAGGTTCGCCAATGAATACACACGCCTTGCTGGCTTCACTGGTGGATCAGCTTAACACGGTGATTGTCGGCAAACTTGCGCAAACGCAAGACTGCGTGGCATGCCTGCTGGCTGGCGGTCATTTGCTGATCGAAGATGTCCCCGGGGTTGGCAAAACCACATTGGCGCACGCCTTGGCACGCAGCTTCGGCTTGCAGTTTGCGCGCGTGCAATTCACCTCCGACCTGATGCCCAGTGACCTGCTGGGGGTTTCGGTGTTCGAGCGCAGCCAGGAGCAATTTATCTTTCACCCCGGCCCGCTGTTCACCCAGGTGCTGCTGGCCGACGAGATCAACCGCGCCAGCCCCAAGACGCAAAGCGCGCTGCTGGAGGCCATGGAAGAAAAGCAGGTCTCGGTGGAAGGACAGACCCGTGCCCTGCCCGAGCCGTTCTTTGTGATTGCCACCCAGAATCCGCACGACCAGCAAGGTACATACGCCTTGCCTGAATCGCAGCTGGACCGCTTTCTGATGCGCATCAGCCTGGGCTACCCGGACCGGGCGTCAGAGCGCGCACTGCTCACCGGCCAAGATCGCCGTGCGCTGGTGGAGACCCTACCCCCTCGGCTGGACGCACCGCAACTGCGCCAACTGCAGCAGCGCGTACAAGCCGTGCATGCGGCCGGGCCGCTGCTGGACTACCTGCAAGACATCGTGCAGACCACCCGCAACGGGCGCTGGTTCACCCAGGGCCTGAGCCCCCGCGCGGGTCTGGCGGTGCTGCGCGTGGCCCGCGCCCACGCGTTGATGGCCGGGCGCGACTACGTGGCCCCGGACGATGTGCGTGCCATCCTGGTGCAAACCATCGCGCACCGCCTGTCTCCGGTGAGTGACGCTGAACGCGGTCCGCGCGAGCAGGTGCAGGCCATGCTCGACGCGATCCCCTTGCCCTGATGCGGGCCCTGCACCGCGTCCGACAACGGCTGGCGTACTGGTTCGAGGCGCGTCTGCCGCAAGCCGACAGCGTCACCCTGACGCAGCGCAGTGTCTACATCCTGCCCACCCGCGCCGGCCTCATGCTGGGCGTGACCTTGCTGGTGCTGCTGCTGGCCTCGATCAACTACCAGCTCAACCTGGGCTATCTGCTCACCTTTTTGCTGGCCGGTTGCAGTGTGGTGGCCATGCACGTCGCGCACGGCACGCTGCGCGGGCTGACGCTGAGCGTCGGCGCCCCCGAGCCGGCTTTTGCCGCTACCCGCGTGCGCTTTGACCTGCATCTGCGCAACGACCGCTCTCGGCCACGCCATGCCGTCGCGCTGGCCGTGGCAGGCGACTCCCAGTGGCTGGTTGTCGACGTGCCGGCGCAAGCCAGCACCACGGTGCAACTGGCGTGGCCGGCACCGCAGCGCGGGCTGCACCGACTGCCCGCGCTGGTGGTTCGAACCACCTTTCCGCTGGGCACGTTTCGGGTCTGGACGCGCTGGCGCCCTGCTGCGCAAGCACTGATCTATCCGGCACCGGAGCACGCTGCCCCCCCCTTGCCGCTGGGCGCCGACGACGAGGGGCGTGGCGCGATGCACCACAGCGCTCAGGCCGACGAGCCCGACGGCGTGCGACCGTACCGCCGTGGCGACGCGCTCAAACACATCGTCTGGAAAAAGATGGCCAAGTCCGACACGCTGGTCAGCCGCGAACACGCCAGCCAGCAACACCGCACGCTGTGGCTGGAGCGCAGCGCCACCGGCTTGGGCGACCCGGAGCGCCAGCTCAGCCGTCTGTGCGCCTGGGTGCAGCTGGCCGACCAACTGGATCTGCACTACGGCTTGCGCCTGGGTGCGCTCACCTTCGGCCCCGGACATGGCCCGGCCCATCGGCTGCGTTGCCTGCGCGCGCTGGCGCTGGCCTGAGATTGGTGGCCATGCCGCGTCTGAACCTGCCCGAACTGCCGCGCGAAACGCGCGATACCTGGTTCATGCTGGTCGTGATCGCCTGGGTGCTGGCGCCTTTGTGGCGCGAACTTCCGCTGTGGTGCACCTTGCTGGGCGCTGCGGTCATCGGCTGGCGCGGCGTGCTGGCGTGGCGTGCGCGGCCGTTGCCGGGGCGCTGGATCAAGCTCACCCTGCTGGCTGCGGTGCTGGTGGCCACCGTGGCCAGCCATCACAGCCTGCTCGGGCGCGACGCCGGCGTCACCCTGGTCGCGGTGTTGCTGACGCTGAAAACGCTGGAGCTGCGGGCCCGGCGCGACGCGCTGGTGATTTTTTTCCTGTGCTTTTTTGTGCTGCTGACGCAGTGCTTCTATTCGCAATCGCTGCTGACGGCAACGGCCATGCTGATCGGCCTGTGGGGGTTGTTGACGGCGCTGGTCAACGCCCACCTGCCAGTGGGGCGCCCACCCCTGTGGCTGGCCGCGCGCACCGCAGGCGCCATGACGCTGTTGGGCATCCCGGTGATGGTGCTGCTGTTCGTGCTGTTTCCGCGCGTGGCACCGCTATGGGGGTTGCCGGCCGACGCCCTGGCCGGGCGCAGCGGCCTGTCGGCGCAAATGACGGTGGGCCACATCGCCCGGCTGGCGCTGGACGACAGCGTGGCGCTGCGTGTGCGCTTTGAAGGTCAGCCGCCTGCGCCCAGCGCGCTGTACTTTCGAGGCCCGGTGCTGTCGCGCACCAACGGTCAGCGCTGGGAAGCCATGGACCCGCCGTTGACCTCGGTTGCTGACGCCAGCCTGCAAACCCAAGGCGAGGGGGTGCGTTACCAGATGACCTTGCAGCCGCAGCAGAACCCCTGGCTCTTGACACTGGACGTGACCGCTCAAGCCCCGGTTCTGGAGGGCAGCGCCCCGCGCCCGCGCGTCAGCACAGAGCTGCAATGGGTGCTGGGCCGCCCCATCACCGACCTGCTGCGCTACCAGGCCGTGGCCCACACCACTTTTCAATACGGCCAGACGATGCAGCGCGAGCAACTGCGGCCCTACCTGGCCTGGCCGATTGGTTTCAACGCCCGCACCGAACAGTGGGGCCGCGAACTGCGCGCTGCGGCGCCCGCCGGGGAGGAACCGGCGCGCTACGTCATCGCACAGGCCCTGCAGCGGCTGCGCTCCGGAGGCTACGTGTACACGCTGGAGCCTGGCGTGTTCGGCCGGGACACGGCCGACGAATTCTGGTTCGACCGCAAAGCCGGATTCTGCGAACACATTGCCAGCAGCTTTGCGCTGTTGCTGCGCGCCGCCGGGGTTCCGTCGCGGGTGGTCACCGGCTATCAGGGCGGACAACGCAACGCGCTAGACGATTTCTGGACGGTACGCCAGAGCGACGCTCACGCCTGGGTGGAAGCCTGGCTGGACGGTGTGGGCTGGCAGCGCATCGACCCCACCGCTGCCGTGTCGCCGGCGCGCGTGGGCACATTGACGCGCCTGCAGGCACCCCGAGGCGTTTTGACCGATGCCCTGTTGGGCACAGTGCCCCCGGCCGTGGCGCTGAACCTGCGCGCGCTGTGGGACGCCGTCAACAACCGCTGGAACCAGTGGGTGCTGAACTACACCCAGACCCGCCAACTCGATCTGCTGAAATCCCTGGGCCTGAACAACCCCAGCTGGGAAGACCTGATCCGCCTGCTGGGCAGTCTGACCGCCGCCTTGGCGCTGGCCGGTGCGGCCTGGGGGTTTTGGCAGCATCAGCAGCGCGATCCCTGGCTGCGACTGCTGGCCCAGGCGCGTCAGCGCATGCAGGCCGCCGGCTATCAACCCGGCGTCCACAGTACCCCGCGTGAACTGGCAGACCTGCTGAAGGCTCGGCCTTCAGCGTCGGGAGACGCCGATACCCGTCATCAGGCATTGCACGGCTGGTTGCTGCAGCTGGAGGCGCTGCGCTACGCCAAGAATTCGGGGGCATCGGCCCGTGCGCTGGCTACACTGCGGCGCCAATTCAAGCACCTGTATCCATGACCGCGCACCGTTTGTTTCAGGCCTGTATCGCCATGGCCGCCCTTGCCTTGTGCGGTCACGCCGTCTGGGCACGAGCCCCCAAAGGAAACCCGCCCCGCAAACCCGTTGCGGCCAACAGCAGCACCGTGGCCGACACCCGTTACACCCAGCGCAGCGACGTGTTGCAGGCCGCCGACGAGATGGCCCGCACGCAGGAACTGGATGCCAGCTGGGTGCGCCAGATGCTGGCGCAGGCACGTTACCAGCCTGCCGTGGCCAAAGCCGTTCTGCCTGCCGCCAGCGCCAGCGCCAAAAACTGGCAGGTTTACCGCAGCCGCTTCGTCGAACCCAAACGCATCCAGGCCGGCGTGGTTTTCTGGACTCAGTACCGTGACACCTTGCTGCGCGCGCAGCAGACCAGCGGAGTGCCGGCCGAGGTCATCGTCGGCATCCTGGGCGTGGAAACGATCTATGGTCAGCAGATGGGCCAATACCGGGTGCTGGACGCACTGGCCACGCTGGCCTTCGACTTTCCGGCCGAGCACCCGCGCGCAGCCGAGCGCAGCGCGTACTTCAAAGGCGAGCTGGCCCAGTACCTGCGACTGGCGCAGCGCAACGACATCGACCCCACGGTCGTGCGCGGCAGCTACGCCGGCGCCATGGGACTGCCGCAATTCATGCCCACCAGTTGGAGCCGGTTTGCGGTTGATTTCGACGGTGACGGCAAGGTCGATCTGTTCCAGAGCCCGGCCGACGCCATCGGGTCGGTAGCCGAGTACCTGCGTGCCCACGGCTGGCAACCGGGTCTGCCCACGCACTTCCCGGTGCAGCTGAGCGAAACCACACAGTTGGAGGCGCTGCTGACGCCCGACATCCTGCCCACGTTCAGCGCCGAACGCTTTCAGGCCCTGGGCGCCACGCTCAGCGGCAACGCCACCCGACACCCGGGCATGTTGGCGCTGGTTCAACTGCTGATGGGCGATGACCCCGCGGTGTACGTGGCCGGCACCGATAACTTTTACGCCATCACCCGCTACAACTGGAGCAGCTACTACGCCATGGCCGTGATCGAACTGGGCCAGGCCGTCAAAGCGGCGTTACCCCCGCTGGACTGAGGTCAGCCCCAGGTGCCAGTCCACTGGCCTGGGCCGTTTGCTGGCGCCACGCGCTGACCCAGTCCGACAACGCGGCTACCCGTGGCGCCACCTGAATGCCTTCAGGTACGCCCCGGCCGGTCAGTGCCGGGTTGCTGCCTCCGACCCACAGAGCAACCTTTGGATGGAGTTGCGTGGCCAGCTGGGTCAAGCGTGTACGCGCTTCAAAGGTCGTGATGCAGGCGCTGACACTCAGCAGCACGACATCCACTTTCCAGTCCAGTGCCGCTTGCACCACGTCACCCAACGGGGCCTCACGGCCCAGCGACAGGCGCTCACAGCCTTCCAGGGCCAGCAGGCACTCGGCCATCAGCAGTCCCAGCGTATGCTGATCGCCCGGCAAGGTGGTCAACAACACGCGGGGTGCATGCTGCGGCGGCGCCAGGCGTTCTGCGGCGCGCAGCGTGTCCTGCAGAAAGCGCGCCACAGCCTCGGAATACAGGTGTTCGTGCGAAATGGTGAGTTCTCCCGACGCCCAGCCCATGCCGACCCGCTGCGCCAGCGGGCCCAGCACATCGTCCACCACACTGACCAGACCCAACTTGAGCAGCGCAGCATCCAGGGCCTGGCGCATGGCATCCAGCGCACCGGCCTGCATCCAGCTGAGCCACTGGGGCCAGTTCAGCGGGGGGGGCTCTGCGCGCGGGGTCACCCAGAGGGGGCGCCGCGGTGCCGCTGGGGCGGGCCATTTGGCCGCCACCGCACGACGTTCGGCAAACCGTTGCTCCAGCACCTGCGGCGACAACGTCACCACACGCCCGGGACGCTCCCCCAGGTCCAGCAGGCGTTTGACCCACAGCAAGCGCTGCAAATCGTCGGCCCCATAGCGACGCTCGCCACTGCGATCACGCACCGGCACCGGGTAGCCATAGCGACGTTCCCAGGCCCGCAGGGTATTTTTCAGGATGCCGGTCTGGGCCGCGACATCGGCAATGGTGAAGGTTTCGGGGGGAACGGACGCAGACACAGGGGTTGGGGTACTCATAATGAACAAATGTTGAACAAAATGCTTTTTATGTTGTACTAAATTAAAAATAACCCTATACAAACCGAGTTTATATTGTACAAACATAAACTGGCGTCCAACCTTAATTTTCTCATCTCTCTACAGAAAGGTTCTGCCATGCGGGTCGCAGTCATCGGTTCAGGCATTGCGGGTGCCAGCGCTGCGGCCGCGCTGGCACCCCACCTTGCAGTCACGCTGTTTGAAGCGGATGCACGCTTAGGGGGACACAGTCATACGGTGGACGTGTGTTTGCCCGACGCCAACGGGGTGCCCGTCAGCCACGGCGTGGACACCGGTTTTCTGGTGTTCAACCCGCGCACCTATCCGCGCCTGGTGACGCTGTTCGAGCAGTTGGGCGTGGCCGTGGCCGATTCGGACATGTCTTTTTCTGTGCAGGCGCCCGGCTGGTCTGGCGCCGCGCCACTGGAGTGGTCGGGACACGATCTGTCCACTGTGTTTGCCCAACGCAGCAACCTGCTGCGTCCGCGCTTCTGGGGCATGTTGGTGGACATCTTGCGCTTCAACCGGTTGTGCACCGCGCTGGCCCAGCAGGAAACGGCCGATACCCTCCTGCAACCCCTGGGTGATTTCCTGGCGCAACACCGCTTCGGCTCCACCTTTCGCAACGCTTACCTGCTGCCCATGCTGGGCTGCATCTGGAGTTGCCCGACCGATCAGATGCTGGCTTTTCCAGTGGCCACCATGATCCGCTTCTGCCACAACCATGGCCTGCTGCAGGTCAACGACCGGCCCCAGTGGAAAACCGTGGTGGGCGGTTCCCGCAACTACGTGCATCGCTTGCTGGCACCGGTGAAAGACATTCGTCTGCACACCCCGGTGCGCGCTGTGCGACGGCTCGCTGCCGGAACAGGACCCGGCGTTCAGGTCCTTACCGACCAAGGCACTGAAACCTTCGACCACGTGGTGATGGCCTCGCACAGCGACCAGACACTGGCCATGCTGGCCGGGCCAAGCGACCTGGAACGCCAATTGCTGGGCGCCATTCGCTACCAGCCCAACCAGGCGGTTTTGCACACGGATATCAACGTCTTGCCCCGACGCACCGCCGCCTGGGCCGCCTGGAACTACGAACGCGCGCAATCGGCCGGGGTCGAAGCAGCGCGCGTGTGCCTGCATTACCTGATCAACAGTTTGCAGCCGCTGCCATTTGCCCAGCCGGTGGTGGTGTCGCTCAATCCCATCCGTCCCGTGCGCGAGGACACGGTGCTGGCGCGCATCCCCTACGCCCATCCGGTCTTTGATCTGGCCGCCATTCGCGCGCAAAAAGGCATCGACACGTTGCAAGGCCAAGGCGGGGTCTGGTTCAGCGGCGCCTGGACCGGCTACGGCTTTCACGAAGACGGTCTGCGTTCCGGCCAGAGCGTGGCCAGCCGCATTCTGGAACGCGTGCATGCGGAGGCGCCATGACCCGCACCGATACCATCGCCGACTGGCCTGCGCAGCCCATGCTGGGCACCGGTCGGGTGCTGCACACACGCTTGCGCCCCAACCGCCATACGTTCACCTATTCGGCCTACTTTGTCTGGTTGCCTCTGCGCACGCTGCTGCGCCAGCCCGAACTATTGACCCAAGCGGGACTGAACCGAGGTGGGTTGAAGTTTGATCCGGCCGACCATGGTGCCCACCGTCCGCAGCTGGATCAACTGGTGGACTGGATGGATGCGCTGCTGCAGCAGCAAGGCATCCACGACGCAAATGGCGAACTGTGGCTGCAATGCTTTCCCAAAGTATTGGGTTATGCCTTCAAACCGGTGAGTTTCTGGCACGCCTTGCGTGCCGACGGCAGCTTGCGCGCCACCGTCGCTGAGGTCAACAACACCTTCGGTGAACGCCATTGCTATGTGCTGGACCACCCCGATTGGGGGCGCACCCAATGGGCCGACAAGGTGTTCCACGTCTCGCCGTTTTGCACCGTCAGCGGACGCTACGCCTTTCGCTTCACCTTCGGCAGCGACGCCGCAGCCAGCGCCAGCACACCGCGCTGTGCCGCGCGCATCGACTACGCCGATGACGCTGGACCCATTCTGAGCACCCACATCGGAGGCCACCTGCAAAGGGCCACTCCCGCGGGCCTGCGTCGCGCTTTTTGGACGCATCCGGCCCAGAGCTGGGCCATCACTGCGCGCATCCACTGGCAAGCCCTGCGACTTTGGCTCAAAGGCGTGCCGTTTCATGCCAAACCGACGCCACCGGCAATCCCCGTCACCGTCTCTTCCCTCGCGTCCCCTCAGCAACCTGCCGCCCGACCATGAATACCACCACCGTCGAACGCCCTTTTCTGAATAACGAAGCATCGGCTCCGGCCGCAGCAAAAATCGTCCAGCACCTGTTGCAACGGCTCGAACACGGTCGGCTGACCGTGCATTGGCCCAACGGGGCCGTACAACAGGCTGGGCCGGCAGGTGGCTTGCACGCGGTGCTGGTGCTGCACAACTGGAATCCCTGTGTGGCGGCGCTGCGCAGCGGTGACATCGGCTTTGCCGAGAGCTACCTGGACGCCGACTGGAGCAGCCCGGATCTGGCCGCCTTGCTGCACCTCCTGGCCGCCAACCGACAAACGCTGGACCGACTGCTGTTCGGCCACTGGACCGCACGCCTGTGGCACCGTGCCCGCCACTGGCTGCGGCGCAACACCAAAACCAACAGTCGCAAGAACATCCATGCGCACTACGACCTGGGCAATGCGTTTTACCGGCTGTGGCTTGACCCGACCATGAATTACTCGGCCGCCTTGTTTGCGGCCGCAGGCCGCCCGGCCAGCGAGGCGGATCTGGTGGCCGCGCAACACGCCAAGGTGGCGCGCGTGCTCGACCAGGCCGGAGTCCATGCGGGCGCACGGGTGCTTGAAATCGGTTGCGGCTGGGGCGCCCTGGCCGAGATGGCGACGGCCCAGCGTCACGCGCACGTCACCGGTGTGACCTTGTCCACCGAACAACTGGCTTATGCCAACGAGCGGCTGGCCCACGCCGGCGTGGCCAACCGGGCTGATTTGCGCCTGCAGGACTACCGCGACATCCGTGACGCGCCTTTTGATGCCATCTGCTCGGTGGAAATGGTGGAGGCGGTGGGCCGCGACTATTGGCCCACTTACTTTGGCACCGTGTCGCGACTGCTCAAACCCGGTGGACGCGCCTGCATCCAGAGCATTGTGATCCGCGACGACCTGTTCGAACGCTATCAGGCCTCCAGTGATTTCATCCAGCAGTACATCTTTCCGGGCGGCTGCCTGCCTTGCCCGCAGGCAGTGCATCAGCAGGCTGCGACCCAAGGACTGAAAGTGGTCGACGTCTTGCCCTTTGGCATCGACTACGCCGAAACCTGTCGCCTCTGGCGGCAGCGTTTTCTGGCACAGCGAGAAGCCGTCATGGCCCTGGGATTTGATGCGCGTTTCATGCGCACCTGGGAGTTCTATCTGGCGTATTGCGAAGCGGGATTCCGTTCCGGAGACATTGATGTGGTGCAGTTCACCCTGGCCAAAACCTGAGCCCATCGACCCTTATCGTCGGGCGGCCTGCCAGCGTGCGGCGCTGACGACGCTGGCTGGCGCCGGTCTGAGTGTTTTGCCCGTATTGGCACAAACCACCCCGGCGCCTGGTCGTGCGCCATTGGTCCATCAAGGCCTGACGTTGTGGCCTCGGGGTGAAGGACGCTTGCGTTTTTTCGGACTGCACCTCTACACCGCCCAACTGTGGGCCGCCGAAGGATTCAACCCCGGTGAATTTGCACGCAGCATGCTGGCGCTGGAGTTGACCTACGCCCGCCCGTTTACCGCTGTGCAGATTGCGCAGCGCTCCCTGGAAGAAATGACACGTCAATCCAGCCTGCCCCCGCAAACCCAATCCGACTGGCAAGCTCGACTCGCCTCCTTGCTGCCCGACGTCCAATCCGGTGACCGCTTGCTGGGCATTCATCGCCCCGGGCGTGGCGCGTGGTTTCAAACCGGCGCCCAGCCTGACGCCCGGGCACTGGGTGAGGTCAACGACCCGCAATTTTCGGCCTTGTTTTTCGGTATCTGGCTCTCCGCGCAAACGTCGGAACCCGCGTTGCGCAATGCCTTGCTGGCGGGCCGCTGAGCGCGGATCTGCCGTGGACTTGACCCCAGCATGACGAAACAGATCAACCCCTATGCCACCTACGGACTGATGGGCCTGCCCCTGGCGTTTGTGGCATTGCCGCTGTATGTGCACCTGCCGTCGCATCTGTCCACCACCCTGGGTTGGAGTCTGGGATTCACCGGCAGTCTGTTGATGGCCGTGCGGCTGTTCGACGCGTTCATCGACCCGGCCCTGGGCCGCTGGAGCGACCGGCTGTTGGCGAGCTCGCCGCAGCACCTGCTGATCGTTGCGGCGTGCGCGGCCGCCCTGGTGATGCTGGGGTTGGTGGTCCTGTTTTCGCCGGCAATCCATCTTGGGTCGCGCCCGCAGTGGCTCATCGGTGCCACGCTGCTGCTGGTGGGCAGCGCCAACAGCCTGCTCACCATTGCCCATCAGGCCTGGGGGGCCGCGCTGGTCCACACGGACGAAGCACGCAGCCGGGTATTTGCCTGGCGCGAAGGTGCTGGATTGGTGGGCGTGCTGATCGCCTCGGCCCTGCCGACTTGGCTGGGCTGGAACCCCACGTTGGCCATCCTGACACTGGCCATGGGGCTGGGCTGGCTGGCCTGGCGGCATGTGCCGCGGACGACCCCCCGGCAAACTGCGATGGATCGGGTCCCTGCACTGCATCTTCACCACTCCCCTTGGCGCAATGCGACCTTTCGGTGGTTGATGGGGGTCTTCATGCTCAACGGCATTGCCGGTGCCATTCCAGCCACGCTGGTGGTGATGTTCATGACCGACCGACTGGGTGCTTCCGGCGCCTGGCAGTCGGCCCTGTTGACCCTGTACTTTGCCAGCGCGGCCA
>Ga0172370_10007520_pt1 | contig 13344 bp, 15 predicted proteins | sample LakKiv5m_FD_114538 | JGI IMG/M metagenome (GOLD analysis project Ga0172370, IMG submission 114538) | Freshwater microbial communities from Kabuno Bay, South-Kivu, Congo - kab_022012_11.5m | ecosystem: Environmental > Aquatic > Freshwater > Lake | place: Democratic Republic of the Congo...
ATATGGCAGAGGATGCAGCAGATGGAGTATTTCTTCTCGTTCGGCGCGTTCCCCTACCTTGGCGCGAAATTCAACGCCGTGCTTGTGACGCCCGGCCCCCTCACCATATTCAAGCGCGCTGCGCTTGAGAAAATAGGCGGGTTTGACGAGAACAACATCACCGAGGACTTCGAGATGGGCCTCAAGCTCCACAAGTCCCACTATGTCATAGGCTACCTTCCCATAAGCGTGCCAACCGAGGTGCCCACCAAGTTCTCGGGCCTGATGAGGCAGAGGGTGAGGTGGTACCGCGGCACCATGTTCAACCTGGCGCTTTACAAGGAGCTGCTGTTCAACGACAAGTATGCGGACGTGGGCACGTTCTCCTTCCCGGTAACCGCCGCGTACGTGCCGATTACCATCGTGTCGTTCTTCTTCGTGCTTGCGCGAGGCGCGCGCTTCATATACGAAAGCGCATTGCAGGCAGCGCAGTTCGCGGCATACGGCCAGGTGCCCTCGTTCGCCTTCGACCCGCTCTACATCAGGGCGGACATGCTGATGTTCTTCTCGTTCCTGCTCACCTATGTCTTCTTCCTCTGGATAAGCCTGTCGCTCATCAAGGAAAGGATGGGGCCCGACAAGGTGCCTGGCTTATTGATGGTGATATTCGTCTACCCGTTCGTGAACGCTGGTTTTTATGTCTATAGCCTCTACAAGGAAATACGGGGAAGTGATTTGCAATGGTGAACCTCAAGTACGCGATGGCAGCCATCCTCATGGTCAACCTGTTCTTCATCACGCTTTCCGTGATTGACTACATGGACATGCAGAGGCTGCTTCGCTTCACGAACGACCTGGGGTCGTTCTCCACCGAGGCGTCCGACCTTGAAAGCTCGGTTGCGCTTTTGCGCATGCAGCCCGTTACCCCTGAATACTGCGGCATAATAGACTCGGCCTACCAGCAGAAAATCACCAGGACAAATGACCTGATGGAGCGCATGCTCGCGTACGAGCGCGCGAACATGTTTACCGAGTTCTTCGCGCTCAAGCGCCAGTTCCTGCTCGCAAACGTGCAGCTGTGGCAGGTCTCGCAGCTGGAGAAGCAGTACTGCGCCGCGAACCACACGGACGTGCTTTACATTTATTCCTCCAACCCGTCCTGCAGCGAGTGCCAGGTGCAGGGCAAGATGCTCGACTCCGCGCGCGCGTCCTGCCCCAACATGCGGGTGTTCGTGATGGACATAGAGGAGGACATGGCAACCCTGGACATCATAAAGATGAAGTACAACGTCACGTCCGCGCCCACCCTTGTGGTGGACGGCACTGCGCGCAAGAAGGTGCTGACTGCGGACGAGATAAAGAAGCTTGTTTCGTGCCAGTAAGCCAGGGACGGTGACCATATGGCGCATTGCATAATAGGGGGGACTTTCACGTACGTCCATGCGGGGCATGCCAGGCTCCTCATGGAATGCGCTAGGTTCTCGCGCATCACTATCGGCCTTACCTCGGACAAGTTCGTGCGCGCGCACAAGGTCTATCCCTCCTTCCCCTATGCCAGGCGCCTTGACAACCTTAGGAGGAACCTGGCGCACAACGGGCTGCTCAAGCGCGCCACCATCGTCAAGATAGAGTCTGAAAGCGACGTGGCTGACCGCGTGGAGGCGGATGCCATTGTGGTGAGCGAGGAAACGGAGAATGCCGCAAAAAAAATAAATGCCGCAAGGAAAAGGCGCGGCTTGCCTGCCTTGAAAATAATATCAGTCCCCCTGGCATATGCAGACAACCTCCAGAAAATCTCGTGCGCGGACATCTTCCATGGCAGGTATGACGTGCGCGGAAGGCTCCTGAAGCCCGTGGCTGTGCAGGCAGGCACTGACAATCCCACCAAGCTCTCCGGCGCGAGGACCGCGCTTGCGAGGGTGTTTGGCAGGAAATTCGCCCTCCGCGGGCACAAGGAGGACTCGCGCGTGCGCGACCACCCGTTTGGCGCCGAAACGTTCCGGGGCGCGGAAAACCGTGCGCGCGCCGCGTGGAAGAGGGCATGGAAAGGCAAGAGCGGCAAGGGAGCGAAACGCGGCTGCGACTATTCACTAGGAATTGAGAGCGGCTTGTTTGAGCTGAGGAAGGGAGAATTCTTCGACATCACTGTGTGCTCTGTGTTTGACGGCAAAGGCGCAACGTTCGGCACTGGCGCGGGCTTTTGCGTGCCTGCCTGGATTGCAAGGAAGGTAAGGGAAAGGAGCGACCTGTCGCGCGTGATGGCAGAACTTGCGGGCGTGGAAGGCATTGGCCGGAAGCAGGGCGCGCTTGGCTGGTTTTCCGACGGCGTGATGCACCGCGCAGACCAGGCGGAGCAGGCTGTGGCAAACGGACTGGTGCCCAGGATTGCACAGGCCAGGAAGGGGATAAAGTATTAAGCCCCGCGCTTGAAAGGGCAACATGAAAGCGCAAGGAGCAACTGAATACCTGGTTTTGTTAGCGGTTGTCCTGATAGTGGCGCTCGTCTCTGTCGCCTTGCTCGGCTTCTTCCCAGGCATGGCGAGTGACGCGCAGCTCACTCAGTCGCAGATGTACTGGAGAAGCGCGTCGCCGGTTGCGATAACAGAGGCAAAGGCATTCATGGTGTCTTATTACGGCTGGACCGGGGCGTACGTGCGCTTCAAGAACACGGGCAATTACCCAATAAGGATAACAAGGATATTCGGGGCTGCAGGAACAGGATCAACCACTTTCGGGGGCAATGGTTTTTGCGGGGAAGCCGCTTGGGGGAGTTATAATTATTCGAATTATTTTTACCTTGCGCCCGGGGAAGAATCATATATAGCGCACGCTGCAGCGCAGGGGCTGCCATGCCATAGGGAGAATTATTTCGGCACGAGCACAACCGGGGGCTGGATAGGAGGAGCATCCTCAGAATGCCAGAACTCAAGCACTGACCCGGGCATGGTGGTCTTCAATTCCTTTGGCTTTGAGTACATAGAGTACATTGAAGGGCAGCAGATAACAAAGCGCGAGGTTGGCAAGAAGCTGATAATCAAGTGCGACCCGAGATGGCCTTAGCTTACTTTCCCGCTTTTTCAAGAAGCCTCGCGCGAAATGTTTCAGCCCTCTTCGTGCGCCTTTTCCAGAATCTTTCTCGCGCGCGGCAGCATTTCCTTCTTCTTTTTCTGGTGCGCGCCTAGCCAGTCGAGCATGCATGGGATGTATTTCTGCTTGTACGCCCCTGTCAGAAGCCTGCCGGTCACCATGTCCTGCTTCATTTCCTCAAGGAGCGCGTCGTCTTCGATGAAGTGGAAGCGCGCAAGCTCGTAGAGCACGTCCTTCCCTATTTCCCCGCCAAGCCTTTTCTGCTCCTCCGCGGTTGCGCGGCCGCCGGTGAAGGCGGACATGAGCTTCTTCTTTGCAGCCTCTGGCGAATCTGAGAGCGAAAGCGTGGATGCAGGGTCGCGCTTGCTCATCTTTGTCTCCCCGCGCAGGCCCCTCATGGTGACATGGTAGGTGGAGCAGGGAAGAGCCAGCTTTTCCTTGAAGGCAATGTCGCGCGCAAAGCGGATGTGCGGGTCCTGGTCAATGCCCACGGGCACCAGCACGCGCTTGGGGCCGCCAAACTCCTTGTGCTGCGGGAGGAGGATGTCTGCCACCTGGAGGAGCGCGGAGAAGTAAAGCGAGTAGTTCCTTTCGCCGTAAATCGCGTTGAGCATGGCGGGCGTGGCGCGCTTGCTGTAGATGAACGCGGCGTTCATCACGCGCCTTTCCTCGGACTGCTTGTAGATGTGCGCGTTTTTCTCGTCAAGCCCCAGCGCAAGCAGGTCAGCGACGTTGGAAACTGCGGTTTCGTGCGACTGCTCAAGCGAAAGGCCATTGTCAGCAAACGCCTCAAGGTCTGCGATTGCGTAGAATACCTTGGCTCCGAATTTTTTCTGGTAGTAGATGAGCTCCTGCGCGGTGAGCTTGCTCCCCAGGTGGAACTCCGAGGACGGCTTGATGCCTGACATCACCGCAACCGGCTTTCCCTTCTCGGCGTCTGAAAGCCAAAGGTCAAGCTCGCGGTGCGCTGTCAGCCCGCCCCTTCTTGCAAGAAGGAAGCCTGGAAGGCGCGCGGCAAGCGCCGGCGTGAACGGGGACATGCCGAACTCCTCGATGAGCTTTGCGATGTCGAACTGCTGCTCGGACGCCCAGGGGTCTATGCTTGTGCTACTCATCCAAGGCATCCTCCTTTTTCGCCTTTTTCGAAGGGAGCGCGCCCACCACGAACCCGTGCGGGGTTATCTGCGCAGGCACTATGTCGTGCACGTGGCTGGAGCCGCGCATCTTCACTATCTCGACCGCGCGCTCGCGCTTGCCAGCCTTCCGCAGGTAGGACAGGTGGATAAAGCCGTCGGCAAACGATTCCACGCCTGAAATGGTGTGCGGGACCTCCTGCTCGGATGACGGGACGGTCTCCGCCGAAATGAGCGCGGTCACCTTCCAGCCGCGCACTGCGTTCACGAAGCGCAGCGTGTTCATCCTGCGTTCCTCAAGCGTGGAAAAGAGCAGCGCATAGGGGGAGATGGAATCTATCACCACGCGCTTGATGCCAAGCGTGCCTATGAGGTCGCGAAGCGCGCCTTCCTGCTCGGCGATTGCGGAAAGCTCGTTCTGGGGGTAATCTATGAAGACGATTTTCTGCTCGCGCTCGAGCTCCATCATGTCCCAGCCGAACGACGCGACGCTTGAGTAGACAGACTCCTTTTGCGCGTCAAGGGAGAGGAAAAGCCCCGGCTCCTCGAAATCCACCGCGCCTGCAGCCAGGAACTGCGAGCAGAATATCGTCCTGCCGCTTCCAGTGCCGCCTGCCACCGCCACCACGCTGTTCCTCGAAAAGCCGCCGCCCAGCATGGAATCAAGCCCTGGAATCCCGGACTTTGCCTTGTGAGCATCCATTTTCCCGCCCCTACTTTTTTCTCTCGAAGAGTTTTTTCCCAAGCTCCATGCGCTGGCTCATCTTGGTGGCGTACTCCTTTTTCTCGCTGTCGGAAAGCATGCGCTCCATTATGAGCCGGGTGAAATTCTGGCTGGTCTGCGAAATGTCAAGCAATGACCCCTGCGCCTCGCCCAGGGTCATCTTCACCTCGTCCGGGCGCAGGATTTCCACGCCTATGGGCGAGTACTGGGAGGCAATCCGCACAAGGGTGGGGAAGTCTTCTGCCAGCAGCTTTACCTCTGCCCAGGTGGAAAACATGCCCTCCTTCTCGACGGGCTGGTCGATTTCGCCCACCGCGTAGATGACGCCTGGCTCGCGGGTGAGCTTGCCGATGAACCCCACCATGATGTTCTTCACGGCATCGGCTTGCGTGGCGTGGAGATCGAAGTACACCATGGCAAGGTATCCCCCCTCGCGCACGGCATCGTCGGTCATTTCGTCCACTGATTTGTCCTTGGGCATGCGAATTACCAAGGCGATATTGAGGAGAAGGGCTTAATAATTCAGCGCCCACCCCCTTCCCATCAGTAATAAAAGATATGCATCCGTATTTTGCGCATGGGCGGCAGCAAGGGCGATCCGGAGCTGGAGGCAGGGGAAGATTTCGGCGATGGCGAGCCGGAGGAAGAGAAAAAGCAGGCGCCAGCCGCAAAGCAGAGGGAGGCACCCCGCCCGGAAGGGAAGCGCTCCCGGAAAAAGGCAGTTGATGACGACAATGCCGAGATTGACGACTCCGAGGAGAGGCGCGCTGCTGTGGCTGAGCTTCCGGAGGACATGAAGCTTGAGAAAATCGTGGCGCTCCCCACCTGGCGCGAGATGCTTCTGGACCTGGTGGCGACTAAAAAGCTTGACCCGTGGAACATCGACATCGTGGAGATAGCGACAGGCTACCTTGAGAAGATAAAGAAGATGGAGATGCTGGACCTGCGCGTGCCTGCCAACCTCATACTTGCCGCGGCGATATTGCTGCGCTTCAAGTCCCAGGCGCTCCGCTTCGAGGAGGAAGTGCAGGTGGTGGAGGAGCAGACATACGTGGAGGAGGACGCGGAGCCGTCCGTGATACCGGTGCTCGAGCTCAAGGCGCGCATACCGCCCACGCGCATGGTGACGCTGGACGAGCTCCTCTCCGCCATGGAGAAGGTGTTTGACGACCAGAAGAAGCGCGAGGAAAAGGCGCACAAGATTGAGATACCAACAGTGATAAACATCCAGATGCCCGAGTTCAACATAGAGGAGAGGATGGAGAAGGTGTATGGGAGGATATTGGGCGAGAAGGATGCGGAAGGGCTTGCCACGTTCTCCGCGCTCCTGGACGAGAGGACGCCGGTGGAGATGATTGCCACCCTACTGCCGCTATTGCACCTGGTGCAGGACAGGCGCGTGTCCATCTTCCAGGAAAAGACGTTCGGGGAGATATTCATAAGGGTCATAAGGTGTGACGAACCCCGCCTAGAAGGGCGGGGCATGCCAAGCAATTAAAAGGCAGAAGATGGCAGCAATGGGCAACAGGCATGGTCACACCTTATGTGAAGGAAGCGGCAGAAGTGAAGGCGGCATGAAGTGAACTGATGGGAAGAAAATGAGAGGAGCCAAAGCATCGCGAGGATTGTGGGTTGATATTTATGGAAGACATCGAGGCACAGAACATCATCGAGGCGGCGCTTTTCATGAGCAGCCGCCCCCTCTCCTTGCAGGAGCTGGGGAAGCTCATTGGCGTTGCCGCGCCGGGCTTTGTGGGCCAGCGGGTGCGCGCGGTGCAGGATGCCTACAACGGCAAGGCGGGGGCGGTGGAGATTGCCGAGGAGGACGGGAAGTTCTACATGCGCGTCCGCCAGCAGTATGTGCCGTTCGTGAAAAGCTTTGCCTCTGCCGCAGAGATTTCGCCGCACGCGCTGCGCACGCTTGCCTATGTCGCGAAAAACGAAGGCATTACCAAGCACGCGCTCTTCCTCAAGCTTGGCGGCGGGATTTACGAGGACATCAACGAGCTTGTGGAGAGGGGGTTTGCCACCACCAAGCGCGCGGGAAGGACAAAAGCTGTCTCGACTACCGCAAAATTCAAGGCATACTTCGGCCAGACACAGTGAAGCGCAGGTAGGGTAATTTATAATTTCGTTGCCCAATTGAATGAGATGGTGATACTATGGCAGGTGCAAACGTGCTTACGCTGACAGACGCGAACTTCGACTCTGAAGTGAAAAAGGGCACCACCCTTGTGGACTTCTGGGCGCCGTGGTGCGGCCCGTGCAGGATGCTGGGGCCGGTTGTCGAGGCGCTGTCTGACGAGATGAAGGGAAAGATGAAAGTGGGCAAGGTGAATGTGGACGAGCAGCCCGAGCTTTCGGAAAAATTCGAGGTGGCATCCATCCCCACGTTGCTGCTTTTCAAGGACGGGAAAATCGTGGCCAACCGCGTGGGCGCTGCGAACAAGGACGCGCTCAAGGAGTGGATTGGCGCGAGCCTCAAAGGATAAGTGTGAAAATGGACTATTCGGCACCCAAGGGAATGCGCGATTTTCTGCCGGATGAGGCAGCGAAGCGGGAGTGGGCGGCCGATGCAATCAAGAAAGCCTACCGCAGGTTCGGCTTCGTGCCCATGGACACGCCTGCGCTGGAGAGCGTGGAAGTGCTGGAAAGGAAGTGCGGCGAGGAGATAAAGGGCCAGCTTTTCAGGGTGGACGACGGCAAGACGGCATTGCGCTTTGACCTTACAGTGCCGCTTTCGCGCGTGGCTGCTTCCAACACTTTCAAGAAGCCCTTCAAGCGCTACTGCATCGCGCCCGTTTGGCGCCGCGAGGAGCCGCAGAAGGGAAGGTTCCGCGAGTTCTACCAGGCGGACGCAGACATCATTGGCTGCCCCACTGTCCGCGCGGAGGCGGAGCTTATTGCCTGTGCAGCCTCCGCCATCGAGGGGCTTGGCTTTTCAGGCGCAATCGTGCGCCTCAATGACAGGCGCGTGATAACGAAAATAGCGCAGTCGCTCCTCCCGAACAAGGAAGGCGAAGTCCTCAGGATACTTGACAAGCGCGAAAAAATCGGCGATGATGCCTGCGCGGAAATGCTGGTAGGGGCCGGAGCAAAGCAAAAGGATGCCCAGAAGCTCGTGTCAGACCTGACATCTGCAAAAAGCAACACAGATGCCCTTTCGCTCGCAGCGAAATATTCGCCAGAGGCTGCGGAAAGCATGAAGGAAATCCTCAAGCTTGTGAAAGAATACGGAAAAATTGACGTTGCGATTGACCTGTCCCTTGTGCGCGGGCTGGATTATTACACCGGCGCGATATTCGAGATTTCGCTTGGCAAGGAAATGGGAAGCGTGGCAGGCGGCGGAAGGTATGACAACCTGCTTTCCATGTACGGCCAGGGCGACAGCGCTGTTGGCATCTCGCTTGGCTTTGAGCGGCTCATGGTACTCATGGGGCAGCGTGAAAGCCCCAAGCGCGGCGTGTTTGTCGCTGCGGTGAAAGACGAGTTCTATCCTTATGCGCTATCCGTTGCGGCGAAGCTTCGCGCGCAAGGCGTGGAAGTGCAAACCGACCTCAACGCGCGCAGCCTGAAAAAGCAGATGGATTACGCGGCAGGCTGCTGCCGATTCATCGCTGTCGTTGGCGAGCGCGAGAAAAAGGAGGGGAAAGTTACGCTTCGCGACTTAGAGAGCGGGAAGGAGGAGTTGCTCTCTGCTGAAGAAGCCGTAAAGAAGATGGATGGCTGACCCGCCGGGCGTTACATCTTCTTTTGGTCAAAGTCCCAAGCTTCCTGAAGAGTCCCAAGCTTCACGTATTTCACGCTTTCCTTCTCTACAATCTGCAAGTCTCTCACGGCATGCTTCATGTAGATATCGAAAGGCTGCTTGCCAGTCTTGGTCGTCACGCCCTGGATCATGTGGTATGCAAAATTGGCTTCCAGGATTTTTATCAGGTCATCAAGAGGCATGAGATTGTCGTTCCATGCCCTTGGAACCTCGCCCATCTTTTGCAGGGCAAAGTAAAGCAGGGTCATGTTCTCCGGCATTTTTATTTGCTGCCCGCTTTTATAGTAGTCGAAGTTTATCTCCATGCCCCGAAGCCCTAGAGGCACCTTGAAATTCCCCATGTTCCAGAATTCAGTCTCAAAATCCGCCGGACCTGCAAATTCTTTCATCCTGTAATCGGACGCTATCTTATTTTTGCCTACGTGCTTTGTTGTTGCCTCGTCAATGAGCGAAACCAGCCCGAGTTGATTCTCACGCGGAATCTCTGAGATGCATTTGTAGCCTATGAATTCCAGCACCAGGTCTTGCGCGCCCTGCGCGCTGCTGCTGTAATTCTGCTTTGGGTAGACGTCTTCCATTGCCTTGTCAGCGCGTATGGCCGCACCGTTTATGAATCCGCCAGCATCGTTTGGCCCGACAGGGCAGTTGACCATTATCATGAAGGAAGCCCAACCGCGCTCATCGTACTTCGAAAATGGCTCTTCTGAAAGATAACTGATGAAGTTTGGCGCTGTTTCCATGTAATCCAGCTGTCCCTCCTTCTTGTAGCGCGGCAGGTAGACATTGTAGAAATTGTAAAGGAAAGCCATGATTGCATCGGCTTTTTCTTGGCTCACCATTTTTTCTATCTCGGACTTGGCTATGGAGGGGTTCCAGCCCTGTTCCTCAATCACCTTTGCTATGCCCGCCATTTCCGTCTCGCCCCTGTCAATGTGCTTGGTAACAATTGCGGAGATTTTGCTTGCCTCTTTTGTTGTAAGCTGGAAGGCATGGGTTTTGGCGGCTGCAAGAGCGGCGCTTGGCAGGTGCTTTTCACCCAATGTTTTTGGGTCAGATGAAACTGGGGCCATCTTCTCCTTTGGAACTGGCCTGATTTGTTTAGCAACCATATAAACACCACATTATACCATTTATGCCTTCACTTTTATAAGCCTGCTCCTGCCCTGCCCGCTTTGCACATCTTCTGTCTGCAGGATGCCGATTTTTTCCAGCCTGTCAATCCTCTGCCGAAGCGCGCGGTCGCCGGAGAGCTTGCGGAGCGAGGCGTAAAGCTTTCCGCTTTCCATCCCCTTTTCGCCTGCAGCGCGCACTTTCTCCACGATTTTCTGGTCCAGCTCGTCCAGCGTTCCAAGCTTCCTTTCCACCTTGCTTGTTGAGGATGCCAGCGCCTCCTCCTGCGTGGCGCGCACGTGCTTCACTTCAACGAGAGCGGCGTTTTCTCGTTCCGCTGCCTTTCCTGCCGAGCGAAGGAGCGCGAATGCAACGCGGCAGTCTCCCCCTCTTTTCACTGCGACCGCCGCGCAAAGCGGCACCACTTCCGAATCAAGCGCGCCTTCGAAAAATGCCTTGGAGGCGCGCTGCCCCAATATTTCCTTCAGCTGCGGCACAGAGTAGGGCGCAAAATGATAAGTGTGCTGCACGAACGAGGAACGCACGCGCGCGTCAAGCCTTGTGTGGAATTCGCCGTCGTTTGTGATGGCAATCACTGCGGTCTTGAGCGAGTGCAGCTCCCCTGCGCGGCACAGGTCGTAGATTATCTGAACGCCGTCCGCGGACGCTTCCAGCCTGTCAGCCTCGTCCAGCACCACAATCGGGATGCGCTCGTCCTTTTTCGCTATCTCGAACACGCGCGCAAGTATCTCGTCCGCTGCAATTCCCCTGCGCGGGAGCATTTCGCCAAGCGCATCCGCGATTTCTGAAAGGATGGAGAAGCGGCTGGGGGATTCCCAGCAGTTTATGTATATGGGAAGAGGGCGCGCGGAATATTCGGAGAGCTGCTTGAGCACATAGCGCGCGCAGGTTGTCTTGCCGGTGCCCGGAAGCCCGTAAAGGAGCGCGTGCTCGGGTTGCCTGTTTTCTGATGCTGGCTGGAGGCAGTAGACAAGCTCCTTCACCTCGCGCTCCCTGCCAGGCAATTCACCTGGCAAATAGTCAGGCAGGAGCGCGTTCTCGTCGCGGAATATTTTATTTTCCCCGCGCGTTGAGCGGAAGATGTTCGGTGAGGGCATCAGAATCTCCTCAGAAGCATAAGCCGGAAGGGCTTGAAGCCTGCCTTCGCATAAAGATTCAAAGCGCGCCTGTCGTTTGACCTGACAGTGAGCGAAACTGATCGGATGCCTTTCTTTTTCATCGCAGCTAGGCAGGCCTTGAGAAGCGCCTTGCCGGTTCCCTTGCCCCGGAAGCTTTTGCTTATGAACAGCGATGGTATCTCCGCAGTGTTTGGAGCGGGGGTGATTTTCCTGTTGCCGAAGATTGCGCCAGCCAGCTGACCTTTTTCTTCTGCAACAAGGCATGCGCCATCAATCTTGTGGGCGTAGGCGCCTGAGAGAAAGCTTTGCGCCTGCTTTCCCGTGATGTCCCTGAAAGCCTCGGCATTCATTTTTGCAAGCGCGGGCAAATCAGCGCGCGCCATCTTCCTAATCAACATGATGGAGAAAACGGCAGGGAGTTTTTTAATTCCCGCCTGCCAATTCGTTGCGGGAGGAATACAGATGAAGGCAGTCGCAGACCTGCACATCCACTCGAAGTACTCGCGCGCCACGTCCCCGGGCATGGAGCTTGAGACTTTGAGCAAGTGGGCGAAGATAAAGGGCATCGACATAGTGGGAACTGGCGACTTCACGCACCCTGAATGGTACAAGGAGCTGCAGACAAAGGCGATTGAGTCGGACGCCGGCTTCCTGCAGTATGATGGCGTGAATTTCTGCCTGTCTTCCGAGATTTCCTGCATCTACACGCAGGGAGGCAGGGGAAGGCGCGTGCACGTGGTGGTGCTTTCCCCCTCGCTGGAGATAGTGGCGCAGATAAACGAGGCGCTGGGGAAAAAGTACAACCTGAAGTCCGACGGCAGGCCAATCATAGGGGCAAGCGCGGTGGAGCTTGCGGACATTGTGCTTGGCATTTCAGACAAGAACCTTGTCATACCCGCGCACGCATGGACGCCGTGGTTCTCGGTTTTCGGCTCCATGAGCGGCTTTGATTCCCTGAAGGAGTGCTTTGGCGAGAAGGAGGGGAACATTTATGCGATTGAGACTGGCCTGTCCTCCGACCCTGCCATGAACTGGCGTCTCTCCTCGCTTGACAGGGTGCAGCTGCTGTCAAACTCAGACTCGCACTCGCCTGAAAAAATAGGCAGGGAGGCAAACGTGCTTGACCTGGACCATCTCACATACGCTGAAATGTACGAGGCAATCCGCTACAAGGAAAAGGGAAAGCTATCGTGCACGTACGAGTTTTACCCCGAGGAGGGCAAGTACCACTTTGACGGGCACCGCGCGTGCAACGTGAGCTTTGCGCCGGAAGAGACAAAGAAGCACCATGGCATCTGCCCTGTGTGCAAAAAGCCGCTTACAATTGGCGTGATGAACAGGGTGGAAGCACTGGCTGACAGGCCGGATGGTTTCAAGCCAAAAGGCGCGGCGCCGTTTGAGTCCCTTGTGCCGCTGAAGGAGGTGCTTGGCGAGGCAATGGGCAAGCCCGTGGCAAGCAAGGCAGTGGACGGGGAATACTTCAAGCTCATACAAGCGTTCGGGAACGAGTTTGCGGTGCTCCACGCGCCCGCGGCAAAGCTCAAGAAGGCGGCGGGCGAGCGGATTGCCGAGGCTGTGAAGAGAGTAGAGGAAGGCAGGGTGAAGAAAGTGGCAGGCTATGACGGCGAGTATGGGCACATCATAATTTTCGGGAAAGAGGAGAAGGAGCGCGAAGTCGGGCAGAAGACGCTTGGCGAGTTTTAGGCCTTGGACACGCCACTTTGGTCGCTGAGCGCATAAAGTTCACGTATTGCCTCGATTATGCAACCTTCCCAATGTGAATAGAGCTTGTGCCTTTTTTCTTTCGGGGCGAAATCCACCGCCTCGATGTTGCAGTTGATTGTGTCTATTCCGGCCTTGTGCGCGTCTATGAGCAGCTGCTTCACGTCCATTGCCTCGGACGACTCGGGCCAGAGCTGTGAAAGCACTTCCTTGTAAAGGCCTACCGCTTCGACATATTGCTCATAGGCTGTCTTGAAGATTGGGCAGTCGGAGGGGGAAATTTTTGTGCCGGAAGCTTCGGCAGCCTTGTTTGCAAAGCCGTTGAGCCCCTTGCGCGCAAGCCCTATGAGCCGGCCTGCCTCGGCTATTCGCTCTTTATCGGATAATGCTGCTGGAAGAAGGGGCGTTTTTGAGAAGCTGCCGGCGTTCGGGATGGCTTTCCGTATATCATCCGCGTTTAGAGCCCGTTGGGCGGGCCTTTTGGTCGCATGGACAAATGGGCCGCTTCCATTGCCATATGACGGGTTAACCTGGAAACCTGGGAAACCATTCACGCGCAAAATACGCGGTTGGAATTTAAAAAGTTAGGTGCAACCAAACCGCGCCAATTTATAAGCTTTTGAGGCATGTTTAGGCGTGAGACATGGATGGTTGGTACTATGGCAAAATCAATCGAGCTTA
>Ga0172370_10007526_pt1 | contig 13342 bp, 10 predicted proteins | sample LakKiv5m_FD_114538 | JGI IMG/M metagenome (GOLD analysis project Ga0172370, IMG submission 114538) | Freshwater microbial communities from Kabuno Bay, South-Kivu, Congo - kab_022012_11.5m | ecosystem: Environmental > Aquatic > Freshwater > Lake | place: Democratic Republic of the Congo...
AAAATGTCTATTACTCCAAATTTTAAAATGACTTTTTTACTTTTAAAAATAAAAATGACTTTTTAAGGTTCGACTAGCTACTTGGAAAAATAATTAATGCAAACCATACTCTTCTAAGATATTTAAAAATAGAATTGACTGCATTAAAAGTTATGGTTGTTAAAAGTATTAATTAGGCTTTAAACTTAATTCATATTTATAAATATCCCAGCCAAGTTTTTTCAAAAAGGGCAATCCAATTGAATTGTATTCGTACACATTATCGTTAACAATTTCATTGCTGTTAACATAAATACAAGCTGTTAAAAAGAATTCTATTCCTTTTGCCTTATTTACAATATATGCACAATCAATTAAAAAGCCATATGACTTACCAACAATATTATATACTTTGATTTCTTTTTTAATAGAATTACTTTTTTCACTCCCATAAAAGAAATAATTAGCATAACTATCATAATAATGCATATTGTTATTAATTTCTGAAATATCACTTTGCTTAGGGCTAATTAATAATTGAGTCATTAAGAAATTTCTTTCATCATTTGTAATATTAAATCGTTTTTCTTTTGGATAAAGATTTGGAAAACATAAACGAATTAATATATCATGTATATTATCAAGAGGTAAGTAATTTTTATTGTCAAAATTCTTAGGATCATTAACAATTTTATTATTACCATCTACATATTGTTTTCCTATATTTCTATTAGTTACAGGAGATGAATATTTAACATCGTTCACTAATGAAGGAAGCACACAAATAACTTCTTCTTTAGAATTGTAAAAAGTAAATCCACTTGTTTGTTTATTCATTTCTGTGCTACAATCAGAAAAACGATGCACAATTCTAGCATTAGAATAACCTAGTTCCGCTAATCGGCTATTTATAGGTTCTTGCCCATTAAATTCATACAATTGATTATACGCAGTATTATCGCTAACTACTAATGCTAATTTAATAAAGTTAGCTATGCATGGAACTGAATATTTTAAATATTTATCATAATTATTTTCTATTTGGCATTTATTTAAACAGTTATTTATAAAACGGGTATACATATTAACGCCCTTAGCTGATAATGTATTAATTCTCTCTAGGGCAAAAATAGAAAGAGGTAATTTAACTATACTGGCTGGGTAAAAATATTCTTGTGCCTCGTATCGATAAACATAATGTTTTAAAATCGGGGGCAAGGATTTATTGTGTGTAATTTGGGTATATATTATCTGTACCCTGTATTTGGAAGGATTATTAATTATATCAGGAAATTTAACTGTGGATTTCAAAAACTCTTTCAAAAAGACCGAGTCAGCTTCAAGATAAAGTTTTTGAGAATGAACAAATTGGACATTAAATAAAAATAAAAAAAAAATGTAATATATTTTTTGAAAATATTTCATTATGCTAATTTTAATGAATTATTTTAACGATTTATTATACCTTTTACTTACAAAATAAACAATTAACCCACTTAGTGTAATTCCCACTCCAGCAATTGACTCATAAGGTTTATAGATAAAACCATAAATTATAATAAATCCATTTATACATAAAAAAAGAATAGGTAAAAACGGGTAACTAAAAGTTTTATATTCTCTTTTTAAATCTGGTTTCTTAATCCTTAATATAATAACACCAAGTACAGTTAAAAATGTAAATAAATTTAAAGTAAAACCTATAAATATTATCATCTGTTCAAAAGTAGAGGTTAGAATATATATTATCGATAGAACACTCTGTAAAATTAAAGAAGTAACTGGAATATCCTTTTTATTCTTTACTGCAAGCCATTTAAATAAATGATAATCCTCTCCTATTACCAATGAGATTCTTGGGCCAGCCATTATCATTGAACTAATGGTAGATATTAGCAAAATTGAAAAAACACCACCAACAATATTGCCTATTTCATTACCAAATATTGTGCAAGTATATATATTTCCAATTTCAACTTTACCTATTAAATTTGGAATTGGAACAGTATACAAAAACACAAAATTTAATAGTAAATATATACTTATTACCATCAAAGTTCCAATAATTAAACTACGCGGTATATTTTTAGATGGCTTATCAATTTCACTTGCCACATATGAAGATGCATTCCATCCTGAATAGGAATATGTTACGAAAAACATTGAAACTACAAAAGCAGAACTAAAAATATCAGAAAAAGAACTACTATTTATCGCAAAACTAGTTTCTGAATGTCTTCCATAATTAACCCCTATAAGTATAATTGCGACAATAAAAAGGACTTTTAGAGTTGTAAATATTTTCTGGAAAAACCCCCCAACTGATTTATCTAATAAATGTACTGTTGAAAGCAATAAAACAATAAAAATTGCAAGTTGATCATAAGCTGGAATAACTGCATTCAAATTTGGAAAATATTGCTCAATATTTATACTTGAATCAAGATACTTACCAAAAGCAATTGCAGCTGCAGCAACTGGTGCAGCAAATCCAACAAGAAGCGAAATCCAACCTGCCATAAAACCTAGTGCAGGATGGTAAATCTTAGACAAATAATGATATTCACCACCTGAACGAGGCATCATAACACCTAATTCCGAATAAGCTAAGGCTCCAAGTAAAGCAAATATACCTCCTAATACCCATAACATTAATATAGCAAAGCCTGAAGAAATATTAATTAATTGAAACCCAAGACTAGTAAAGACTCCTGTTCCTACCATATTTGCAACAACTAATGATATTGCAGTATATAAAGTATATTTCTTTGTCATTACTATTTTACTTTAATTCTCTTGCCTATTGTTAGCTTAGAATTCTCTTTAATATTATTCAATATACACAATTTTTTAACTGTAGTGTTATTTCTTCTTGCAATTAATGATAAAGTATCTCCTTTTTTAATATTATAGAATTTGGAATTTCCTTTTTTAATAATAATATTGGATGTGTCTTTATCAGCTAAAACAGAACTTGAATTTAAAATAAACATATTTGATAATAGAGTTCCTGTTTTAAAATCAATAATACGATTGGGATTTAAAGGTTTATCCATGTATCTTATTTCGAAATGTAAATGAGGCCCATATGCCCTTCCTGTTGAACCACCTAGTCCAATAATATCCCCAGCTTCGACATACTGATTGACAGAAACATGAATCGCAAACAAATGAGCATAATAAGTTTCTAATCCATTATAATGTCTAATAATAACAAGGTTTCCAAACCCTCCTTTATTATAACAAGCATAACGAACCTTTCCTGCAAAGGCTGCCTTTACAGGATCTCCTGTTTTCAAATCCAAATCCCAACCAAAGTGCCGTGATTTAAAATCTCCAAACAATCTTCCTGGAACTGGCATAACAAATTTACCAATAGAATCTTTTATTAAATTGATTTCAATATTTTTAAAATCCTTAGAACAAGTACTGTATGGAAATAATTCATTTACAATCCAATAGTTTGAATAAATACTATCGTTTTCATCAAATATCTTTTCTGAATTTTTAAAACCCCATGTATGATTTCTGTACAAAACAATAGTTTTGCCCTTATAAGAAATAGTATCGAAAATCTCTAAATTCGTTTGGGTAAATCCATCAATGACAAAAAGTAAAAATATTACTTTAAGAAATAAAAATTTATTAATCAATATTGAAAATTATTTGTTATTTGTTATTTTTTTTTTGCTAAAAGCAAGTTAGTACCAGTAATATATGCATTATAACCAATGTTAAAAGGCAATTTAACTTTAACAGATTCGAAAGCCTTTTTAAGGTCATCCTGATATTTATTTTCAAACAAACTAATCACTTGATTATATTTACCAAAAAGTGAAATATCCCATTTATTTGCTATAAACATTTTATACGGTATCCCTGAATCATCTTGTAATACTATTTTACTTTTAGATAGAATATAATCTCTTAGTGTGCTAAAATAATCTTTATGCAACAAATATGAAGCTGCTTTCAAATATGTAATTTGATTATTAAATGATGAAACAAAGCTTAAAATTTGTTTGTTATTATTAATATTGCTATTAGATAAATCCCAGGATAAATAATATGTTGATTTCATATTTGTTAGAGTAGAATCACAAAAATCAATTTTTAATCCAGTGGCAATCTTTTTATCTACATTAATTAAATTCCCAAGTGTATCAATTGTAAAATAATTAGCCGCAGTGATATTAAAGCCACATCTTTTTAAATAAAACATTAGAAGATGATAAGTTCCATTTAAATCATTTTGAGTTAATTCTTTTTCCATACTTCTAGTTCGAAAAAAGCCAATAGAATTTGAGAAATATAAAGAATTATCAATCTTAGTTAAATAAGTTTTCATTTCATTTGACTTCATAGAATCAAGACATTGAGGCGAGCCTACAGGCTCTAATCCAATCAAAATATAATTATTTGCATTTCTAAAAAAACAATGTGCATATAAAAAATCGGCACCCGCAAAAGGATAAAATATAGTTAAAGAATCACTTTTGATATTTGCAACTGTATCACTCCAATTAAAGATTGGATTAATTTTTTTATTTTTTACATTATCCCATTCTTTAGTAATATTATCCTTATAATCATTCCAATATTTTTCTTTAACAATGTTTAAATAATACTTTTTTGGTAGAATACCAGAAATTATACAAGCATAATCATCTAACAGTGTATCTATCTTAGGAGAATTAGATAGTATCTGTTTTGAAGTATCTTTTGCAGATTTTTCAGCTTCAATATTATTCTTTTTTTCTGCAGTATTACAACTATAGAATAAACTAATTAAAAATAAAAACAATAAAACTATATTACTTTTCATAAATTAATGTAAATATTGATATCATTCAAATTCTTGCAAAATTAAAAAAAATAACGAAAATAACTAGAATACCATCTACATCTTAAAAACTAACATCCAATAAATCCTACAAAATTTGTTTTTATTTTCGAACCTTTTGAATCAGTTAACGTTAAGGTTCCAATTAGTTTAGATGTTTCAGATTCCTGCCCAAGAGATTTGGTTTGAATTATATCAATCCTTAAAGTATATTTAGAATTTTTTAGAATAATATACATATCATTGGTTTCACGATTAATTAAATCAAATTTTTCTAAATTACCGTTTAATTTTAAGTATCCATAAGAATATGTAACGTCAGCTACAAAAAGATAATTAGTTGTAGTTTTTGAATCCTGCTCATTTTTATAGTAAACACAAGTACAACCATCAATATTCTGGTCAGGCCATTCTGTGTATGTTTCAAATGGCAGAGGTAAATTAACTTTAGAAACCTGCGAAAAAACTAAATTACTCCAAATGAGAAATATTAAGCTCAAGTAAATTATATATTTCATAATATTTTTTAACAAAAATACTAAAAATTAACAATTTTCAAATGATTAAAGTTATTTAAAGTGAACTTACATTAAAATTTTACGATACTTTCCTATCATCTTTCCAATAACATATTATATTTTAACTCATTAACAACTTCAATGAGTTATTCTGGCCATTTATTCTTCCAATAAGGATACTCTTCAAATAATTCACCAGAATAATAAAAATCAAAAACTACTCCTCCAAAAGTAACAGTATCTTCATTCATTATAAAAACTGCTCCTCCAGTTTTAGGATTTGCACTTGGTACTGATTTCCAAAAACCAAGATTATATAACGTAGCTAAGATCTCAGGACGTTCTGAAATATCATATCCAGCGCGTTCCCATTGCATTTTTATTTGTTTTAAAATTAAAGCAACATATAAATATGAATAATATCTATCATTAAAGTTTTTAAGCCTATTCATTCGTTCTAATTGAATGTCTTCGCAATTGTAATCAAGTAATTTTTCATATTTTTCACCTAAATAAAAAGGAGAATTTTTATTTTTAAGATTTGACTCTGTATAGCTTGCAGTAAATTCTTTAATACCTGTTACACCATATGATAAATTAGTCATGAAAGACAATTTTTTGGCAGGTTCAAAATATTTCTTAAACGCCTCTCTACCTTGATTATAAATTCGTAATTGTTCACCTAAAAGACAACATAAAATTAATCGACTTTCAACCCCTGCAATTTTTGATGCACTATCAATATTTTTTTTTTCATTTAAAACTGCATTTTTAAAAACATTCCATTGAGGTGAATTCATCCAACCTATTGCAAATATAGAATCGTTATGATTTTTCTCTGATAAAATATTCTCAGAAAATTTTAAATCTTTTAATAAACTATGATTTTTAGGTAAATAAACATTATTTATAATTCCTAACATTTTTTTACAAAGAGCAAGATCGTGATTAATGCTAAAAACTTTAAATATTTTACTTGCATTCAAAGGATAATACTTATTTAAAAGTAGAATGTTATTGTAAATTATACAAGTATCAATAATTGCTTTGTTATATCTATCAAAAGAATCAGTTTCTAAAAATTTTGACGAAGTGATAGAGTAATTAGTATTTTGAATTTGTTCAAGTATTCTATCATTCTTATCTACTGAACCTTTATCATTTGTTAAACGTAAACTTGTTGCTAAATATAAACCAACATTTAAAATTCCAATAACACTTAAAATTGAAATAACAATTTTAAATAATATACTTAAAATTTTTTTAAATCGTTTATTGGCCATTAGCCCAAGGTTACATTAAAAAGGAATAGGTTATTTTAAATTTTACAAATTACAAGATTCTATCTTTTTCCCTTTAAAATTCTTATAAGATATTAATATTATAATACCTTATAAGAATAAATAATTAATCTCCATATTCATTTAAAGCATTGTCAAGCTCTGTATTTAATTTTGAAAGTTCATCATTTATAATCACAACAATAGAATAATATGTACCTTTTGCGATCTGAACATTTAGCTTTTCATTTGTATAAATATATGAAAATTCGCTAGAATTAACCTCATCCTTTTTAAAACCAGATAAAGATTTACCAATTGCCTCAATTATTTCCTTTTCTTTTCCAATACCTTTACCAAAAAGATTTATACAATAAGTAAATCCTGTTAATTTGGCATTCGCGTCATATACCCTTTTAATATTCCAACCTGCAGCAACTTCGGAATATGGAATGCATTTTACAAATAAGAACAAAGAAGCATCATTTGTTATTTTTTCATTATCTTTCATTTTAAACTCACCAGCATATAAATTAATATCATTTTCAGTTTTATTAAATTTAGTAAGTGCTTTTGAAAGAGGGTCACCAATAGATAAACCTTCAGGTTTGTTTACGTTTATTCTACTTACTATAGCACCAATATTAAAAAACTCTGTATTAACATTTTCATAAACAGATGAGCCATTTCTCATATATGCTTTCATATCACTTGAAGCATCATCAAATTGAGGATTTATAGCAAATTTTCCATCAGTATCAATAAAACCATACTTATTGGCACTGCTTACAAGCGCTAATTTTCCATTGAAAGGGAAAGCATAATCAAACTGTGGATTAATTACAATTTTTCCATCTTTGTCAATATAGCCAAATTTTTCGCCAGACTGAACAGCAGCTAAATCATTACCAACAAATGGGAATGCTTCATTAAATTGAGGGTTAATGGTTATTTTACCATCCTGATCGCACCAACCCCATTTTCCATCTTGGTTAATTAAAAACATATCATTGTCAATAATCATATCCGAGAACTGAGGATTTATTAAATATTTTCCACCTTCATCAATTAATCCAGCTTTACCACCTGACACAACAACAGCTTTTCCATTTACAAATTCTTTTGCTCCCTCAAATTGGTAATTAATTAGAATTTTTCCTTCCTTATCAATATAACCCCATTTACCTTCAGGATTTTGAACAGCACATTTCCCATTACTAAAATTACCTACAGCTAAGAATTGTAAGTTTATTTTCACTTTTCCTTCTTTATCTATAAAACCCCATTTTTGCCCACTACTATCAATTTGACTAAACGCAGCTAAACCATCTTTAAAAATTCTAACAAATTCAGCATTCTGCATAGTAATTTTAACTTGTCCTTTAATATCAATTGCTGTAGGAGCGCCATTTTCAGACACTACCCAAGCTAAATCTTCACTAAATATTGTAGCTTGTTTAAAATTTGCCATAATTGAAACTTTACCATCTTCAGAAATAAAACCCCACATTGGATTTTCTCCAGAATTTTTTATTAAAGCTAAACCATTTCTAAAAACAGTAGCTTCACTAAATTGTGGATTAATAACTATTTTACCTTCTTGATCGATGTACTGAAAATCTTTTCCACTTTTGACGGGTATTAGTTTGATTTCTGAAATGCTTTTTCCGTCATCGCAAGACGACAAAAACGATATTGCTAATAAAATAGCAAATAATTGTAATGTACTTTTCATTTTAAATAATTTTAAATTACCTTACTCTTATGGCTTTTCAGATACGCCCCGTTTTTTTTAACAAAGTGGTTTCTGGCCTCCACTTAATATAAACACTTAAATTTTAAAAATCTAAAAAAACTTTTAAAATTAGAAAATATTTTAAACTTTTTTAATTAAAATTAACAAAAAAATAGCTTAGTTTTAAAAGTTTTTTTTAAAGAAAGTCATTTATTTTTATTCTTCAAAAAACTCAGTACCGTCAAATCTTATATATCCAGTTTTACCATTACATAGGACTCTTACAAAATCATTTTTTTCATTTATCTTTTCAAGTTTATCATATTTTGCAGGTTGAATAACTTTACCTTCAGCACTAATAATTCCTATTTTTCCATCAGACTCTTTAACGAATGAAAAATAAATATTTTTCAATAAAGTCAAATAAATATATTCGCATGGTATTTTAAGTTCATTGTTTTTAGAAATAATTCCATATTTATTATTATTCTCTACAATGGCATAGCCATTAGAGAATTCACTTGCACTTTGATAAATAATTGGAATTACATTTTTGCCAGTCTTATCAATATATCCCCATTTACCAGACTTTTCTTCCATCCCTTCAAAATTAAAAGCTTTTCCTATATTTACTGCAGCCATTGACTCAGAAAAAACTGATTCATCATCAAATTTTAATGGTATTACCTCAATACCTTTTTCGTTAATATAACCCCATTTACCTCCTACATACTGCACATCCCCCTCTCCAAAATCAACTTGATTAGCAGAAATGTTGACCATCATCATACCTTCGGTTGCTTCACGATAATTTGTATATGGTTTTAGAAATTTAAACTTAGTTGTATTATTGTTATAAATAGTCTGTTCGCTAACTCTATCTGAATAAGTTATCCATTTATTTTTTGTAGGGTATGCATATTCATTTTGTTTAAATAGTTGAATAACATTATTTTTTTTATCAATTAAACCTGATTTGTTATCACTATTAGTCACTGAAGCTTTTCCACCTAAAAATGGTTGTGCATATTTATAAATTAATGGAATAATTTCTTTTCCAGTTGAATCAATATAACCCATTTTCGCATCTATTAAAGCATAACCCTCTCCCCATATTATCTGGCCTCCATTACTAACAGTGATCATCCCAACAGAAAAACGATAAAAGTGATTGTACCCGTTACTTAATTGTTCACCTTTTTGTGAGAGTAAAAACCATTTATCAAAATATTCGTTACCTTCTCCATAAAACACATCTTCAGATTCTCCATTTTTTTGAAATATTGATTTATACTTCTCACCTTTGGTTGCTATCCAATATTGATTTAACTTAAATATTTCAAAATATTTTTGAGGAACAACTATTTCTCCTTTTGTATTAACAACTCCACATATTCTATCGCATAGAATATCCCCCCCTAATGCTGGCTCTATAAAATCATCCCCTCCATAAAAAGGATATATAATGCTCAACGGGGAAAACCCCTTATAAAGTTTGTTCATTGAATAAACTTTAGCATAACCACTATCAAAAGGAGTTACTACAGAATATTTTGTTGGAATAATTTCAACTCCTAAAGTATCTATAAATCCCCATAAATTATTTTTCTTAACAGACATTAAACCATAATAAAAGTCTCCTCCGATACCGTCATAATTAAATGTTGTTATAACACTTCCAATTTTATTAATTAACATATACTTCCCTTGTTTCTTTACAATAGCAACGTTGTGTTTAAAAAAACCTGCTGTGTCAAGTTCTAGTTGAATAAATATATTTTTCTCTGCATCACAATAACCCCAAAATTCCCCTTTAAGATATGGAAATAATTCAACTTTTAATAAAACCTCCTCTATTTGTTTCTTAAATTCAGAATTGGGATATTTATCTAAATATCTTCTAAGTTCTATAGGTTTATTTAATGAAACAGCTTTTTCATATTCCAATTTCTCAAGTTTGTTTTTGCTTGTTCAAATTCTTTTGCTTTTGGATAATTTGTTAAAAAGAATTGATAAGCTTTAATTGTATTTATTTTCTCGGCATCATCATACGCTAATTTATTAATATTTATATTAGCATCTTCTACCTGAGAAGCATCAGGATACTTTCCAATAAATTCTTTGTTTGAAGCAATAGTATTTGTAACATTAGCAATTTCATACTCTTGCTTATTTCTTATATCTATAACCTCCTTTTTATTAAGCGATTCTGGATTTTCTCGCAAAAATTGCTGAGTTAATTCAATTTTATTTTCGTTTTTTACATATTCAAAAAGTAATTTATCAATTATTTTGTAATGTAAATCAATTGAATCAACAGTTATATTTTTTGCAAGGTCATCTTTTACTTTTGCATCTGCAAAAACAAATATTTTTTTTGCTTTTAAAATAAAATCTAACGATTAAAAAAAATCTTTATCCTGATACCCCTCACTTGAAAATAAAATTGACATTCCATATATTGCAAGAATATTCTCTGGTTCTTCTTTTAATACTTCATCAAATATGGATTTTGCCTCACTAAAATCTTTTTTGTCTAATTTATTCATCCCTTTTTTAGGGTTCTGAGCAAAACCATTTATAGATAGCAATAAATACAAATTATACATAAAGTGTTTTTCATTTTGTTAATTATTTAATAAATTTTAATTCAACTCTTCTATTTTTAGCTCTTCCTTCATCGCTATCATTTGAAGCGACAGGCTTCGTCTTGCCAAAACCAATAATAGCCAAATTATCTTGAAAACAGCCCTCATTTACTAAATAATCTTTCACTGCACTTGCTCTCTTTTCAGACAATATTTGATTTTGTTTATCATCGCCAATATTGTCAGTATGCCCGCTTATTTCAACTTTAAGATTATTTGACTTAATAATTGAAGCTACCCTTTTTAATTCTGGTAGCGAATAAGGAAGCAACTCACTTTCTGCAAAATTAAAAAACAAATTATTTACTGGAACTGCTGTTCCATCTTCAATCATTTGTTTAAAAGTAACAAGACTAATATCTTTATCAATCTTTGAAGATTTGTTATTATTACGCAAATCTATATTATTCGATATTGGAAAATATTCATCTTTATCAACATAATAGCCATAAATCTTCCCAAGTGGCAATACTACAAAGAAACTGCCATCAGCGGGGTCACTTTTAGAATGTCCGATATTCTTTCCAGTTTCTAAATCCTCCCACCGAATTTCAGCTGATATTGGCTGATTATTTTTATCAACTAACTTACCAGATATTGTAGCCACAAAATCGGGTCTTAAATGAGGAGGAATATTAAAATTATATATATCTTTATTATTAGCAGATGAATTAATATTGAAAATATCATTATTGGCATTTTCGAAAGTACTGCCCAAATCATCTACCCCTTTAGAATGATAAAACTTCCCTCTTGAATGTGATGCGATTTTTTGCAAATCGGAATATGCAGTGCTATATTCAGACACGTCAAATGCAATAGTTTGCGTTTTATAAAGCACACTAAATTTACTTATATGATTAAATATTTGCGGCAAAGTGGTGCATCCATTAGCATCTCCATCTGTCATAAGGGTAATTACTTTATTCTTACTTTTGTTACTTGAATTTTTCTTCATGTATTCGCAAGCATAATAGTAAGCCTCATACATTGGAGTTCTTCCATATGAATTAAGGTTCTCAACAAATGGAATAACCACCGAAACATCTTTTGTGAAAGGCAATATATCCACAATTGGATTATTGCAATCACCCGAAAACGTAAGTATTGAAACTTCAGAATTGTTTTCAATAGCAGTCTGACAAACTGAAACAGCAGCAGTTTTCAGGGCATCAATTTTTTCGCCATCCATACTACTTGAAATATCAAGCAAAAAAAGTACACTACTTTCTGAATATGATTTCTTTTCAAATGAAAAATATGCTTTATCACCAGCTGTAGAAATTTTATACCCTGCATCTGATTCCTGTGTATTTATTTCCTTACCTAGATTTATTGGTTCAGACCAACAATCCCAACAAGTATCTGCAAGTCTTGTAGTTTTAAAAACATCCAACTTTCCTAAACCACCATGTCCATCGGAACTAAAGTAAAGGGTTTTCATATCTGGATGAAGAAAAGGCATTCTCTCACAATATGCAGTATTAATCGACCTTCCTAAATTTATAGGCTCACCAAATTCATTATTGTCATTAATAAGTGAAATATAAATATCAGAAGGATATAAATTATTTCCGTGATATTTTTCAGGAGTATTATACAAATTAAATCCATTTTCACGCGTGGAAGCAAATAATAGAGCCTTCCCATCGCTAGTAACCATAGCATCTGATTGCCAATTAGCAGAATTTATTATAGGAGGAAATTCATACATTTCAGACCATCCATTACTTGTTTTTTCAGAAAAACAAATCTTACCCGAAACAAAAAGCAACATCATATTACCATCAGCTGAAATACTTAGAGGTGCATCATTTGAAGATTGAGATGAGAGGCCTGATACTATTTTAGCTGGACCGCAATTCCCATTAAGTATGTTTGAAACAAAAATATCTTCACCTCCAAAATTATCTTTCCTGTCTCTTCCACAAAAATAAAGCAGCTTATCATCAGCTGAAATAACAGGAGCATATTCGCCACTACTTGCATTGTTAACATTATTCCCAACGGAGCTTATTTTTATTGAATTGTCCCATTTCGATTCTAAAATAGCAAGTAAATCGTTTACCTTCTTATTATTTGTTCCAAAAAAACCTTTATAGGAGTTTAATTTACCTATCGCTGATTTCCAATCTTTATTTGCAATATCTCTAGACAACATTCTTTGCAGAGCAACGAATGCTTTTTCTCTTGGCGCTGCAATTTTAATATATTCATCATATTTATTAAAATCACTTGCATTAAATGGCAAATTTAAATAAAGCTGATCCCCCATTTCAGCTATCTGATAATCTTGAACCTTCAAATTAGTTAAAATAGCATCATCATAGTTGTTATAG
>Ga0172370_10007534_pt1 | contig 13333 bp, 7 predicted proteins | sample LakKiv5m_FD_114538 | JGI IMG/M metagenome (GOLD analysis project Ga0172370, IMG submission 114538) | Freshwater microbial communities from Kabuno Bay, South-Kivu, Congo - kab_022012_11.5m | ecosystem: Environmental > Aquatic > Freshwater > Lake | place: Democratic Republic of the Congo...
CCAGGCGCCATCGCGCTTCTCCTCCCAGGCGATGGCGACCGCGCCGCCCGGGCCGCCAGCGATCGCGGGCGCGCCGCGCACCGCAGCGTCGGGGCCGCGCGTGACTGTTACCGGCGTCGAGAAGGTGACGCCCCCATCGCTCGAACGGGCATAGAGGATGGCGGGGCTGCCCTCACTGGTCGCCGCCCAGGCGATATGCAAAGTGTCATCGGGGCCAGCGGCGATGGCCGGCCCGCTGGACGTACCGCGATCCGCGGCCAGCCGCGCGCCGACGGGTGGCGCAGGGGATGGCGTAGGCGGTGGCTCGACCTGGCTGAGGGTGATGAACGATGCGCTGCCGCCGCCCCCGCTGCCGAACAACTCGTCGGCCAGCCCGCCGCTGCTGCCCTGATGCCCGAGGATCTGCCCGCCGTCGGGCAGGTTGAGCTCCAACGTCAACACATCGCCAGGCACGCCGGCCAGCGCCGCGCCGCCGAGGATACCCTGGCTGGGCGAGCCGGCCGTCAGGCGGCGCGCATCCACCAGGACGCTGGTGTTGCCGGCGTGCGTCAAGGTCAACTTCAGGTTGAACCGGTCGCTGATGTCCAGGCGATAGCCGTAGGACCGTGCGTTGAGCGGCACGGTCAGGGTCATGGGCCAGGTGTAGGCGCACGCACCGTAGCACTCGAACCGCGCGCTGGCGTTGCCGGCCGGCGGTTCGGTGGACAGCGACTTTTCGCGCAAGTAGAGTTTGACTCCTTCGACGGCCCTGGGTAAAGGCGTCACGGTCACGCCGCGGCCCGGGGTGGGCGAAGAGATGTCTCGTCGCGGCGTCGCCGTAGGCGCTGGCGTGACTGTCCTGGGAGTGGGGGTGCGGGTGGGCGCGGCCGCCCGTGTGAGGGTCAGCGCCGCCTGTGCAGTCGCCGTTTGGATCACTTTGACGGCATCCTGTAGTTGAGCCGCCGAGTCATCTGTGTGCCGCCGATCGGCCAACGGCCGGACGCAGCCGGTCAACAAAAGCAGACCGATCATTACCAGGATCAGGCTGATGAAACGTGCATCGGTCTTCATGGTGGCGTTCTCCTCCAGGTGGTGCGTTCAACGATCTGACCTCGATCTTCAACACCAGCCTACCGTCCACAGATTACTGGAACCTTACCAACAGTGATCATGCCGTTCGACATCCAGGTGTATCCTTTTATCGACCGTAGAGGCCTTTTGCTGGTTTCGATCAAACAAGTAGCTGCTGGGGTTATGACAGTGATGCGTGTGGATGCTTGGCTGCCTCACAGAGCGAATCGCTCACCGATCGGGCCGTGTACAACCTTCATGGTCATTGCGATACTCACCTGATGCTGCTGCTCCAGATTTGTATGGTGCCATCAGTATAGCCCGATGCCAGCTGCGTGCTATCCGGCGACCAAGCTACGCTGATGATGTAGCCTCCTGCGCGCGAACCCAGCGTGCGTAATTCCTGTCCACTCGTTGCATCCCAGATTCGTGCATCCCCGGCTATCTGCGCGCCATCCGGAGACCAAGTCACGCTTAGCACCTCAAGGCTACGAGAGTCCAACTCACGAAGTGCTTCTCCAGTAGTGACATCCCATATGCGTATAGTGCCATCCCGCCCTCCCGATGCCAACTGCGTACCTTTCGGCGACCAAGCCACAGTATAGACCCAATGCGTGTGTCCTTTGAGCACTCGTAGCTCTTTCCCGTTCTGGGCATCCCATACGCGTACGGCTCTGTCGAAATCCCCCGATGCCGAAGCTATCGCTTTCCCATCTGGTGACCAAGCTACACTGTAGATCATTGCTGGGTGGCGTAGCACACGCACTTCTTGACCACTGGCAGCATCCCATACTCTCACAGTGGAATCTGTGCCAGCCGATGCCAGTTTTGAGCTATCTGGTGACCAGGTCACTCCGTTCACGCTGGGTTGCCCATTTGCTCCATGTCCTTTCAAGACGTGGAGCACTTGTCCGTCGGGCATTTGCCAAACTCGTACCGTTCCATCGTAGCTTCCCGAAGCCACCTTTTTTCCGTCTGGTGACCAGGCTACAGTATTGATGCCGCTCGTGTGGCCTTTCAACACAAGCAATGTCTGACCACTTGTCGCGTCCCAGACTCGCACTGTGCCATCCCCACTTCCCGATGCACTCCCCGATGCCAGCTGTCGGCCATCGGGCGACCAACTGAGGCTCCTAACGGGTTCGGTATGGCCCAGTAATACGGCAAGTGGCTTGGGTGACGGAGCCGCGGTGGGCGTACTGGCGGATGAACCTGAACCACCGACCATTTGGGCGATCAGCGGCAGGTTCCCCATACCAGGCGGCATCGGCACCGGGGCGCCATAGGGGTCGTGAAGCGGGCTGCAATCGTATGCGTTCCCAAAGACATCTGCGCCGCAACTGCTTCCGCCAGAACTCGGGGTTCCGAATGGCGTAGCGATTGACGCTGCGTTGCGAGACGGTGCGACCGTGACGACGGGGGCAGGCGTGCGGCCAGACGTGGCGGTTGCGGGGCGTTGCGCGTTCTGCGTGGCCTGGGCGATGATTTGCACCGCTGCGGCTTCGGTAGATCGAGCGGCCGCCATGGTCGCAGCCGCAGCGGCGCTATCGTTCGATGGCTTGCTGGATAAGGGGTGCACGCAGCCGGTTAACACGAGCAGACCAATGATCGTTAAAGTCAAGCTGGCGACACGAGTTCGCGTCTTCATGGTAGTTTCTCCTTTCGATGCTCTGTTCAGCCGATCGCTCTTTGAGCTTGAGCGCATAGTCGCGCAGGAAGATTACCAGCAGATTACCAGGAGCCGCTGTATTACGTGTATGGCAAGATGATCTTGAAGGTTGATCCCTCATTGAGCTTGCTTTCGACCAACACCAGGTCTCCGCCGTGGAGGCGGGCAATCTGACGGGCGTAGTAGAGCCCCAGGCCGCTGCCAGGCTCTACCAATCCGTCGCCGCGCACGTACAACTGGAAGATGCGCTCGCGGTCCTGCTCGGCAATGCCGCGCCCGCGATCTTGGATTTCAATAACAGCTTGTTTCGTACCCGCTTCTTCCAGGTGTAGGCCGATCTTCACCACGCTGCCCGACGGCGAATACTTGATGGCGTTGTGGATGACATTCGAGAAGAGTTGGGCCAGCAGCAGCCGATTGGCCGAGATTGGCCCTGGATTGTCGTAGTCCTGCCGCAGGGTGACATCCTGGGCTTCAGCATAGGCGAACAATTCCTTCGAGACCCCCTCCAGCAGACCGCGCAGGCCCACCAACTCTCGTTGCGGCGCTTTCCGTTCCAGGTCCGCCAACCCCACGACGTTGCGGGCGTGTTGCATCATCTCATGCGTCATCAGCAGCACCCCGCTTTGCCGATCGCGCAAACCCTTCTGGTCGTCACGTAGGCCAGCAATGGTTTCTTTGCTCTGATCGGCGATGAAGTTCAGCCCCTTCCCGAATTCGTGGGCGATCACCCGCTGGAAGTGATCGTGCAGCGCCCTGACGCGGGCCGGGTCGTAGCGCGCTCGTTCCTCGTCCCACTCGTGTTGGAGCTGGTCATTACGCTGCCGCGTCTCTGCCAGGTCTGCCTGCAACTGACGTCGCTCATCTTGCCAGCGCCGGCGAAGCAGCCAGTAGCCCGCACCGGCAAGGGCGACGATGGCAAACAGGATCAACAACACATCGAGGAGGCGAATGCCGAAATCGAGCAGCCAGGTTAGCATGGGTTCCTCCGCTCCGGCGCTAGTTGGCGCGCCCGCGTCGGCCGGCCGTTGAAGCGATAGCCTATCCCGCGAATCGTCTCGATGTAGATCGGATGGTGCGGGTCAGGCTCCAGCTTCTCACGCAGCCGACGGATGAACACCGCCAGGGCGTCGTCGCTGATCTCCTTTTCCCAGACCAGCTCCTTCAGCAAGGTGGAAGTCATCATCAGCCCCGCGTTCACTACCAGCACATGCAGCAACTTGAACTGCATAGGCTGCAAGTCAGCATCCTGCCATACTGCGTCGGCTTTCACCCAGACGCGCCGGCCGTCGAAGTCAATGCGAATGCGGTCATCCACTTCTACGATCTCGGGGGGCAGGTTGGCCCGAATGCGCGCGAGGATCTCCCGATTGTCGCGCGGGCGAATCACGTAATCGTCGGCGCCAGCCTCAAAGCCCGCCAACACGTCATCCGTTTCCTTGAAGATCGCGGTGACCAGGATGATCGGCGAGCGATACTCTGCCTCGCGGATGGCCCGGCAGATCTCAATGCCGGTGATTCCCTGGCGTTCGAATCGAATATCCAACACGATAAGGTCAGGTTTGACCGCGAACACCAGGTCGTAGGCCGCCACGCCATCGGCGGTGGTCGCCACCTCGTAGCCGGCCGCTTGCAAAAGCGCCGGCAGGCTGGAAATGATATTGGTTTTGCTGTTGATCTCGTCATCTATGATCAGGATTTTGAAAGGCATCGCGCTCCCCTTCCCGATAGACATCTATTCACCAGCCTCGGCGATAACGGAAGCTGCATTTCGGCCTGAGTGATCCCGCTGATGTATCTCAAGGGTTATCCAGGATTAGCGGGAGGTAGAGCGGGCGAACAGCCAGGACCTCCAGGCGCGCGGTGTTATCACCGATGTCATCCTCGATCCCAGCCGAACCAACTGTGAAAGTCAGCGGGTGGCGGGCGCCGATCAGGGCCGCGCCGGAAAGTCTGATCTGCAGGACAAACTGTCCGCTGTCCCGGAAGGCCAGGTCCGCCAGACTCCAGGTAACCCGATTGCTGCTCAACGTGGGCGGGATGCCGGATGAATCGCTCACATACGTCAGGCCGTTGCTCAGCGTAGCCGTGAGGGTGATCAGCGTAGCGGTGATGGCGCCGCGGTTGCCGTACTGGATCGGGATGGCGGCTATACCGCCGGGCGACGCGCTGACCAGGGCGGGGGCCTGCACATAGGCGTTCACATTGGGGCTCGGAAGGGCTATCTTCGCTATGAAGGCGTCGGAGCTGCCAGCGCGGGTCGTTTGGAAGGCTCCCGCGGTCGTGGGAAAGTCATCGCAGTCCGTGGCCCCGGTCACGTAGACATTCCCGTTGCTGCCCACGACGATGCCATCGACATGGTCGGAGGCATAATCGGAGGCGCCTCTGCTCCCCCCGAAGAAGGTGCTGTAGACGAGCGCGCGACCGTCAGGGTACAGCTTGGCGATAAAACCGTCGCCATAACCGCCCAGAGTCGTACTGAAAGCGCGCGGCGTCGCGGGAGCATCGGCGGATTGTGTGCGGCCCACGACGTAGGCTGCCCCACGGTCGTCTACGGCGATGGCGTTGACCCGCTCAAAAGAGCTCCCTCCCCAATAGGTGGCGTAGAGAAGGGCGCCCCCGGCCGGGTCGAGCTTGACCGCGAAGGCGTCTGCAGTGCCGCCATTGTAAGTCGTATCAAAGGCGCCGGCAGTCGTGGGAAAGTCAACGGACTCGGTATGGCCCGCCACGTACGCCGCGCCGCTCCGGTCTACGGCGATCGCATTGCCCCATTCGTGATCCTTCCCGCCCAGGAAGGTGCTGTAAACGAGCGCGGCGCCGCTAGGGTTCAGTTTTGTCACGAAGGCGTCGCAGTCAGCCCACTGCATTGTCTGGTCAAGCGCGCCGGCGGTCGTGGGGAAATCGTCCGAGCAGGTAACGCCCGTCACATAGGCGTTACCGTTGTCATCCAGGGCGATCGCTCGCCCCGAATCCAGGTCATCATCTCCGCCCAGGTAGGTGGCATAACGCAGGGCGCTGCCGGTCGGGTTCAATTTGGCGATGAAGGCATCCGCACCAATCGTGGTCGTGTCATAGGCGCCGGGGGTGGTGGGAAAGTCGAGGGACCCGGTGGCGCCCGTCACATAGGCGTTCCCCTCGCCATCCACGGCGATGGCATAGCCATACTCGTCGCGCGTCCCACCCAGGAAGGTACTGTAGACGAGGGCGGTTCCGCCGGGATTCAGTTTCGTCACGAAGACGTCCTGACCACCGCCCGGTGTCCTGCTGAGCGCGCCGGGGGTGGTGGGAAAGTCGGCGGATAGGGTCAGGCCCGCAATGTAGGCGTTCCCACGCTCGTCCACAGCGAGCGAACAGAGGACAAACGGATACCCGCCGGAGTTGCACTCATCTTTGCTCCCACCCAGGAAGGTGGCGTAAACCAGACCGCTGCCGGTGGGATTCAGTTTGGCCACAAAGGCATCGTGCCCGCCGTGGCTGTAGGTCGTCTCAAACGCGCCGGGGGTGGTGGGAAAGTCCCAGGAGAGGGTCGAACCGGCCACGTAAGCCGAGCCGCTCCCATCCACGGCGATGGCCAGGCCGTCGTCCCCACCCCAACCGCCCAGGAGCGTGGCGTAAAGCAGGTCGGATGTACTCGAATGCGGATTGGCGGTTGCGGATTGCGGACGGGTGTCGGTGGGCGCAAAGGGCCGGACGACCTGGTCGCCCATGATCGTGGGGGATGCCAGGGGAGCCACGGCAGCGCCAGTAACCTGGAGCAGCGGCAGGGCGAACGCGCCGATAGCCGTCGTCAGATGCAAGGCGCCGTCTGCCAAAGCCAGGATATCTGCGCCGTCCACCTGGAGACGCACCGCGCTTAAGTCGGCGCCAGGGTGGACGACCAGCCGCTGCGCCATCCGTTCGTTTTCGCCCGCGATTTCCAGGTCAATGCCAGGATACAGGTCCACGTAGCGCACACCGCCCCACACCGGCACGTCAGGGCGCCATTGAGTCGGGGCATCACCGGTGAAGTACGAGACGCGGGTGTCCAGGCGATTGAAAGGTTCAAGGCGCGGATGAGGGTTCGCGCCGCCGAAGGAAAGCTTGATGTTGACGCCCTTCTGAGCGGCGGGGGCCGGCAAAGTGAGCGGCGTGGGGAAGCTCGCCTCATCTCCAGATGTCTGCGGCGCGGTGTCGAGTGCAGCCACCACAGTCACCCACAGCGCGTCTTCGGCCAGCCAGAAAGTACGATCGCCGCTGCGTACCTGAAAGCGGACGTCGGGGGCGAATTGGCCAATGTTCTCGGCAAACAGCATAGACGCGCTTTGCAGGGTTCCTGCGACACGCGTAGGGTCGGCAGCGGCGGCCGCGGGGGTGACCGGCTGGCTTTGCGCTCTGGTAGGCATACCGCCCGAAGTCAGCAGCAGCGCCAGGGTCATGACCAGGCTCAATGGGCCAAACGGTTTCATTTTCATGGCTCGCCTCCTTGTGAGATACGGTAATCTGAGCTCAACCTGTCGATCTGAGAATGATCGGCAAGTACAACTCGTTCAGGTAGTTGTGCAGGTCAATGATTCTCTCCACCGTTTTGGTGGGTACGTCGATCACCGAGACGCTGTCTGATCGGATATTCAGGGAGTAGATTCTGTCGAGCGCATCGTTGGCAAACAGAAAGCTCGGGAAGTATCCGCCTAGTGAGATGACCCTCGGCAGGAAACGGTCGTTGGTCAAATCATAGATGCTGACAAAACTGCGATCAACATGCGCAATGTACAAGTAGTTCTCACTTGGATGGTAGACCAATCCAGTTGCATTCGAGTATGTCAAATACGAGAGCGGCAGACCGATGGCCGTTGCCACATCGCCCAGGTAGATCACTTTCTTGATCGTATCTGTCGTCGTATCTATCGCCAAAACGACATGGGTTGCTCCAACAAACAGGGTGCGTGAGACCGGATCGTATGCGTATGGATAGGAGAGCCCAGCCGATATACCGAGGCGGCCAGGTTGGTCGAACGTGATCGTCTTTTGAATGGCATAGTCAGTAGTCCGGATCACGTGGACGACAACAGGGCCGTTTTGTAGTCCGCCTAACGCGTATAGTTTGGCGCCGTTAGGGAGCTCGAAAGGCCGGAATGCAAAGCTGCCGCCCGCAAGATGGAGGCGTTGTTTTTCCTGGAAGGTGGTTGTGCTCATTGCGATGAAGATATTCGGCGTACCATCCGAAGAGAATGTCACCGTATGAATTCTCGTCTTGTCGTTGGATAACAAAAAGAACCATATGGAGGGAACATCTGCGGAAAGCCGGTGCGTTGCGATGAGTTGCATTCCTTGCGGATCAACCTCCAGAAATTGCTCCCCCTGGGCAATGAGCAATCTTCCCGTGGGCAAGACTCCGATATCATATGCACCTGCATCCTGACGAATCGAGGGAAACGCGACCAGATTTTGGATGGCTGCGGTGTCAAGGTTGAGTTCAAAACTCTTGGCGCTTCGATGAACGAGTATGTTACCGAAGGCTTGCGTTGGCCGCCGGACGAAAAAGTGTGGTCGAAGGGTTTCATTGTTGAGGACGCGTACACCTGTCAGGGTCAGATGGTCTATGTCAATCTTGAGGACTGCGTTGCCGTCGGTACTGGTGGCATAGAGGAGATTGGAATGGGCCGGGTCAATGCGCAGGTTGTTCATTTGTGTGAAGGGCCAGCCATAGATGTTTCGGCCCAAAGGAATCGCCCCCGCAATGCTGTCTGACGCGGTGTCCACGACCAGGAGATTGTTCGTATTCGGCAGAGGCCAGCCAGAGCCGACGTACAGTCGCGTACCGGTGGGATTTGTTTCCAGACACATCGCGCCGCCATCGATAGGCACAACCTTGACCTGCTGCGTGACCAGATCGACGGCATAGAGCCAGCCATACCCGTGAAAATCAGGATACCAGCCGCCCAAGGTGGCCACGTACGCTTTTTGCCCGTTGGGCAGCACGCGGAAATCGAAAATGCCTTCACCGGCTGCTTGCAAGGGAAAGGTGATTGAGTTACTCCAAGACCTGGCGTCGTGGTCGTACAGCCCCACCGTCAACGGCCCCTGGCCTCCCGGCAACCCCTGCGTCACGGCGTACCATTGAGTCGGGTCATCCGGGTATTCCTGGATCTTGATGAAGAAGAGGTTGTCGTCCGTTTGCTGGGTCACTGCATAGGTGTCGGTATCGACAAAGCGCACCGTGGGGCCGCCATCCCAGGTGAGCAGGCGCGCGCCAAATTGCGACCGAAACATACCGACGAGGCCATAGTCATCAATCGTGTGGATGAGCTTCATGGTTGTGGTGTCGAGTACCAGCAATTTGCGCCAGGTAGAGGTATACACAAAAAGCTTACTTTCGCTGGCATCCAGGGCAATGTGCTCGCATTCGATCGGAAAATAGGCCGATAAGTCCGCCGTCGCGACGATAGCGAGATCTGTCAGACGCACCTTGAAGATGACTTCGGAGAGATCGAAACCGAGATAGGCATACTGTCCATCTTGCGTAACTTCGATGGCAAATGGGCCAAAGCCTTGAGGCTGAGGCGAGGAAGCCGTAAGCCAATTGGCCTGGCTTGACACAGGGGCTGGGGCAAATGCTAACACCCAACCGATCAACACCAACGAGAGCAGGCTTCGTTTCATTGCCGACCTCCTCGTCGCGCTCAGCCAGTAGATTTGGATGCTGGCTGAACGCCCCCGGCGTCAGGCAGTACGCCGCGTTGACCAGCCCCGCTAAAGGCCCAATGCCGAACGGACGGCTTGTCGGAAGATGCGGCAACGCCGGCGGGCATCCAGGGCCGATTCGCGGTCGGCCGACTCGCCGGGGTAGCGAAAGCTGACGGCAAATTCGGATAAATACGCCAGATCGCCGCGATACACTTCCCAAAGTGGATACAGTGGGAGGAGCTGCTCGAGGAGCGTGACCAGATCATGCGTGCGCAGGAAGGGGAGATCGGCCTCGATCAGCAGCGCCTTGAGATACTTTTCGGCGCACTGCTGCCGTGAAAGCAGACACCGTCATAGTTCGAGGCCTTACGCGCCTGCGAGCCGAACAGGATGACCTGGTCGGGATCCAACCGCTCCACCAGGCGATACACCATCATCTGGACAGCTTGCTCGGTTATCTTGTCGGTCATCTCACCCCGCTATCCGAAGTATACCACATCCCCAACCACGTGCCAGGCACTTTTCGGAAGTGCCCGGCACGTGGAGGCGGCTCAACTGAGCGGTGCTTTGAGTTGCGTACCACATACCTTGCAGGTGAGACGCGTCGGGACGTTCTCATAGGCGCAGCTCGGACACTTGATCCGGCCCGCTTCGCTTTCAGCAGAGGAGGGTTCAGATGTTCGGCCAGCGCCCCCAGTAAGCCGAGTGACCTGGCCCGCTTCGTTGCACTCTGGCTCAGTGGTGGACTCAGCCAATCCCGAGAGTCCTGGCGAAACTTGTTTGGTCGCGGGCTGGGTTCGTGGCCTGCTGCGCCGTATCAACAGGTAGATGATCAATCCCAGCGGGAAGGTCAACAGGACGAGCAGCAGCCACCAGCAGCCCGACCTGCCTTGTTTTCCTGCGTCTGCCGCGACCCAGATCGCGCTCCCAAAGTAGACGAGTGCGATGAGAGCGTACCCACCCAAGACGATCACCCAGCCGACCCAGTCCGGGAACGGCAAAGCAAACGATTCGATCGGCTCCACCGCCCACAGGGTGATGACGCCTTCATCCGATCCGGACGCGAGAACGGTCCCATCTGAGTTGAAGGCCACACTCAGCACGTCGCCAGCGAGTTCCTTCTCGTATAAAGTCACTTCTCCTGTGGTGTTAACAAGCCAAACGCCGATGAAGCCGAATTCCCTTCCCGCTGCAACCGTTTTTCCATCTGGCGACCACGCTACCGCCAGCACATCATCATCCCCCGCACCCAGCGTGCGCAGCCACTCGCCGGTCTTGGCATTCCAGAGGATGATGCCCGCAGACCCCCGAGGCCCCAATGCCGATCCGGCGGCAAGCATCGTCCCATCCGGGCTGAATGCCAGATTATGGACCCATCCGTCTTCCCATTTGAAGGCTAGAAGGCGCTCACTAGCGGCCACCCGCCACAGACTCACCGTATCGTTCGCCGCAATGGCAAGCGTTTCCCCGCCCGGCGACCACGTGAGGCCCGATATCGGATGAGAATCCACTTTCAACGTGCGCGCCGCTTCACCTTTCCCCGCATCCCATAACGTCACTGTCCCATCCGGATTGCCCGTAGCGAGAGTCGCGCCATCCGGCGACCAGGTTAGAGTAGCCATCTCTCGCTGCGTTTGCCAGTTTCGCAGCGCCTCGGCCTTCTCGGCCAGCTCGATGACCTGCTCGTCGCCGCGTACGTCCCACAAGAGTGTGAGACCCCCGTCATAACGCGCGGCCAACGTGGCCTGGTCTGGCGACCACGCCACCCTTAGCGCCGGAGGAAGGTGCCAATCCTCACCCAGCGTACGGATCACCTCTCCGCTACTGGCGTCCCGTAGTCGCACCGCGCCGTCCTGGCTACCATACGCCAGCGTCCGGCTATCTGGCGACCATGCCACGCTCTGAACGGCTCCCCCTAGAGGCCGCCATGTGGTTTGCCGACGGCTCTCGACGTAACTTGTCAGGTACGCCTCTACATCCGATAATGTCACATGGGAGCCTTCCAGCCGCATGAGTAGCTGGGGGGCCACCTTCGGACAGGCGGCTGCCGCGCTGCCGTGGACGGGAAGGGTGGTGAGCAATTCACCCGTGTGCGCTGCGAACAGGTTAACGCTTACCCCATACCAGTACCGCGCAACCGGGAGACCGCCAGCGTAGTCGCAGACCTGCATTTGCTCTCTCTGTTCTTCTCCGACGCAGGCCACAAGTTGTGTAGAGTTCATCTCCAGGGGTTGCCATTTGGCGGGGACCCACGCGCTCCACTGATGGATTTGACCTGACGAACTCAGCAGCACAATCGGATGAGGACGACGCCCACCATAGATGGCTGCCCCCGGTACAGCCGTGGCCGCGCAAACTCTCCCCATCGCCTGTTCTTGAGCCTGGAGAGTTTCTTTGGGGATGGGTTTCCGGGAGGTGAGCGTCAATACAACCGCGCCGATCACACCAATACAGATCAACGCAACCACCACCTTGAGTATCGGCCGCACCGGACGTCGCCGCGTCATGGCTACCTCCTCAGGACGAAGTTACACATCGCCGTACCTGTATTTGGTGCTCGCCTCGATCAGCTTGATCTCGGCGGCGTTCAGATCGAACAGGTCGTAGACTTTGCTGTTGAGCTGCGTCTCCAGCCGCACGATCGCGGCGGTGCGCTGCGCGTGCTCGCCGCGCTGAGCCGCCAGCCAGCCCTCCCAATCGTCGCGCTGGCGCACCGGGATCTCGCGCTTGAGCGCCTTGCGCACTTCCCCCAGGAAGGCCGGAAAGTCCAGCTCCCACCAGGCGGTGAGCTTTTGGTTGAGGGCCGCGCCCGGCGCGCCGAGGTCGGTCAGGATGCGGTGGCGGGTCCGGCGGTGGAGCGTGTAGCGGCTGCGCGCTTGCTCGGTGATGGCGAGCGCCAGGCCGCCGATGGCGTCACGGTCGGCGGGCGGCGCGTCGGGGATGGGGAGGCGAGACATGAATTGTTCCGAGAGCACGTAGCGTAACATGCCGGCCCGTTCGCCGATTGGCATGCAGACATGAGACACCACGAACCACAGTGGCCGCGTCATGAGAATTCCCAGTAGCAGGGGATGGTTGCCTGGGATCATAAAGGTGGTTTTGTTGCCTACGAGACCAGAAGGCGCCAAAGTGAAACGTGGTTGTTTTGCCATTTCAGGCCAAAACAGCTTCGATCCCTCGAATTCCGCATGATAGGCAACCGAATCTTGGATCTCAAACCAGCGATAGGGACCAGGCTTGCGTCCAGGCCAACGACGTATCGGATTCCAATCGGAAGGGCGCGGCTCCAACGATTCACGATACCGTTCAAGATGTTCTTGGATTGCCGGGTACCTGTCTATGTCAATACCTCGACGAGCGAAAATCAGCCAACGCCCTTCATCTTCGAAAAACCACGATCGGACGTCCTCACCATTTAGCAAAGGCTTGATGATTTCGGCAGAACTCGGATCAGCTCGTACCATACGATCACGCTCCGACTGATCAACAATGAACGCTTCGTTGCAGCCGGTGACCACACCGCGAAAGATCCTTCCCTCTACCACCTCCCCCAACGGCTGGCCCGCGGCCATCAACTTGTTGAAGATGCGCCGCGCTGCGTCGTCGCCCAACTGCCAACCAGCGTCCGGCTGATCGTGGATCGCGACCGGCGTCAGTTTGGCGGCCACCTGCTCGGCGAACTGTCGCACGCCTTCGCCGCGCGTAAAAGTGGCGACTTGTGCGGCGTAATCGGCTGGCGGCGGCAGCTTGCGCACAACCGGGATGGCCGGATAGACGTCGGCCGCGTCCTCGAAGATGTGGTTGTCGCCGATGTCCACCAGCGTCTCGATGGTCGCCTGCGTGCGCAGGTAAGCCCGCAGCGCCGACGCATAATTGGCGCGCAGCCAGCTATTGCTGCTGATGTAGGCCAGCCGGCCGCCCGACCGGAGCTGGCGCACCCCCTGGGCGAAG
>Ga0172370_10007542_pt1 | contig 13323 bp, 8 predicted proteins | sample LakKiv5m_FD_114538 | JGI IMG/M metagenome (GOLD analysis project Ga0172370, IMG submission 114538) | Freshwater microbial communities from Kabuno Bay, South-Kivu, Congo - kab_022012_11.5m | ecosystem: Environmental > Aquatic > Freshwater > Lake | place: Democratic Republic of the Congo...
ATTGTAGGACGGGTCGGCGAGGAACATGCTAGTGATTTCCGCCAACTGCGGGATGCCGAGCATCTCGTTGAAGGAACTGACCTGCGAATACTTCGCGGTGTAGACGACGTAGTCGGCGAGGGCGTCGAGCTGGGGACTCACCACGTCGAGCTTACGCAAGGTCTGGGTCACGGAATAACTCATCTCATCGAAGAACGCATCGACCTCGTCGAGAGGGTTGAGCCCGTAAATAGAACTGCTGGCTCCAGAGACTTCGCCGGGAACCGCGACGCCATACTCCGTGCGGATGCGTGCACGTTCGGCGGCATCGATGAGGCCCTTATCCATCATCTCGGCACGGTACTTGCGCCAGTACGCCTTGTTCTTCAGACGCCAAATCTTCAACTGCCGTGCATTCTCGGCGGCGTTCTCCACGCCTTCCTTGGCGACGGGCATGGGAAGATTCGTGGACCGGAACGTGAACACCGGGTCGATGCGCGGGTCGAAGGACACGTCCACGAGCTGCTTCACGCGGGCGCGAAGGGAATTGTCACCCATGTAGTCAACCCGGCGCTGGAAGTCGATGAGCGCGTTATAGAGGGACATGTACTCGGTGTCCCATTCCTTCTTGGACAGGACGACGGCACCCCGGACGTTGCCATAGTACCGCCGATACGCGGCACGCAGGTCGACGAAGGAGTCGTAGAGAATGTCCGTCGCATCGGGGTCGTAGGTCTCCAGCATATCCTGGAATCGAGTCGCAAACCCCTTGCTGAACTCCTCCTGCTCCATGTCGAACCCGAAGTTCCGCGCAAGGTCCTCCATGGCCTTGGGAAGCGTGGAGTCCCCGGGTCTGACGGCCTCGATGTAGGACCGCGTGTAGGAACCGAGCGCGTCCATGATGGCCTTGGCCCGGACCTCGTTCGCCTTGATGCGGATGTTCTCGTAGGCGGCGTGGAACCGGTTGGTGGCACTGTCCTCGACGGTCTGAGCGGCATCGGCGACGGCCTTCTGCGCATCGTCGAGCACGCCCTTCAGCTCGTCCACGATGGGACCGAACCCGCTGCTGTCGAACTGGGTCTTGAGTTTGACTAGCTTGGCGGAGTTGGCACCCTCGAATCCGAACTTGTCGACATAGACCACGGCGGCATCGATGAGGTCGTCGATGTCCTCGGGGCGATGGTACACGCCACGGAACGCAGCCTGTGCGGACAGAGTGTCCAGCACGAGCTTCTGCGCATCGAGGATGCGGATTCTGGCCTCGGGCGTGACCGGCATGCCGACGAAATCCTCGGCCTTGCCCATGACGCGATTATAGATGCGCATGGGAATCCCACGATACAGCGTATTGCGAATGCCATCCAGCGCGGTCATGAGACCCTTGCGCTCGGCGGGTTTGAGCACGTCCCACTTGGCGATGCGATTTGACAACGCCTCCCATTCCTCGGGAAGCAGGTCGATGTGGACCCCAGTCTTGTGCATCGAGGCTTCGAGCTGTTCGAGATAGTCCATCCAGCCCTGTGCGCCTTCCGCCGGACCAAGGGTCAGCGGGGTCGCACTGGAAGGCTCCTGCCGACGAAGCCAGCGGTTCTTGGTCTCGTCGTACATCCACAGCGCATCCTCGGCGGACTGCACGCCCTCGGAGACGCGCTGCTGGGTGACCCTGCTGATGCGCTTGCCGCCGGAAGTCTTGGGAATCTTCTCCCAGATGATGCGCCCGGTCTTCGTGATGCGCTTCACGCGAGGCGCAGGAAGGTCCCCGACATCGATGCCCGCGCGAATATCCGCGACAGTGGACCGGACGGGAACGAACCGCGGAGACTCCAACCCGGCAATGTCTTCCCAGGTGATGAGGCTCCGGTCGCCCCAGGTCCTGTGAATGGGCCGCGCGACATCCAGTTGGTCCTTGTAATAGTGGAACAACTTGTACTGCTCCTCGCGGAGAATCCGGAGCCGTGCACCGGTCTCCGTGGAATTAGCGAAGGCGGTGTCCCGCAGGTCACTGATGAGCTTCTCGACATAAGGACGGAACTTCGCGGACTCGGCGGAAAGGAACCCCGTGCGCTTGGCCTCGAACTCGCCGGGGGCATAATCCAATTCGAGGTCGATTCCGGCACGAGTTGCAGCAGCATCGATGTTATCCCAGATTTCAGCAAGCTCGGGAACGAAGATGTCCCGAACGGCAACGTCGAGACGAGACTGCGCAATGTCGAGAACCCGTGCGAGATTGTCCATCTCAGCCGCCTGATTCGGGACGACCTTCTGGGGAACATGCGTGACGGAAATCCGACGGATGACCGAGTCGTAGACGGCGTCCAATTGCGCGTCGACGGAGTCAACGAACTCCCCGATTTCCTGCCGGACCTTGGTGTGCAGTTCCGCATCGATGCCGCCGGACTCCAGCGCCTTGCCGTACTTGGCGAGGATGCCATCGATTTTCTGGACATGGATGTTCGCCTCCCCGTTGGGAAGGATGGAGACCAACTTGGTACGCGCTTCGAGGATGTAGTCCTGAAGGGAGAGCGACCTTTCGCCGACACGGATGGACGAGAGGTTCCCGTCCTTGCGCACACGGATGCTGCCCAGCGCCTCGTCCAGACCCCCGAAGAAGTCAGAAACGGCCTTATGCTGGGTCCGAAGGTTCTCCAGCGTACGAAGAGCGGGCAGGTCCCGGTCGTAGTGCTTCAGGATGTTCTGGATACCATTCAGGAACCTACCGTGCCCGACGAGGGCCATACTCTTGTTCTCCATGGCATCGTATGCGGCGACGTAGGCTTCGAAATCCGGCATACCCTCACGCTGCTGCACGAAGGCGTCCAGAGCGGCACGCGCCTGACCCGGCTCGTCGGTGCGCCGCATGATGGCAGTGAACATTTGCTCCTGCGTGCTGACGGCGGAGAAGTCCATGGAGTCCCGAAGCCCGACCTTGTTCATGATGTCCTTGGCGAACTTCGGATACCGCTTGATGTAATCGGCGGCGATGGTCTTGGCGGCATCGAGCTTCAGAAGAGGCATGTAGTCTTCCTGGATGTTGAGCTTCTGGGCGAGCTCCATGAGCACGCGATTCTTGTAGGTCGTGTTGTAGAAGGCATGCCTGTTCTTGATTCCGAGCCACGCGAGACCGAGACCGTTGGAGTGCATGGCCGCCTTACTGAGAATGGACTCGGTCTGCTGCCCGAAGGAGTACAGGTTCCGCAGACCGTCGTAGACCTTGAAGTCGAGGTTCTCGATGGCCTCGCCGGACTTCTTGGCAATCGCGAGGAACTCGGCGGAATCGATTCCAACGGCGTCCTTCGGGAACTTCTTCATGAGCTTCATGAGCACGGAACTGTTCTGCTCGCCCATGGCGGTCGCGGTCTTGATGACGCCCTCGTTGATGGACTTGACCTCGCCACGGAGGTACCGCTTCAACGACTGCTTCATGAGCGTGCTGACCTGCGCATCGACGAACTCACGGGTCACCTGCACGCCGGACTTCTTCAGGACCTGCTCGACGGTATCCGTGAGGATGGGCCGGAGCACGGACTTACCTCCGACGGTGATGAGCGCGGACGAACCCATGGACACCCAGTTCACGGGGTCCGAGATGATTTCGAGCAGGACGTTGGCGACGAAGTCGAGCACGCCGTTGCCGGTCTTCACGTTCCAGTCGTAGTTGTATCGGCCTTCGCCGGACGCTCCGACGGAACGCTGTGCGCCACGGAACCCATCGAAAGCGGTACCCTTGATGACATTGCCGAAGACACCGAGCGTCTCGCCGTAGTTGGTGAGCGCGTTCATGACGATGGCGGGGGCATCACCCTCGAACAGGGGCTTCACGAATCCCCGGTAGGTCAGGTCGAGAAGGTCGGGCAGGGACGTGATGGCACCCACGCCGAACGCGAACTCATCCTTGTGCTTGAAGAACACGTCCACGAAGGAGTTGAGCTGATTCGGGTCGTTGTAGTCAAGAATGTTCCCAGGCTGCCGAACATCAGGAGGCAAAGAGAACCCGACATGCTTGGGCACGACGGGCATCGTGGATACGGACGGAAGCGTCGGGACCTTGGGGAGCAGGTTCACGCGCGAGAGCGCGGAGACATCAGGAACCGTGGGGAACCCCTCAGGACGAGAGGCAGCGATTCTAGCCCGCTGCCTCTCCTCTTCCTGAAGGTCCCAAGGATTCTTGTACCCCCAGATATTCTCGGCCATAGGGCCTCCTTAGAATAGCTTCTTGGGAAGGAAGCTCTTACCGCCGGACAACGCACCGTACAGAGCGTTGTACCCTTGGAACACCGGACTGTAACTCGCCAACTGACCGAAGAACCCGTTCTTGACATCATCGAGAACCGTACTAGGAGGAGAAGGAGCAACATCCGGATTCAACCCGTACCCAGGCATATCGGCCGGTGCCACGCCCCTGACCAGCGCGATTTCATACGGCGTGAACGGTTCGCCGGGCTTCTTGTTGAGGATAGTACGCCACCGCTTGATTTCGGGGTCGTCCTCGGTGCCGGACGCGGAGTTGAGCTTCTCCTGCAGAGCGCGGTCGGCTGCGGCCTGACCCTCGCTGGACTTCATCTGGGCGTACTGCTGGGCGATGGACATGTAGTTGCCCTCGCGGTTGATGTCCTGCCCGTAGAGGTCCGTGGAGAGCTTGCCAAGCGCGAGCTTGTTCTGGTCGGCGTAGGTGATGGCGTCCTGCACGGCCTTCTGGGAAGCGGTCGCTTGGTCGCTGGAGAGCTTGGAGGCCGCTCCGACGGACTGCTGGGAAAGACCCAGCATCGCGGACAGTTCGTTCGCGCTCTGCATGCCCTTGGCGGCTCCACTCTGGAGAGCGGCCGCATTGCCACGGCGCATCGAGTCCAGATAGGTCATCTGCGTGTCGCCGAGATTCTGGGTGAAGTCCCGGTTCGCTCCACGGTACGCGGTGTTGACCGAGTCCTGATACGCCTTGGTGATGGCCGCTTGGTCGATGTTCACGCCGTAGAGCTTGGCGAGCTGGTCAGCAGAACGGAGGGAGACCCCGGGAATCGCGCCGGGACCGCCGTATCCGCCAGTGTCAACGACATCACGCGAATCAGGATATACGAATGGCTTGGATACAATGGAATCGCCATACGAATTCAAGTTTGCCTGCTGAAACAAACTCGCGGCAGTAGGGGTGCCCCCAGAACCGTAGGTAGGCGACATGGAACGCATGGCATCAAACTGTCCGAACCGCTGCTGCTTTAGTTTGTTCTGCAGTGCCATGCGCATGGCAAGAGTTTCGGACGCGGTACGCCCAGTCGCCTGAGAACCGGTAACTTCTCCAGTAAGCTTGTTAGGCATGGTCTACCTCCTTGGGAGGGGCATCATGCCCCGCCCTTGGCTTCGAGAATCTTCGTCTGGATGAGCTTGATGAAATCAGCGAGGTAGTTCGCGCCACGGCTGAAGATGATGCCCGTCAGGACGATGCCGAGATACGGCACGATGAACGGGATGCCGAGAAGCTTGAAGAGGTCCGCCTGTGCGGCAAAGGCCAGTCCGATGGAGATGAGGACGGCGGCAATCTGCTTCCAGTTGACACCAGCCTTGGTGAAGAGTAGTTTGCCGTACTCGACGAGAGCTTCGACGATGATGGCGAGGACGAAGATGATGACGATGTCCATGATGTCTCCTTTCACTTGATGGCAAGCATGATGACGGCATTGACGATAGTGGAGACGAGAATCAGGATACTGCCGGTGACGATGACGCCCCACGGAATCTGACGACCCTTCTTGGCGTCCTTCTTCTCCTGCTGGATGCTGGCACAATGCTCCATGCAGGTCTTCTGGGTCTGTTCGAGCGTCAGAATCCGATTGCCGAAGTTGTTGTACTTCTCGATGGTATCAACCTGATTCTCCAGCGTGGCTCCGAAGAGAATCATCTTGTCGGAGAGCATCCCGACACGGTCGACGAGCTTCACATGAGAGTCGGAAACCTGCTGCAGGATATTGAACATGAGCTCGTCGTTCTTGCGGCGTTCGGGGACGTGGTGGTCTATTGCGGTGGACTGGAAATCGGCCATCGATGCACCTCCTGAAGCTGCGGATTCATCTTGTATTCATCATACGATAGACCCAGTTCTGAGACAAGTATTCATATGGGGTTTCATTACTGGAAAGAAGCCTCATTCTAGGCGCATAACCCTTTCCGGAGACAGGGAACCTGACCTTGACCGTGGAAGAAACCTGCCTGTTGTCCAATGGCAACACCCACGAGGACTCATCGATGGTGACAGGGTCGTTCTCGTCGATGGAAAGCGCGGGGAGATAGTCCCGATTGACCACGAAATCGCCACTTTCGAGCCGTTCAGTGGTATAGAAGAACGAAATTCGCTGCTGCTCGTCCACGAAGAACTCGTGATGGAAGGTCAGCGCATCGCCACCGGCCGTGTTGACCTTGAACTGGACCTCGCGGAACCGCTTCTTGGTCTGGGGGTCGAGGTCACGGAACCCAGTGTCGATGAACTGCCGGTTCGGAAAGACATACTCGCCCGGGTCATGCTGGTCGACGGGGAACAGAGGATTCCTGCGGTAGAACTGCAGATAGACCTGCCCCGTGGCGTGGGTCAGCAGGACCATGAGCGGATACCCAGTGGCGCTCGGCCTGTAGAGCCGCATGCGCGAATCGGGGGCGTACTGTATGTAGGTGGTCCACGCCCGCTGGTCAGCATCGTAGTTCAGGATGTAGTCGAACCACACCGGAAGCGTGGCGGTAGCGACGGCCGCAGGGTCCACGCGGAACCGGAAGACGTTGCGGATGACCGCGCCGTCGAGGTAGTTGTACCCGTCGACGAGCGAGAAGGTCGCGGCTCCGAAGGTCTTGCGCAGATTGTAGACGTTGTCGACGGTGCGCATGACCTCGGGACCGATGCCGACGAGCAGGTTCGTGATGGGAGCGGAGACCGGAGCGAGCCGGAGCTCGCCGATGGTTGACTGCGTATTCGGGACTATCATGTGGTAGGCGTCTCCACACCGGAAGAAGACCATATTCTTGATGACCTGCACGAAATTCCGGTCGAAGGTGGACAGCCGGAGGTTCTGCTGGATGGTCCTATCGATGATGGTGATGCCATCGTTCATGTAGGACAACCGATGGATGCTGGAGACCGTGAAGACCAGCAGGTCGGACTGGTAGGGGACGCAGGAGACGATTTCCTCGGGAAACACCTGGACGTTGTTCGGATACGGGAAGTAGGCCGAGTTGTTGATGTCCGACATGAACAGGATGCTCTTGGCGTTCGAAACGCCCCAGAGCAGGGACTTCGCGTTCCAGGCGGTCATGCCCTTGGCGGTGGAGAGGTCGTAGGCCACCGGCGCGACGGTCATGACGGAATCCGAGGTCACGAGATTGTAGGCGGGGAGCAGGATGACACTGTCGGCGACGGAGAAGTTGTCCGCGCTGGTGTAGACCGTGCACCGGATGGCGAACGAGGAGAACGGCGGAGAATAGTCCAGCCAGATTTCGTCGCCAGGAGTATAGAGCGGAGAGTTGGCGAGCGACTGGATTTCGACCGGGAAGTCGCCGGTGGCGAGATTCTGGGCCTCCCACACGACCTTGTACTTCAGACCAGTCAGCGTGCCGACGCCGACCTTGATGTTATCGGCGGTCGAAACGGCGGTATAGCCAGACCCGATGACAGACGAGATGCTCTCGAAGATGCAGACACCGACGACCGTGGAGCCGGCGACGGGCGTAAGCACCTCGGAGATAGCGACATTGTGCGGGTTCAGACCGGTCACCGTGATAATACCGGGCGTGTCCGCACCGGCTACGGCAGCGACGGTGACGGTGACGTTGCAGGGAACATCAGGAGAAGCGGCGACCGTATAGGACCCGTTCTTCATGGTGGTCTGGACGACGACCTTGTCATCGTCGGCGACAGGGGCCGGAACGGTGGCGAGGTCGCCGGAGGGATACTGGTAGTAGAGCCGGAAAGCGATGGGCTGGGAGGTGCGGGCACTGAAGAACAGGTTGGTGTGGTCGTCGGGGGAATACGGAAGCACGCCCTGCAGGATGATGCCAGAACTGTTGATAGCCGTGTCGTCGAACTGGTACGGCTCGTCGGAGAGCATGTTGTAGCCGTAGTTCACGGCCTCGCGCGGAGTGATGGCGATGGGCTCGACGAACTCGAAGACGGCATCGAAGGCACGCTCCCCATCAACGAGGGAATACCGCAGGTACATCCGGCAGAACCCGGTGCGCTCGACGGCACCGACGACGTACTTGCAGAAGAAATAGGACACGTTGTTCAGAGTGTACTGAAGCTGCGTGGGACGGGACATGCTGAGAGGCATGCCGTGCACACGCTCGGAAATGACGTCGACGCTGGCGGGAAGGAAGAACTTGCCCGTGGTCTCGACGACAGTGGCCGTAACGTAGGTCTGGGTCAACCCGTCCTCGGGGGTGGTCTCCACGACGACGTGGACGGACATCGGGAGGTCGGGGTCATCGTGGGCGACCGGAACGAACCCATACACATTGGCGGTGCGACCAACGAGAAGCAGGTAGTCCCGCGTGCTCTCGGAATCAATGAGCGCACCGGCGGAGAACGAGGTCGTCGCGGTGTGATGGACGTAGCACTCGGGAATGCCCTCCTCGATGAGTGCATAGGAACTCTCCAGACGAAGCCCACCACGAGGTACGAGCGCAGTGCCGCCATCCTTGAAGTCGAAGTTGACGAGCTCGCGGCAGTACCCCTCGGGAAGAGGATTGTCGGTGACCTGCATACCGAGCCCGAACGCCTCCTCGCAGGAGACGTACCTCGGAGTCCGGTTGTAGACCTTGTAGCTCATGTTGCGCATGTCGTACTCCTTACGTCGTCGCCTGATAGGACCCGCTGATATACAGGTCGTCGGATGTTCCGGCATTTCCCACCGGGATGATTCCCCACGTTCCGTTGTTGTAGGAGCCATAGAATATCATCTGGCTGGTTCCGGTCGAACCCTGCGCGTTGATTTGGGTCATGCTCGTACCCCACGACAGGTCCTTCGCTGAAACCTGGAATATTGGTGCCGTGATGGAATCTATCGTGAACGGCAGGTTGTAAACGAGAAGATTTCCGGTCGGACTTCCGGATATCGAGTTGGGCGCGATTCGTATCCAGAACGTGACCAGTTTCCCGACCTTGATGTAGTGCCCAGACCGTGCGAAGTATCCCCACGTCCCTGCCGTCCCCGAGCCCTTCATGGCCGGCGTGAACGAACCAGCCGAGTACGCGGGAATGGTCGAGTCCGCGTCCGGGAACGTGTATGTGCGGGCGGCAGTCGGTCCCGTGAAGGAAGGATACTGGTCCCCGAGAAGAATCGCCTTGGTCTCGGCGAGCGTCTTCTTCACCCACGCATCCGCTCCGGTCGCCACGATGAAATCGTTCACGGCGGTAGCGGCGACGGCGGCGAGAGAGGTCAATGTGGCGTCAAGCGGCTGATACGTCGCGGAATGGTTGTGCCCAGCCGTGGCGAAGTCGGATGCCTTGTACCCGGAATCCTTGACGAGCTTGCCCGTCGTGGAGTTGAAGCCGACGAAGTTGCTGTCGACGGCAGACGCGGGACCGACGACATCTCCACCACCAGCGACCGTGTACCATTCGGTGTCGTAGTCCGAATTGGTCTTCTTGCGAAGGAACTGACCCGTGGTACCGCCGACGATGACACCGGCACCAGTATTTCCCGTATCGCCCGTGACGCCTTGAATACCCTGAATACCCTGAATACCCTGAATACCCTGAATACCCGTATCGCCTTGGATTCCCTGCGGACCCTGGAACAGAGCGGCGGAACCCCACGACACACCGCCATCAACGGAGATACGGAAGTATATGTCCTCACCTGCATAGGTCGTATGCCACGAGGAACCGTTGGCGGAATATTGTACCTGCACCTGCGGAGCATTCGAACCAGCGCTTCCGGTATCGCCTTTCACGCCTTGGATACCTTGGATTCCCTGCAGACCAGTCTCACCCTGAGGACCCGCAGGCCCAATGGGTCCGACAGGACCAACAGGCCCGCCAGCGGAACCCCAACCGAAGTCTCCATCGCGAGAACTCAACTTGAGCAGGGCTTCCCCCTGGACACCACCAGAGGGAAGTCCCATGCGCTGAGGAGTCCCCGGCATCGGCTTCATCGCGAAAGAATGTCCTGAATCTGGATGACCTTCGAGACGAGATTGTCCCGGTCAGTGGTCATACCCACCAGCAGATTCTTCGTCGAGACGAGGTCGGTCTGCAGCGCGTCGCACCCGACCTTCAGTGACTCGTAGAGCGACTTGTAATCCATAACAGGCGCGGGCTTCAGGAGCAGGTTCCACATCTCGTCGTCGACGACGCCGATGTTGGAGAGCCCGTTCTTGACGCGCCATACGGCGACGGCGGCAGCCGACTTCGGCCCGTACCCACCCACGGAGTTCATGCCGACGGCACGCTGGACGAAGGACACGTCCGCACCCGCCATGTAGACCGGAGCATTCGTCCAGCCAACCGGCATCTCGTAGAAGATGCGCCGATGGCCGGAGGGGGAATCCACGAGGTCGTCGAAGTCGAGGAAGTCCTTCGGGTCGCCCGTGTAACCAAGGTACTCGATAGGCTGGAGGTGCCAGTTCTCCTGCGTCCCGCCGTTGCCCTTCCAGAAGGGGAGATATAGCCCGAACTTGGCGAGGGTCTGCTTCTCAGGAGGCAGAAGGAAGTCGGCAGGCATCGTCGCGGGCTTGACGCCGTTGACATCGTTCTCGTCCCACGCGATGTCGAACTGGTGCTTGGACTGCCCCGGATACGCCGCCTGATTGAATCCCGGCTTCCTCTGTATCCAGCCGAGGTAGAGCGCGGCCTGTTCCGCGATGGTCTTACTGCCGTAGCCGGAGGCTCCGACGACGTTGTAGAACCAGAAGTAGTAGGCAAGCCGCTGCTTGAAGACGATGGACATGCGCGGCCCCATGAGGACCTTGATGTTGGACGTGTCCTTGCGTTGCCCGAAGGCGTTCTGGATGATTTTCATGCTGCCTCCTAGGTGCGGATTGCAATCCAGTTGAAAGGAACATTCGCAACACTACAGTAGACAAGGAAACCAGTGGAAGTGATAGACCCGATAGAGAACCCGGGAGTATTGACACCGCTGGAAGTACAGGTGACAACGACCTTGGGAGGAGTGGAAAAGGACTTTCCTGCTGTGAAACTGATGGATTTGGACCCCCAAGCAGAGGAACTCGATACATTGGACCCGCCGTCGATGTACGAGACGTTCTTCTTGTTGCCAACCCATTCACCGAGGTTGGTCGTGACATCGCTGAGGTAGGCGAGCTTCGAGACATCGATGGTGGCATAAGGGACCACCTTGCCGTTGGCATTCGCGTACAGAACCTTGTTCGCCGTAAGCGCGGCGTTGGACGCCTTCAGGGCGAGCAAGTCGTAGGCGAGACCAGAATCCTCGATGACCTTGCCGGTGACGCCATTGAACATGGCGAGACAATGGTCGACCGCGCCATCGGGACCGGTCACGTCGCCATCGCTGAGGCCGATGTCGAGGAAGGTCTTCATGGCGGCCTTGTCCGCGGACCCGAGCAGGGACCACACGTCGGCGGTGGGCGCGATGCTGTTCTTGGCGAGCTTGCCGGTCGCACCATCGAACAGAGCGAACGCCCCATCCGTGGCACCGTTCGGACCCAAGAGGTCACCCGTACCGTTTCCGACTTCGAGCGTAGCCCGCATCTGCGCGGTCGTAGTGCCCTGGAGCAGGGACTTCGCAAGCGCGGACGGAGAGATGCCGAGATTCGTGAGAGCCTCGTCCCCGCTGCCGCTATAGAGGAAATCGAGAATCGTGGAGTTCAGTTCGATGAGCCCCGCGACATCCCCGTCGCCCATGTAGTAAAGCAGGGAGTTCCCGGGAACCGGCGTGATGTCGTCGATGGACGAGACCATCGCGCCGGGAGAATACGGCGTGATAGTGGCGGGAACTTCGAGCGCGGCCTTCCATGCGGCCTTGTCGGACAACGAGAACAGGTCGGCGCTGTAGTCGGAAACGGGAAGGGAAACGACGTCCCCGTTCTCGTCGACGCCGGTATGCAGCGCGTGCTGGTCGGGAACGTACGCGCCATAGATGGCGACGGCGAGTTCCTGCTTCGCGGTCTCCGCCGCATCGTACGCGGCCTGGAGTGCGGCAATCTGAGATGCGGTAGGAAGCGACATCATATCACCACCACTTCTTTTGCTTGTTCCTTGGCAATCTCTTCAACCATTTCTGTCTTCAACCATGCCGTGGATTCCATCAATGTCTTGGTCTGTGCTTCCGTCTGCCCGTCTGGAACCACGCACACTTGCGAACCCTTCAGGTCTTTTCCTCCTGCGATGAACTCCGAGCGCGTCATGTACATCATCCGTACTGCGTCGGTCTTGGCTCGTAACGTTGTCATGATTGCGGTCTTCTGTGGCGCGGTTGCCACGAGATAATCCGAATACTTCGTCAGTTCGATGCTCATATCGTCACCAACCCGGAGATGGTCCATCCCCTTCCAGTCAACGTTGCAATCGCCGCGTCGGATGCCGCTGTTCTGTTTTTCCCTGTTGCTGTGAACGTGCCGTTGTCTTTAGTGGCGGCGGCGTATGCGATAAGCGTGTCGTCCATGTCTGACGCGGAAAGACCCGTCCCTGTTAGAATTGTAGTAGTTGGAGTCCCTGTTCCTACTGGCGTGTAGACTCCGGTGATGTTAGCGCAGCTGGATAGGCTGAGAAAATAAGTAATCTTGCCTTGCAGGTCGGCAAGCGAACCCGTCACGTTCGTGCAGTTGGTTAGGTCGAGATAATAAGTAATCTTGCCTTGCAAGTCGGCGAGCGAGCCGGTGACGTTCGTGCAGTTGGTTAGGCGGAGATAATTAGTAATCTTGCCTTGCAGGTCAGCAAGCGAACCGGTGACGTTAGCGCAGTTGTATAGGTTGAGCAAATTAGTAATCTTGCCTTGCAGGTCGGCAAGCGAACCGGTGACGTTCGTGCAGTTGGTTAGGTCGAGATAATAAGTAATCTTGCCTTGCAAGTCGGCGAGCGAGCCGGTGACGTTAGCGCAGTTGGCTAAGCCGAGCCAATAAGTAATCTTGCCCTGCAAGTCGGCGAGCGAGCCGGTGACGTTCGTGCAGTTGGTTAGGCGGAGATAATAAGTAATCTTGCCTTGCAGGTCAGCGAGTGAGCCGGTGACGTTCGTGCAGTTGATTAGGTCGAGATAATAAGTAATCTTGTCTTGGAGGTCGGAGAGTTTACCGGTGAATCTAGCGTCTGTTCCATTGTCAATCAGCGAATAGTTGCCAGAGTTCCATGCGGAATACAACCTAACCTCTCCACCACCAACCGGAATCTGAACG
>Ga0172370_10007544_pt1 | contig 13323 bp, 10 predicted proteins | sample LakKiv5m_FD_114538 | JGI IMG/M metagenome (GOLD analysis project Ga0172370, IMG submission 114538) | Freshwater microbial communities from Kabuno Bay, South-Kivu, Congo - kab_022012_11.5m | ecosystem: Environmental > Aquatic > Freshwater > Lake | place: Democratic Republic of the Congo...
CGGTTCCTGCCGGAACACGGCGGGATCCAGCGCGGGATTGACCTCGCGCGATCCCCAGGACAGCCTCACGCTTCCGCGCCCGTCGGCCGAGGCCGTCTCGACCACCTTCGGCAGGTCGTCCTCGTACTCCGAAAACGCTGCGGAATAAGCCGAAAGCGCGCCGCGCGCCGGAACTTCCGCGCGCCTCGGCGCCAGCGTGGCGGTGTCGATCCAGATGCGCTGCGGCGCCGCGTCCGCGCGCACGTCGAGCCGGTAGGAGCGCATCGTCTCGTCCACTTCCAGCGAGACCGGCTCGGCGTCGGCGGGCAGCGGCGGCCCGCCCAGCAGCAGAGCGACCAGGTCCGCCGGCTCGACGCGCATCGGCAGCAGCAGCGCCACGCCCGCCGACCCGGCCAGGCCCGCATAGAACTTCCCGTGCTCCAGGTCGGCGATGGAGAGCTTTTCGCCGTCGCAGGCGAGCACTGCGAGCGGCTGGCCGAACATCCCGAGCGTCTCGAGGCGCACCGAGGCGGGCGCCTGCGCCGCGACGAAGACGCGCAGGCGTCCCGAGCCCTGCGGCGACCGGATGGCCGCGCGGCCGTCCCCGCGCACGGAATGCACCTTTTCCAGCCTCGATCGCAGCGCCCGCAGCGCCTCGGCCGGGTCTGCGAGCCTCCCGCGGGGTCCGAAGTCGGGAGGTGGCGGCGGATGCAGGCAGCCCGCGGACGCGGCGGCCAGGGCGAGCGCGGCGAGGATCCGAACGGGGCACCACCGACTCGTCGCCCGCCGTTCGACCGCCGTCTTCTTCACCACCAAGACACCAAGACACCAAGACTGCAGTTCTTGGTGTCTTTGTGTCTTGGTGGTGAACCGGTTCATCCGCCGCCCGTGCCGCGCAGGTAGTCCGGGTCCTGCCGCGGCGCCGGGACGCTTCCGGGCGCGGTGGCCTCCCCGCGCAGCCGCTCCACCTCGCCTTTCAGACCGCTCAGCGCCTCGTTCGAGGTGCGCAGCCGCTCGGAGAGCACCTGCAGGAAGCTCCAGAGCAGCTTCACGCTCAGCAGGCTGTCCTTGCGCATGAGCTTCAGCAGGCTGTCGCGGTCGATGCTCACCGCGTTCACCGACTCCGCCGCCTGCACCGTGGCAGAGCGCGGCGCGTGGTCGATGAGCGCCATCTCGCCGAAGTGCCCGCCCGAGCGCAGCGTCGCGATGGCGGCCCCCTCCTTGATCACGTCCACCTTGCCCCGGAACAGCACGAAGCAGTCGTCGCCCGCCTCGCCCTCGCGGATGATCACCTCGCCGGGCACGTACTTGCGCGCCTGCGCGATGGACAGAATCGCCAGCAGCTCCTTGTACGTCATGTACTGGAACAGCGGGATTCTGCGCAGGATCTCGGTGCGCCCCTCGACGTCCGTCTCCTCGTCGTCCTCGGGCGCGGCGGGCGCGGCGTCCGCCGACACGACCAGCGCCGTGATGTTGTCCTTGCCCCCGCGCTCGTTGGCGAGCGCCACGAGAGAGCGCGGCAGGTCGGGTCTCTGCCCGTGCGAGAGCACGCCCGCCAGTTCGTCCTCGCGCAGGTAGCCGTGCAGCCCGTCGCTGCAGAGCATGAACAGGTCGCCCGGCAGCATGTCCGCCACCAGGGTGTCCACCTGCACGCTCGCCTGGATGCCCACGGCGCGCGTGATGACGTTGCGCACCTCGCTGCGCTCCGCCTCCGCGCGCGTGATGATGCCGCGCTTGAGCTGCTCCTGGATGAGCGAGTGGTCCTCGGTGAGCTGGTGCGCGCGCCCGTTGCGCAGCAGGTACGCGCGGCTGTCGCCCACGTGGCCCAGCACGATCTTGCGCCCCGAGACGAGCATCGCCACGCACGTGGTGCCCATGCCGCGCATGGTCGGCTCGCTGCGGGCCATGCGGTAGATCTCGCTGGAGGCGTGCTCGATGGCGCGCTCCATGACGATCTGCGCGGCCTCGCGCGCCTGCGGGGTGGATTCGTGCGCGAGCGCGTCCATGCGGCCGCGCGCGCCCAGCAGCGACTCGCGCACCAGCTCCACGCACCGCGCGCTGGCGACGTTACCGGCCGCGTGGCCGCCCATGCCGTCGGCGACGACGTAGAGACCCAGCGACGGGTCGACGAGGAAGCTGTCCTCGTTGTGTTTGCGCTTGCGGCCGACGTCGCTCGCGGCCCAGGCCTGTACGCCCATGGGAGGCCCCGTGCCGCGCCCGCCCGCCGCGCGGCGCGGCGAGTATGCCGCAGCGCCGCGCGGCGCGCGAGGCCCCAGGGTTCCCGTACGGCCGGGAGTCGCCGCCCGCACGGCCGGCGCATCCTACGCGCCGTCGCTCCGCAAGGAGACCGGGAGCGCGCGTCTGCTTTCATGCCTGCCTTGTGGCCCGCCGGAGCTGTGCGGTGGGTCGCAGCGGGCGGGATGGGCGTGCCCGTCGCGTGCCGCGGCTCCAGACTCCGCTTCGTGCAGTGTCGTCCTTTGGCACGTCGCGCATGGTGTGCCTGCCGAACCATGGGACGCCCGTCCGTCGTCGGCGGTCGGCCGGTGCGCACGATGGGCGGACAGGCGCACCTACTTCAGCCGCAGTGCACCCTTGTCCACCAGCACGGCCTCGTCCACGCGCACGGTGGCGTCGGGCAGTCGGAACACGGCGCGGAACGGCGACGCGTTCATGCCGCCCCACTGCCGGTTGTAGCCGATGGCCAGGGTCACGACGCCGGCCATCTCGCTGGAGCGGAAGAAACCGGTCGGGCGCGACGCCGGGTTCGTGCCGATGCCGAACGCCGCGATGACCGCCTTGTCGCCCCCGGCCAGCTCGAACGCCTTCTTGAACGCCTCGTAGCCCTCGCCGCCGCCGTCCAGCGACGCCTTGCCGTCCTTGAACGCGAGCTTCAGGCCTCGCACCAGCACGCCGCTGCACTCGACCGCGTCCGCCGTGAGCCGTCCGCTCGCGAAGAACTCCACCGGCACGGCCACCACCTCCCCCGCCGGCAGAAACGACTGCTTCGCGCCCTTCGCCAGCAGCATTTCGTCGGTGAGCACGCCGTTGTTCGCGACCGGCGGGCGCGACACCCGCAGCTCCAGCTCCGTGCCGCCCGGGGCAGCGATGCGCACCACGTGGTTTCCCGCCATCAGCCGGCGCAGCTTCTCCGTGCGCTCGGCCGTCTGCGCGGCCGGCACCGCCACCGCGTCCCAGAACGTCTCCGACAGCACGGCGGGATCGGCCCGGTAGAAGCGCGCCGCCGCGTCGGTCGGGAACGCGCCGTTGCCCACCACGACGCGGCGCACGTCGGATCCGAAGAAACGATCCGCCTCCGCCTGCGCGCCGCGACGGGCCTTCGCCAGACGCACTGCGTCGATGCCCGCCTCGGCGGCGGGATCGTCGTTGCCGCCCAGGTCCACGATCACGCCCGCCGCGCCCAAGGCGGTCTCCCACGGCGAGGCGCGTTCCAGCAGCGAGTCGCTCCCCTCGGCGAGCGCCGTGCGTAGCAGCCCCGCCGTCGTGTACACGATGCGCACCGCGGCGCCGCGCCGGACCGCCTCCGCGGCCACGAGCTCCGCGAGCCGCAACGCGTCGGGGTTGGCGCGCACGAGCACCACGTCGTCCGCGCCGATGCGCACCGCGTCCGCCAGCCGCTTGGCCAGCTCCGGCGTCGCGGGCGCGGGCAGTCCCGTCGCGCCCCGGGGCAGAAGGACGGCCGCGAGCAGCGCGACTGTCGTTTGCAGGACATTGCGTGCCGGCATGGGAACCCTCCGGTCGGACGGAATCGCCGTCCGTCGACGCCGGACTAGCACGTCCGCGGCCCGGCGGGCGAGCCGACTCCTGCTCGGCTCGAACCGCCAAGACGCCAAGAGCGCCAAAAACGCCAAGGAACGACGAGGGCTTGGAACAAGGAACTGTGCAAGGAATTCGCGGGCCACCCTTCCGACTGCCCGATCCGACACCTTTCGGCTCGCGACAAACCATCTGTTTCCTTGGCGCTCTTGGCGTCCTTGGCGTCTTGGCGGTTCATGCTGCGTCACTCGGAGTCTCAGCAGTCCCGGATCTTGCTTTGCACCGGCGTCCCCGCGCTGGCATTGTGGTGCCCATGGGAGAGGTGCCGCGCCCGCCCCACGCCGGCCCCCCCGGCGCCCCGGAGGCCGACGAGTCCGCCGCCGACCCGCGCACGGCCGACGAGGCCGGCGCCGCGGAGCCGGCCGCGCCCGCGCGCCCCTCGCGGATGCGCCGCGCGCTGCGCTGGCTCGTGAGCCCCCGCTCCCTGCTCGGGGCCACCGGCCTGCTGATGCTCGTGGCCGTGAGCCTTTCGGCCGTGCTGCTCCTGCCGCCGGCCGGGCCGGCCGGCGACCTGCCGGGCGAGGACGCGCTGGGCCAGCTCGCCCCCCGCACCATCAAGGCCAACCGCGCCTACACGATCCCCGACTTCGAGGCGACCCAGGCCCTGCAGAGCGAGGCCTCGCGCGCCGTGCGGCCCGTCTGGGATCTCGACGCAGGCGCCGGCGAGGAGGCGGCCAGCCGCATCTCGCAGGCGTTCGTGTTCATGCGCGAACAGATCGAGGACGACCTCGCGGCCCGGCGCCCCGCCCGCCGCCGCGAGCCGTCCGAGGACGAAATCGTCCGCGCGGTGCTGCCCCACGCCGCGGAATTCATGCGCCTGCTGCAGGCCTGGGTGGACGACGCGGGCCTGCGCGAGCTGGCGCGCGAGCGCTTCTCCGTCCAGCTCCAGGACGCCGCGCGCGCGCTCGCCCGCCGGGTGCTCCAGGAGGAAATCGTCGCGAGCCGCGACCTGCTCCTTCCGGTGGGTGCGCCGGGCGGCATCGTGCTGCGGCCCACATGGCCCTCGCCGGGGCGCGGCGAGCGCGAGGCGCGCGACGTGTCCCAGATCGCCGACGTCGCCTCGGTGCGCGCGGAGCTGGCCCGGCTCGCCGACGGCAACCAGGAGTCGCGCTTTGCAGCAGCGCTCCCGGAGGGCACGACGCCGGCCGCACGGCGGGCGGCGGCCTCGCTGGTGTCGGTGCTCGTGGCGCCCACGCTCGCCTACAACGCGCTGGAAACGGACGTGCGACGGCGCGCGGCTGCGGCTGCGGTCAAGCCGGTGGTGCTCCAGTACGTGCGCGGCGAGCGAATCGTCGGCGACGGCGAGCGCGTCGAGAAGCGCCACCTCGTGGTCTTCCGCTTCATCCGCGAGCAGTCGCGCGCGCTCGACACGGTGCAGGTGCGCGCCGGGGCGGGCCTGTTCACGGCGCTGTTCGTCGCGGGCGTCTACCGGCTGGCGCGCGCCACGATGCGCCGCTTCCGCCCGAGCAAGCGCGACCTCGTGTTCCTTTCGGCGGCGCTGGCCGGCAACCTCGCGCTGGCGCGGGCGGTGTTCGGCGCGGCCGAGGCGCTGCGCGACCGCGTGCCGCTGCTGACCGCGGAGGTGACGCCGCTGCTGCTGCCGCTCGCGGCGGGCACGATGCTGGTGCGCCTGCTGCGCTCGGGCGAGCTGGCGGCGGTGTTCGCCATGGGCTTCGCGCCGCTGGCGGGCGTGCAGCTCGGGTCGCTGGCGCCGGCGCTGGTAGGGCTGGTCGCCTCGGCCGTGGCGGCGACGCGCATGCGAAGCCGCGAGATGCCGCGTCCGCTGCCCGTGGCGGCCGTCGAGGCGGGAATTGCCGCGGCGCTCGCGGTGCTGACGCTGGCGCTCTTCGACGGACGCGTGCTGGAGAGCGCGGCGTGGCTGCAGGCGGGCGCGGCGTTCGCGGGCACGGCGGTGCTCTCGCCGCTGGCGGCGGCCCTCGCGGCGCCGCCGCTGGAGGCGCTGTTCTCGTGGGCCTCCGACGCGAAGCTCGCGAGGCTCGCGAACCTGAACCATCCGGTGCTCAAGGAGCTCATCATCAAGGCGCCGGGCACCTACCACCACAGCATCCTCGTGGCGGCGCTGGCGGAGGCGGCCGCGCGGGCCGTCGGCGCCAATCCGCTGCTGGCGCGGGTGGGCGGCTACTACCACGACCTCGGCAAGAGCCAGGCGCCGCTCATGTTCCTGGAGAACCAGAAGACCGAGAACCGCCTGGAGAAGCTGCCGCCCATCGCGGCGGCGGGATATCTGCGCCGCCACGTGCAGGACGGGCTCGACCTGGGGCGCGCGGCGCACCTGCCGGCGGCGGTGCTGGCATTCATCGGGCAGCACCACGGCACACGGCCCACGGGGCGTTTCCACGAGCGGGCGTGCGAGCTGGCGGAGAGGGAGGGCCTGCCGCCGCCGGACGCGGAGGACTACCGCTATCCGGGGCCGCGGCCGCGCACGCGCGAGGTGGCGCTGGTGATGCTGTCGGACGCGGTGGAAGGCGCCTCGCGGGCGCGGCCGGAGGCGACGCCGGAGGAGCTCCGGGCGCTCGTGCCGAGGGTGGCCGACCAGCTCGTGGCGGAGCGCCAGTTCGAGGAGTGCGATCTCACGCTGGGCGAAGTGCGCACGGCGGTGGAGGCTCTGCAGCAGGCGCTCGTCGAAGTGCACGGACTCTCGCCGGTGGAGGTGCTGCCCCACGTGCGCCCGCCGCCGCCGGCGGACGGAGGCGCGCGGCCCGGCCCGCCGGCGCTGCGGTTGATGAGGTAGGAAGGCTGTCGGAGACGCGGGACGATGAGCGCACCGGGTGGAGGCCAGGACTGGGTTGCGGAGGCGGAGGAGCTCGATCGCGAGGACGACGAGGCGGAACGGACGCTCGCCGGCCGACCGTGGGCGCTCTTTCCGCCCGGCCTTGCGCACGCCGCCGGCATCGACTCGCGGGAAGGCTGGGCGGAGTTCGAGGCGGAGTGCGGCGCGGGCGGCACGCGGGCCTATGATCACCGGCGGGGGAGGTGGCACACGACGCCGACGACCGAGCCCGTGCTGCGCCGTTTCACCACCGACGAGTACTACCGGAAAAAAGGCGCTCGCCCCGAGGGGAGCGGAGCGCGCGGCTCTTTGCGCGCGGAGCGGACGCGAGGGGCCGGCTCTGTCGCCGCCGCCGGGCGCAAGTAGTTTTGCAGCGACTAACACACGCCGGCGAGCCGGCGCACGACGACGCCCGCCGCGACCATCCCGAACGCGCCCGTGACGAATCCCGCGGTGCCGAGGATCTGGTGCCGGCTCTCGCACGTGTGGAACTCGCGCGGCCCCGGGCAGACGCAGACCGTGCCGCAGCCGTCGCCGCCGGCATCCAGCGGGTCGCGGGGGCGCTCCGTGGACCACACGGCCAGGATGCCCGTGGGCTCGGTCGTGGCCGGGATGCCGTGCTTGAGCCGCAGGAACTTGCGCACGTCCTTGGCGAACTGGTCCGTGTGCGTCTCGTACAGGTCGGTGACCCGCACCCGCGTGGGATCCAGCCTCCCGCCGGCACCCATGCACGAGACCACGGGGATTTTCAGGGCCAGACACCGCGCCAGCAGGTGCAGCTTCGCCGTCACGTTGTCGACCGCGTCCAGCACGAACGACACGCCCTGCGCCGGCAGCAGCCGCTCCGCCGTCTCGACCCGGTAGAACTCCTCGGCCGCCTCCACGCGCGCCTGCGGGTTCACCAGCCGCAGGCGCTCCGCCATGACCCGCGCCTTGGGCAGCCCGACGGTGCCCTGCATCGCGTGCATCTGGCGGTTCACGTTCGTGACGCAGACGCGATCGAAGTCGACGAGCGTCAGGTGCCCCACGCCGGCGCGGGCCAGCGCCTCGGCCGCCCACGATCCCACGCCTCCGACGCCGAACACGACGACGTGCGATCGCGCCAGCCGCTCCATCCCCTCCGCACCCACGAGCCTCGTCGCACGCTCGAAACGCCGCGAAATGCGGGGCGCGCGCAGTGCCACGAGCGGGATCGGATCCGTCGTCACGACACCCGTGTAGCAGGGGCGTGCATCGCGCTCAACGGGGGTCCGATCCGCGCCTATGCGATTCGCACGCGCGTGCGGCCTCCAGTCGGAGGCGTCTGGCCACACGTCGGACCGGCGACTCGCTCATGGTGAGCCCGCCGAACCACGGCCGCACGCGGAGGCCCCGAGACGAAGCGAGTCTGGAGCACAGCCATGGTCCGATCCGGGTCCGGTCGGGTGCGCATGCGCCCGCGCGCCCCCGGGGGCCGCTCGGATCGCGCGCGACTGAACGCCGCTCAGCCTTGGTGCGCGCGGCTTTGCGCTGATCCGCGCGCGGCGGCATCGTCGCGCCGCGCGCCGGGGCGCGTGTACGCGCGCACCGATCTCCCTTGTGCCCCAAGGCTTCGCGCGTCCGACGCAGGCGGGGCGCGGGGCGCCGCGGCGCCCCGGACGGACTTCACTCCGAGTGAAGTTGCCCGCACACACGGTCCCCGGCGGCGCCCCCGCGGGCGACCGCGGAGGATTTCGTACGAGCTCGTAACAACTCGCCCAAGTGTCGAGACAGCAAGCACCGGCGCGTCTGTCAAGTCCTTTTTCGAGGCCCCGCCGCGGGGGCTCCCGGGGGCGCCCGTGCGCCAACCCCCGGATTTGCCTCACGGATCACGCTTGACGGCCGAACAAGCCCCCGCATATACTGCCCCCCGGTTGAAGCCACCCCAATCCCCAGGAGGGATTATGCCCGCAAAGAAAGTCGCCAAGAAGAAGGCCCCCGCCGCCAAGAAGCCCGTGAAGAAGGTCGCCAAGAAGGGCGCCAAGAAGGCCGCCAAGAAGGTGGCGAAGAAGGGCGCGAAGAAGGCAGCCAAGAAGGCAGCCAAGCCCGCCAAGAAGGCAGCCAAGAAGCCCGCCGCCAAGAAGAAGGGCGCCCGCAAGGCCGCCAAGAAGACGGCCTCGGCCCCCGCGCCCGAGCCCGCCCCCGCGGCCCCGGCTCCCGAAACCCTCGCCTAGCTCCCACGGCAATCGGAACGCCCGCTGCGGGCGCCCCGCCTCGTGCGCAGGGCGCCTGCAGCCGTTTCTCCCCGCGGGCGCCCGTGTCGCCGGTCCGCGCTATCCTCGGGCGCGCCGCCGCCGCCGCCGCGCGACGGCCGGGAGAGCGAGCCGATGAGCCTGTCGGGCGCCGAGCTGCGTCTCGCCGCCGCCGAGCTGGCCGTACTGGCGGGTGCCCGCGTGCAGCGGGCCTGGGCTCCGTCGGCGCGCACCGCCCTGCTGCACCTGCGCCTGCCCGGACGCAGCCTGCTGCTGCGGCTCGACGCGGATCCCGGCCTGGCGCGCGCCGGCCTGGTGTCGGGACGCCCGCGCTCTCCGGAGCGCCCGCTCGCGTTCCAGGGGCTGCTGCGGGCGCACCTGGCCGGTGCCCGGCTGGACCATGTCGGCGCGCTCGCGGCAGAGCGCGTCCTCGAGCTGCGCTTTTCCACCGACGACGGCGAGCGCCTCCTCCTGGCGGAGCTGCGCCCGCGCGGCGGGCTGCTGGCGCTGGCGAAGGGGGACGCAACGCTCCTGGGGGTGTCGCCTCCGTCGCCCGAGGACGAAGGACGCGGCCTCGCCGCCGGGTCGGTCTGGTCGCCCCCGCCGGCTCTGCCCGAGGGCGCCGTGCGGCCCGAAGTGGCCGATACCACTGGGGAATTTCCGGTTTCCGAGGCGGTCGAGCGGCTGTACGAGGCCGGCGAGGAGCGCGAGCGGCTGCGCGCCGGACGCGCCCGCGTGCTGCCCTCCCTGCGCGCCGCGCGCAGGCGCCTGCAGCGCACGCTGGAGAAAGTGCGGGCCGACGCGGCCCGGATCGCGGAGGCGGATCGCTTCCGCCGCATGGGCGACCTGCTCAAGCCCGAGCTGCACCGGCTGCGCCGCGGCGAGACCGTCGCCCGAGTGACGGAATACGGCGAGGCGGGCGCGGTGCCGGTCGAGGTTCCGCTGCTGCCGCACCTGTCGCCGCACGCGAACATGGAGCGCTACTACCACCTGCACCGCAGGCTCTCGCGCGCCGCGGGGCTGGTGCAGGCGCGGGAGCAGGAGCTTCGCGCCCGCCTGGCGCGGTGCGAGGAGCTGCTGGCGCTGGCGGAGGCGGCGCCCGACGCGGAGGCGCTCGATGCGCTGGAGACGCGCGTGCGCGAGGCGGGCTTCGGCGCCCCGGTGCGCGCGGCGCGTCCGGCGTCCGGCGGCCCCGCGCAGCGCGTGCCGTGGCGCGAGTTCCGGTCGGCCACCGGCCGGCGCATCCTCGTGGGGCGCACCGCGGAGGACAACGACGCGCTGACGTTCGGCCACGCGCGCGGCAACGACCTCTGGATCCACGCCCGCGGCGTGCCCGGGAGCCACGTGGTCGTGCCGATCGCGGAAGGCGAGGCCGACGGCGAGACGCAGCTCGACGCGGCGACTTTGGCCGTGTACTTCAGCCGCCGGCGCGACGACGCGTCCTCGGAGGTGGCGATGACGCGCGTCAAGCACGTGCGCAAGCCGCGCGACGCCGCCCCGGGCTCCGTACGCTACTCCCAGGAGCGCACCGTGCTGCTGCGCATGGAGCCGGCGCGCGTCGCGCGCCTGCTGCACAGTGAAAGCGCTGGTGTAGAGCCAGCGGCCGGGCAGGAGTCCCGATGAGCGCGCGACTCGACGCTGTGCTGCGCCGAGCGCGCGCCGCCGCAGGCCCGGCGGTCTTCCTGACGGGCGCGGGCATCTCCGCCGAGAGCGGGATTCCGACCTTCCGCGGCCCGGAAGGCCACTGGCGCGCGGGCTCGCGCAACCGGCGGCCCGAGGAGCTTGCGACCGCCGAGGCGTTCTCGCGCATGCCCGACGAGGTGTGGGGCTGGCACCTGCACCGCCGGGGCGTGTGCCGGCGCGCGGAGCCGAATGCCGCGCACCGGGCGCTCGCGGAGTTGGAAAGATCCCTCGGGGACCGCTTTCTGCTCGTCACCCAGAACGTGGACGGCCTGCACGGGCGCGCGGGCAGCAGCACGGCGCGCACCCGGGAAATCCACGGCAATCTGGAGCGAATGCGCTGCGCCCGCGGGTGCCGGCCCGGCACGTGGCCCGTTCCGGAGGAGGTGCCGGCGGACTGGCCCGCCGGGCGTGCGCTCGGGGATGCGGAGCGCGCGCTCCTGAAATGCCCCGCGTGCGGCGCCCGCTCGCGCCCCCACGTGCTGTGGTTCGACGAGTGCTACGACGAGGAGAACTTCCGCTTCCAGAGCGCGATCGACGCCGCCACCCGCGCCTCGATCCTCGTCGTCGTGGGCACCTCCGGCGCCACCTCGCTCCCCTCGCACATGGTGGAGCTCGCCGCCCGCCGCCGCGCCCCGCTCGTCGTCGTCAACGCGGACGACAGCCCTTTCTCGCGGCTCGCCGAGGCATGCGGCGGGGAGTTCCTGCGCGGCGGTGCCGGCGCGCACGTGCCGGCGCTCGCCGACGCCATCGCGCGGGCGCTCGCGTGAAAGCGCGTCGGGGCGCGCGATCGCTGGCAGCCGTTCCGGCGCTCCTGCTCTGCCTGCCTGCCGCCGCGCAGGAGGCCGACGCTCCCCTGGAACTGCGCACGCAGGGCACGTTCCGGGAGCTCTTCCTGGACATGCCGCTGTCGGACGCCCGTGCGCCGCGCGGCCCGCAGATGTCGGTACGCTGGTCCGGCGCGAACGACTGGAGCGTCCCGACGACGCTGACGCGCGCAGGCCGCACGGCGCAGGTGTCCGTCGACGAGCAGGCGGACTCGCTGGCGGTGCAGCTTCTCTGGCCCTGGAACGGCCGCGTCTCGACCGCGGTCGAGGAGCGGATGACCCTTCACTGGGGCGGCTGGAGCGACCGCGCGGTCGAGTCCCTGCACGCGCTCATGGGTGTCTTCGACGCAGAGCGGACGCGTTTCCCGCGCGACCGCGTCGGGATCCGCCTCGCCGGCGGTGTCCGGGAGCTTCGCGTGGGCCAGACCGTGCTGGCGTGGGGCGATCTGGTCGCGAGGACGCAGGTGCAGCTTCTGCGCACGGATCGTCTGGCGGCAGCGCTCCGGGTGGACGTGAAGGCGCCCGTCGGGAGGCTCGCGCAGGCGGGCGGTTCGCAGGGCTGGGACGCGGGGGTCGGACTCGCCGCGACGGCGCAGCCGACCCCGTGGCTCACCCTGCACGCGATGATCTTCGCGTCCGCCTGGTCGGGGCTGCCCGAGGGCTTCCCGCTGCAGCCCGCGCGATGGCACGGCGGCGCGGACTTCTCCGCGGTGCTGCGCCGGGGCGGCTGGGCGCTCCTGGTCGCGGACCGGGTGCTATCGGCCGCGTTCGAGTCCGGCTGGACGGCGCTCGCGCCCGACGACGAATACCGCCGCTCCGGCGCCGAATGGGCGCTCTTCCACGCCCACAACCAGCTCTCGTTCGGTCTTCGGCGGGGCGCTTTCACCGCCTGGTTCGCCGAGGACGTCACTCCCGGCACCGCGTACGGCACGCCCGGCTGCTATCTCTATCTCTCGAACATGCCGGACATCGCCGCCGGTCTCTCGTGGGCAACGGAGCTGTGACCGCGGGCACGGCGGATTGCCCGAGTCCGCTTCCCGACGCCCCGCCGTGCCGGATGATTCCCGGGCCCGCGCGGGTTTCGGCGTGGTACCGTGCGCGGCCCGCGCGCCGCGGGTCCGGGGAGACACGTGAGGCAGGACGGCACCGCTCCAGCTTCTTCGACGAAACCCGCCCCGCCGCGCGAGAACTGTCCGGACGTCGAGGACTGCGCGCTCGACGCGACCGAAATCGGCAACATCTGCACCTTCGGGCCCGTCTGCGGCACGTGCGTCGTGTACCGTCCTCCCGCCGTCGTGCGCGGGCTGCTCTCGGGCACGTGCCGGCTGCGTCCGGACCGCGGCACGTTTCCCTGCACCGCGCCGATCTGCGACTCGTACATGCCGCGCCAGGGAGCCCCGGACGCGGACGGCGTCGTCGGCCCGCACAGGCCCGTGCAACTGCGCACGCCCGAGCCGACGCCCGCGCGGCGCACGCCCGCGCCGGCGCCCGTGCTGCGCCGCCGGGCGCCCGACGGGCCCGTGGGAGTCCTCGAGATGACCCGTGAAGAGCTGAAAAACCTCATCCGCGAGGCCATGGACGAGGAGCGCGGCGGCGCCGAAGTCGCGCTCGCGCCCAAGTGGCAGGGCGCCACGGTGGTCATCCGCCCCGCGTCGGGCGATCTGCAGCCCCGCGAGATTCCCGTCGACGCGCTGCTGCACAAGATCGTCATGGTGCGCGACCGCCTGCGCGTGCTCGAGCAGAAGATCAACGCGCACCCGCACCTTTCGGACGCCGAGCGCGTGGAGATGCAGGCCTACATCACCAAGTGCTACGGCAGCCTCACCACGTTCAACGTGCTCTTCCGCGACCGGGCGGATCAATTCCAGGGCGAGAAGTCGGATTGACAGACTAATCAGGGCGGCCCGGCCCGCGGCGTCTGCGCGGCGGGCGCCTCCTGCACGACGATGGGCCGCGCCTTCTCGACGACGCTCCAGCCGATGACGGCCATGGCGGCGACCGC
>Ga0172370_10007548_pt1 | contig 13320 bp, 10 predicted proteins | sample LakKiv5m_FD_114538 | JGI IMG/M metagenome (GOLD analysis project Ga0172370, IMG submission 114538) | Freshwater microbial communities from Kabuno Bay, South-Kivu, Congo - kab_022012_11.5m | ecosystem: Environmental > Aquatic > Freshwater > Lake | place: Democratic Republic of the Congo...
AAACCATTGAACTCCCCTGACGGTGTCAAAAAAACAGACCACACAGCATTACGTACAGGCCATTCAGAACAGAAAGGCTCGATATGAATTTGAAATTCTTGACACCTTTGTTACCGGTATCCAGTTATTCGGCAGCGAGGTCAAATCAGTTCGTCTTGGAAAAGCCAGCCTCAACGACAGTTTTGCCATCATCCTTCGCAATGAAGTGTGGCTTGAAAGCATGCAGATCACCCCTTACGAGCATAACCATCTTGAGATGCTCGAACCGAAACGGAGCCGGAAACTTCTGCTGCACAAGGCGGAAATCCTCAAAATAGAGTCAAAAATCAAGGAAAAGGGGCTCACACTGGTACCACTGAAAGCATTTTTCAACTCGAAAGGGTTGTTAAAAATAGAGATTGCCATCGCCAAAGGCAAAAAGCTCTACGACAAACGCGAAACCATCAAGGCGCGGGAGAACCAGCGGCAGATGGAACAGATAAGAAAACAGTACTAAACAAAAAATACCCAGCTCCATGCGTTTTCCAACCCTGAAGGAACAGCTTGATATCATTACAGCCAATGCTCTTGAAATCATAAGCGTTGGAGAGCTTGAAGCGAAGCTTCTGCACAGCCTGAAAACCGCAGAGCCGCTCAAGGTAAAGCTTGGCGCCGACCCGTCAAGACCGGATCTGCATCTCGGCCACTCGGTTGTGCTCAGAAAACTCCGGGAGTTCCAGGATCTCGGCCATGAAGCCATCCTCATCATCGGCGACTTTACCGCAATGATCGGCGACCCGTCGGGAAAAAGCAAAACACGACCACAGCTCTCTGCCCGTGAGGCAAGGGAGAACGGCGAGAGCTACTTTGAACAGGCCTCAAAAATCCTCGACCCCGACAAAACAACCATCTGCTACAACTCCGACTGGCTCGGCATCATGAATTTCGCTGACATCATCCGCCTTTCAAGCCACTACACTGTGGCAAGGATGCTTGAGCGCGATGACTTTGAACGGCGCTACCGTTCACAGGAACCGATCTCCATCCACGAGTTTCTCTACCCTCTGGCCCAGGGGATGGATTCGGTACATCTGAAAAACGACGTTGAACTTGGAGGTACCGATCAAAAATTCAACCTGCTTGTCGGCAGGGATCTTCAGCGGGAGTACGGCATCCCTCCGCAGGTCTGCATTACCATGGAGCTGCTCGTCGGCAGTGACGGCAAGGAGAAGATGTCAAAATCACTCGGCAATGCCATCTGTTTCAATGACCTCCCTTCAGAGATGTACGGAAAGGTACTCTCCATTCCTGATCCGCTGATTGAGACCTGGTGCAGGCTTCTGGTACCGCAAACAGAGCGTGTTGCCGCCTCTGCCATTCTCGAACAGCAAAACACAGATCCGAGAAGCGCAAAAAGGGCTCTTGCAAGAGAGGTCGTAGCCTCCTACTACTCCCGATCAGCCGCAGAAGATGCCGAAACGCATTTCGACCGGCTCTTTGTGCATAAAAAGGCGCCGGATCACATTGAACTATTTGAATTTGAAGAGCACTCACTGCCGCTGATCGACCTCCTCGTCACCCTTGGCGCTGCAACTTCAAAAAGTGAAGCCCGCAGGATGATACAACAGAGCGCCGTTCTCGTCGATGAGCGGAAAATCTCGGAGATCCATGAGAACATTGAACTTGTGAGTGAACCAAAAATTATCAAGGCCGGAAAAAGAAGGTTTTTTAAAGTGGCCGCAAAAAAAACATTTTGAATGCCACTGCTTTTTCCTATAATTGCTCAATTTCGATAGGTAAACTGTTTGTACAATAAATTTATCCGGAGGCACGGCATTGTCATTTGTCCCGACAAAAGTATTCTTTACCAAAGGTGTTGGAAGACACAAGGAATATCTCTCATCATTCGAGCTTGCTTTGAGAGAAGCCAAAATTGAGAAATGCAACCTTGTCACCGTATCAAGTATTTTTCCGCCGAAATGCGAGCGAATCACCGTAGAAGAGGGTTTGAAACAGCTCTCTCCCGGCCAGATCACCTTTGCCGTCATGGCTCGCAATTCAACCAATGAGTACAACCGCCTTATCGCCGCCTCAGTCGGTGTGGCCATTCCTGCAGACGATACGCAGTACGGCTACCTCTCAGAGCACCATCCTTTCGGCGAATCTGCCGAACAGTCCGGAGAATATGCTGAAGATCTTGCAGCAACCATGCTGGCAACAACCCTCGGTATTGAGTTTGACCCTAACAAGGATTGGGACGAACGCGAGGGCATCTATAAAATGAGCGGCAAGATCATCAACTCCTACAATATCACCCAGTCTGCCGAAGGTGAGAACGGGCTCTGGACAACGGTCATCTCATGCGCCGTTCTCCTGCCGTAAACCTCCGCAATCCGACCGGCGGGAAGTGAACCGGTTACAGTTGTCGCGCCTGCAGAGCATATTTCCCGCAAGGAAGAACTTGCGTGAACGGGGAAAAGGGATAAATCAATGCCCGGCTCCCCGTTTGCAATTATGGCCGATCGTAAGCATGATCCATCTTTTCAATCGCCGTTTATGAACATTTTTGCTCCTCTCCAGAATATCCATACGCTTGAAGAGCTTATTATCCGGGGAGGATATCTGCTGCTGTTTATCATTATTTTTGCCGAAACCGGTCTTTTTGCCGGTTTTTTTCTTCCGGGCGACTCGCTGCTGATCACCGCAGGTCTCATTGCCGCAACAGGAGCGCTTGATATCTACCGAACTCTTGCAACCCTTGCTCTCGGAGCCATTCTCGGTGATGCAACCGGCTATTTTATCGGACGGCAACTCAGCCGGAAAATTTTCAATAAAAAAGAGACCCGCTTCTTTCACCGGGAACACCTTGAAAAAACCGAGCGATTCTATAACAAACACGGCTCAAAAACCATTTTCCTGGCGCGCTTTGTTCCGGTTATTCGCAGCTTTGCAGCCTCGCTGGCCGGTGTGGCAGGAATGGACTTTCCGGTTTTCTTTATTTTCAGCCTTTCCGGTGCTGTTGTATGGGTGCTCTGCTTTACCCTGATCGGCTACTTCATAGCAACCCTCTTTCCTGATATTGTCCAGTACCTGCACACCATCATTCTCGCTGGAATTATCCTTATTGCCGCCAGTGCGCTGAAAGGCCTGAAACCAAAAAAAAGCAGCCGTAAGTTACGGTTATCCCTTTTTAGACAATGCGGCTTACTGATATTAGCATCAGGTGTGGTATTTTAAGGCAGAACAACCTATTAACAATCCGGGTATCACGGTAATGACTGAATCGATAAAGAGTGATGTGCTTGTAATCGGCAGCGGTATAGGCGGCCTCTACTTTGCCATTCATATGGCCGATCACGCAAGGGTGACGATCATCACAAAAAAGGAGAGCTTCACCTCAAATACCAACTGGGCGCAGGGAGGAATCGCTGCCACCATTGATACCAACGACAGTTTCGAACTGCACATTGCCGATACACTCGGTGCCGGTGCCGGTCTCTGCAACAGAGAGATGGTCTCTCTCATGGTCAGGGAAGGTCCGAGGCATATTCAGCGACTTATCGAACTCGGTGTAAACTTTACAACATCGGACCATGACCACCTCCACCTCGGAAAAGAGGGCGGCCACTCAAGAAGCCGGATCGTCCATGCCCAGGATCTTACCGGAAAAGCGCTTGAAACCGCGCTGATCGAGCGGATCAACAACCATCCGAATATCACCCTTCTTGAACACCATTTTGCCATAGAGCTGCTGACAGAGCACCACCTCGGCATCAAAACAAATGACATCTCCTGCTACGGAGCCTATGTGCTTGACACGAAACAGAGGAAACCGAAAAAAATTCTCTCGAAAATCACCATGGTGGCCTCAGGAGGTCTCGGTCACATCTATCCCTACACAACCAATCCGGAGATTGCGACCGGAGATGGTGTAGCTATGGGTTACCGGGCCGGAGCTGAAATTGCCAATATGGAGTTCATCCAGTTTCATCCCACCTCACTCTATCATCCGAAAGCCAACTCATACCTGATCTCTGAAGCTGTCCGCGGATTCGGCGGCATACTGAAACTGAAGAGCGGTCAGGAGTTCATGCACAAGTATGACAAGCGCCAGAACCTCGCACCCCGCGACATTGTGGCGAGAGCCATTGACTCGGAGATTAAAAAAAGCGGTGAGGAGTGCGTCTTTCTTGATGTGACCCATATTGACCCGGAAAAAACAAAAGAGCATTTCCCCAATATCTACGAAACCTGCCTTGGCTTCGGCATTGACATGACAAGGGAGATGATCCCCGTTGTTCCGGCAGCCCACTACTCATGCGGCGGAATCAGAACGGACAATAAAGGCCGCACCACCATCAACCGCCTCTACGCCTGTGGAGAGAGCAGTTGTACCGGGGTTCACGGAGCCAACCGGCTCGCCAGCAACTCCCTGCTCGAAGCGCTGGTGTTTGCATGGGAAGCAGCTCTTGATATCCGTGAACAACTGCCCCGTATAGAGAACAACGTCAATTTTCCCGACTGGGACGACACCGGAGCCGTCAACCCCGAAGAGTGGATTCTGGTCTCCCACAACAAACGGGAGGCTCAGCAGGTCATGAATGACTATGTCGGTATTGTCCGCAGCGATCTGCGACTGGAGCGAGCCAAAAGAAGAATGGATTTTCTCAAAGATGAGACTGAAGCCTACTATAAAAAAACCAAGATCACCACACAGATTCTTGAACTGAGAAACATCCTGAAGGTCTCAAGCCTTATTATCGAAGGAGCCATAAAGCGGCGTGAATCAAGAGGACTGCACTACACAACCGACTACCCCGGCAAGGACGACAAACACTTTCTGATCGACACCGTGCTGCGCTCTTTCTGATTGACATTGACACAAGCCCATCTATTAATCGTAGTGAGCAGTTTGAGGGTAAGGCGGACGGAGCGCAGAAACCGGAGTGTACACGAAGTACATGAGGATTTTGAGCACCGCCCAACGAAGCCATCAAATTGCGGAATAGATTAAGAGATGGGCCTCCTACTTCACTTCCTGCCAGTCCCTGGCATACCGAAAATCAATACCGGGGGTACGGCCTGAAATCTTGGCGATGACAGGCATCATCCGTTTATACTGGTTGCGGACAACCATCTTTCTGACACGGTCATAAAACGGCTCATCCACCCCTTCGGCGAGAATGGAGGGTTTATCCATCCTCTTTTCAAGCATCATATAGAGCAGAAGATCAACCGCTTCATAGCTGAAACCAAGATCATCCTCATCGCTCTGCCCTTCCCAGAGATCGGCTGAAGGAGGTTTTTCAATAAGAGACTCAGGAATACCCAGGTGACGGGCAAGCCCCCTTACCTGGGTTTTATAGAGATCACCAAGCGGATTGACTGCTGAAGCCATATCGCCGAACATCGTGCCATAGCCGAGAAGCAGCTCGGTCTTATTGCTTGTTCCGGCAACAAGCCGCCCGTCCCTGGCCGATACATCGTAGAGAAAGATCATCCGGGTACGGGCCATGATATTACCCCTCCTCAAGAGTTCGCTCTCAGGTACGGCCGAAAAAAACGCATTGACAACCGGCGTAATGGAAAGCTCTTCGGAACGGATACCAAGCCGCCGTATCATGATTTCAGCATCTGCAAGACTCTCCGGGCTGCTTGAGACATAGGGCATCATGAGAGCCCGAACATTTTCCCGACCAAGAGCGAGAACGGCAAGCTCACAAACAACTGCCGAATCGATTCCTCCTGAGAGGCCGAGAACAACCGAACGGAACCCGAACTTGCGGATCTCGTTGGAAAGAAATGCCTTGAGCATCTCTTCGACAATCGCGTAGTTGAGATGGAGATCCTGAACATTCATAAGGAGAAGAGCAAAATATTGATAATCGGCACAACTGCGACAACAAGTTGCTGGCCGTTATTGTTTAAACTCACAGTGATCTCAGCGTCTGAGCCATTTTTCAGGATTCTGCTTCACGCGGCCTTTCCAGATTTCAAAATGCACCACAGATCCTCCTTCGGGCATACGTCCGGACAAGCCGACCATCTGCTGTGATTTTATGAGATCATCCTTGGCCACACTCAACTGACCAAGATTGGCATAGACGGTAAGATAGGATTTTGAATGCCTGACAATGACTATGTTGCCGAAAGTGGGCAGAAAGGCAATCTGGGCCACCTTACCTCCGGAAACCGCCCTGACCTGGGTACTGGCAGGCACAGAAATATCAATTCCGTTATTCGTGGTCACTATTTTCAGATCCCTGTCCTGAACTGATCCGAATCGCTGTGAGACCACACCATTTCGAACAGGCCAGGGCAGTGAACCTGTAGCATTGTCAAAATCCGCCGATACACGATCAAGCTCTGTTACACTCTCAGGCTGATAGGGAACACTCTGCCGTTCCGGCACTGTCGCAGGAGGAACAAGCGACCTTGTTTTGTCCTTTTTGACTCTTATCGGTTGTTCGGAAAGAGGAGGAGCTGCCGGTAGAGGCGGCGCACCTTTGCGGCTCTTTACGGCCATCCGTTCCGCCTGAAGCTTTCTGAGCGCCTGCCGGTCGGTTTCAAGACGTTTCTGCTCGACCCTTTTTGCCTCCAGCATGCGGGCCTCGAGAATCTTCCGCCTCCGTTCATTTTCAGCCTCTACAGCCCTCTGTTCAGCCATAATCAGCGATTCGATCCTTGACTGCAACTGCTGACGTTTTTTCTGAACAGCACTGAGCTGTGCTGCATACTTCTGCTTGTTCTGCGTCAGTTTGACCAGTACAACCTCTTTCTCTTTTTTGCTCTTCGCCCAGGTTTTCAACTGGTTTTCCTGCTCTTTTACAACTGCGGCCTTCTGACGATAGGTCTGCTCAAGTGCAATCCGGTTATTTTCAAGGGTGACGGCCGCCTGCTGCAAGTCATCAACATCGCGGCGGACGGCTCGGGTAAAAAAGCCCATGTATTGCGCCCTGACGATGGCATCATTGACCGAACCGGCGGCAAAAAGATGCTCAACATCCCGGTGCCCCCCATATTTGTAGACAGAAACCGCTGTTCTTCTGAAATCGTCAGAGACCCGGCCGTAGATCTGTCGATTCCCCTGAAGCTCAACCTGGAGACGATTGATGTCACGGTCAAGACGATCAAGATAGTTCTGGTTTTCAGTGATCATTTTTTCAAGCACGAGAATCTGACGGCGGATATTCTCCAGCGACCTGAGCGAAAGCGACTCCTGCTTCCTTGTCGTACTCAGTTTTGACTGGTACTCCTTAAGCTGCCCTTTAAGCTCCCTGAGAGTCCGCTCAACCGATGAGCGTTCAGCCATGATCCTTGCGATCTCACTGTTTACGGGAGGAGCCGCTGCAGCACGCTCTGGCATCGGGGTTGAAAAAAGCAGCAATATCAGTACAAAAAAAGATGCACCCCTTTGCAGCTGATTATATGAAAAGGCTTTACCGACGTTAAAACTCATAAAAATCCCCGTACCGTAAATTCAAATACCATTACCATAAACCCATAAAAAAGCCTGCTTCTGATCACTACAGGAAACCTCTGTTCAAGGTAAAGGATAAAATCTTTTCTTCGCAAAGGTCACAAGAAAAAAATAATTTGTTTTTCTGTCGCTTAAATAAGTAAATATCGGTTTTTTCATCAGCTATTACCACATGGACAAGCTTGTCATAAGAGGAGGCCGCAGAATCAGCGGCAGCGTAACTGCTTCGGGTTCAAAAAACAGCTCCCTTCCGATCATTGCATCAACACTCCTTACCGGTAACGGAACATTTACGCTCCACCGTATCCCCGACCTGAAGGATATTAAAACCTTTTCGCAACTCCTGCATCACCTTGGTGCTGAAACCTCCTTTGCCGACAACACCCTCAAGGTGACAACCGGAAAAGTGACCAGTATCCTTGCGCCCTACGAACTGGTAAAAAAAATGAGGGCTTCGATCTATGTGCTCGGACCGCTGCTTGCAAGATTCGGTCATGCAAGAGTCTCTCTTCCGGGAGGATGCGCCTTCGGTCCGCGACCAATTGATCTTCATCTGATGGCTATGGAAAAACTCGGAGCCCGAATCACCATAGAGACCGGCTTCATTGATGCAACTGCCCCTGAGGGAAAACTTCAGGGCGCACACATTGATTTTCCGATCTCCTCGGTTGGAGCGACAGGAAATGCTCTGATGGCTGCCGTGCTGGCAAACGGCACCACGACGATCAGCAATGCCGCTGCGGAACCTGAAATTGTAACACTCTGCAAATTTCTCATTGCCATGGGGGCATCCATAAGGGGAACAGGAACAACCGAACTTGAAATTGAGGGAAAAGAGTCACTCAATGCAGCGGAATTTGATAATGTATTTGACCGGATTGAAGCTGGAACGCTTCTTGCTGCCGCAGCCATAACAGGAGGCGAAATAACCATAAACGGTGTGGAGCCGGAACAGCTCAAATCAGTTCTCAGAAAGTTTGTCCATGCAGGTTGCAATGTTGAAACGACAAAGAACAGTGTGACCCTGAAGAGCTGCGGCAAACTTCTTCCGACAAATATCACGGCCAAACCCTATCCCGCCTTTCCAACCGACATGCAGGCACAGTGGATCGCACTGATGACCCAGGCGGAAGGAACAAGCCATGTTACCGACAAGATCTATCATGAACGGTTCAACCATATCCCCGAACTCAACAGGCTTGGAGCCAATATTGAAATCCGCAAAAACCAGGCGGTCGTTCACGGGCCCAGAACTCTCTCAGGCACAAAAGTAATGTCAACCGATCTGAGGGCTTCGGCAAGTCTGGTTCTTGCCGGTCTTGTGGCCGAAGGAACCACGGAGGTACTGAGGGTCTACCATCTTGACCGTGGTTATGAAAAAATCGAAGTGAAACTGAAGAGTCTTGGTGCAGATATCAGTCGCGAAACCTATAAAGAGTTTTGATTGGGCAGAAATAAAAGAAAAAGCGATTATTGTTTTGCATATTAATTCTCATACATTATATTAACTGCCTCTAAAGCCAAGCAATGAGGGCCCTTAGCTCAGTTGGTCAGAGCAAGCGACTCATAATCGCTGGGTCGTAGGTTCAAGTCCTACAGGGCCCACGTTTTATGAAGAGTATACAAATTATATATACCTGGCGTGTTCGTCTAGTGGCCCAGGACATCGCCCTCTCAAGGCGAAGATCACGGGTTCGAATCCCGTACACGCTACCAACCAACAGGTAAACAAAAGCACCCGTAGCTCAACTGGATAGAGTATCTGACTACGAATCAGACGGTTAGAGGTTCGACTCCTCTCGGGTGCACCATATAATAAAAGGATTTACGGGGTTTCCTGTAAATCCTTTTATTATTTATATATTTTATTGGTTAACTGATTTTTTGCTTTTTTAATATCCGTCAGATAATCATAAAGAACCAAAACCTGCTGTCATATTCCAGAAATCTTGGGACTTTTTGTTCATATTAATCGAATGTATCGGTATTGCATTAAATTCGTTATCGTTATCGCATTATTGGCTCTAAATGCTTTAGTTACCTGAAATCTATTTTTTCCTGCACAAACATCATAGGCTACGACAATATATTGCCTAAAACAGCTAAAAAATTATAACATTTGCATTATATAAATAAAGGTTATTCTTATAAGATAAACCTGCATTATTTACATTTTTCTGTTTTGCTCATCATAAAACAATAAAATATCACATGAGCACAGTAAAGTATCGACCAGAAATAGACGGATTAAGGGCGTTGGCAGTTATGTCAGTGGCCATATTTCATATAAATAAAGCATTCTTGCCTGGCGGGTTTATCGGTGTTGATATTTTTTTTGTTATTTCAGGATTTCTGATTACATCAATAATTCTTAGAGAAGATGATTCGAATATTTTTAAATTAACTTCTTTTTGGCTAAGAAGAGTCAAGCGAATAGCTCCCGCATTAATTGTCACAACTTTATTTGTGTTGTTGTTCGGAAGATTAACCCTTTATGGGCCAGCGATTAATGATTTGGGAGGTCAAGGAATTGCATCGCTGCTATCTTATGCCAATATAAGCTACTGGATTATTGCTGGTAATTATTGGGGAGAGTCAGCAGAGAATTTACCACTTTTGCATACATGGTCATTATCCGTTGAAGAGCAATTTTATCTATTCTTTCCCTGGATTACAATATTATCCTTAAAATTTTATAAAAAAAATATTTTTTGGATATATATAGCATTTACCTTCACAAGCTTCTTTCTTTTTTTGTATGGGGCACAATTTAAACCCGCAGCAACATTCTATCTACTTCCTACTCGTGCATGGGAGTTAGGCGCCGGATCAATATGTGCGTTTATATTTACCAAAAACGGTTCAGCATATAAGGCTAATCGCATACTTTCACTCACAGGATTACTCTCAATATTACTTTCTTTTATATTTTTAGGAACAAATGAAGAGATTTCATCTCTGATTGTAATACCAGTTATTGGAACATCTCTGATATTACTATTTGCTAACAATTCAAACAATACAGTTAATCATATCCTCTCTTTTTCGCCTATAGTATATATAGGAAAGATATCTTATTCACTTTATCTTTGGCATTGGCCTATTCTGTTTTTTTTTCATCAGTTAGACAGGGATTATAATCAATATTTTCATGTTTTTGCTGCACTTGCTCTCATATTCTTTTTTTCAATACTCTCTTATCATTTGATTGAGTTACCATTCAGAAGAAACGACAGAACTTTATATTATGTCTTACCTTCGCTCCTTATATGCATAGGACTTTCTACATATCTGAAATTGTCAAATTTTTCACAAGACTTAAGTAATTATAATAAAACATTCTGGCTCGGACAGCTTTATAATGTAAATCCTCACAAAGAATGGCCAGAGTCAATAAAAAAAAGAATGGAAGGAATAATAACGCCAACGAGTAATACGATTAACAACGATGCCTATCAATCCGGTGGAATCATCAAACTATATGGCAACAAAGAAAAGCCTGAGATCGTTATTCTTGGCGACTCTCACGCATTAATGTGGGCTCCTGTTTTAGATGAATCCGCCAAATATCTAAAAAAAAGTATTTCATTTTATTCTGCTGATGGAACACCTCCATTCTTTGATATTCCTGTAGCAAAAAGTAATAAGCATATGATTTACTACAGTACTGATGAAAAATATGCATTTGATTGTGCAATATTAAAATATCTAAATACGTGGCGACCCAAAATTGTCATTATCGGCTCAAGATGGAGCAGAGGTGATGATATGCAGAAAATAGCACCATTGATTGAATATATTGGGAAATTGGGATCAAAGGTTTTGCTTATCGAACAACCTCCCGAGTTATTTTTTATCGACAAGTCAGCTCCGCAATATCTATCATATTTAGGAATTGCTACAACAGGTGAGAGAAAAGGATATTTGCAAAATACCAATACGAATAACTATATTCAAGGAATTAATACTATACACAATATAACCCAGAAGTATAGCTACTGTAAAAGCGTTTCGGTTTATGATCTATTTGTAAAAGACAACAAAGTCCTTGTTGTCGATGCTGGTAATGTACTTTATACAGATGATGATCACTTAAGCTATGCAGGAGCTCAAAAGGCTAAAGACAGAATTTTACAAGCAATAAAAATTCTCTTGGACTAGTTTTGATTTTCATGTAAAAAACACCTATTCATTTGAGTAAATAGGCGTAACAGAACCATTATCACGACAAGTAGCTCATATAATGGTCATTCAGTCAAATACATTTACAATACCAGTTAAGTAAAACGTTCATGTTCATTTCTCAATATTATTAGAACAAGATGTTTCTGGCTATACTCTTTATTTTGTTCGCACTATATTTTCAACCAAGATGTTTATGATTACAAATCAAGACTACATCCATCACGAACATCTATTCGGTTATTTGTAGTAAATAATGCTTTTATTATTTTAGCTCGTCAGGAGTTCGAGAACTTATCCATTCCACAGGTAGTTTTCAGGGTACTTCTAATTTTTTTGCGATTTAATACATAATGGATACCAAGACAAAAGCACCTAACGAAAGCAAAAAAATACCGAGATTTAAACACCCTGCGGGATTGCACTGGAACCATACAAGCTTCATCCATGATTCGTTCGACTCCTCTCGCTGGCTGAACGGCTTACTCCTCATTGCCAATGTTTGACCTTGCGTTTCTTCTCGCTCCGACTTTTGCCATCTTTTTTCTTGGAGTTCTGCTTCGCCGCTTGTCAGTTCTTGATGACAATGACGCCGACACGCTCCTGAAGGTGGTCTATAACCTCGCACTCCCGGCTCTTCTGCTCTCTGTACTGCCCTATGTCGAACTGAAAAGTGAGTTTCTTCTTGTTGCCCTCATCTCCGCACTGATTATCCTCATTACGCTTCCGGCAGCCATGGCCGCAGGCAAAGTTGCCGGAATGAAAAGCCAGACTTTCGCCGTGCTTGTGACCGGCTCCATCATTATGAATCTTGGATTCGTCATGCCGTTCGTTCACTCATTTTACGGCGACGACGGCCTTGCCCGACTCTTCATCTTTGACATTCCCAACGGCATTTCAGCCTATACCATCGCATCCTCAATCGCCTGTCGGCATGGAGGAACCGCAAAGCGCTGCTCAAGCACCAAACTTTTCATGTCGCCGCCACTTCTCGCTCTCGCACTCGCCCTGCTCATGAATGGGCTTTCTCTGCGTCCCGACCCGCTCATAATCAAAACTCTCCATACAACAGGCAGTTTGACCATACCGCTTGTCCTTCTCGCTCTCGGAGCCTCTTTCAGCATAAAAAAAATAAATCCGCTCCACCTTGGAATCGGCATCGCGCTGAGAATGGCGCTCGGTCTGACGCTTGGCCTCTGGTTTTCCGATCTGCTGCATCTTTCCGGAGTTGACCGGGCGGTAGTCGCGATCTGTGCCTCCGCACCCGCCGGTTTCAATACCCTGACCTTCGCCTCAATTGAAAAGCTTGACCGGGAATTTGCAGCCACACTGGTTGCCGCATGCATGATCGCCTCAATGCTGCTCATTCCGATTCTGCTCACCACGCTATAGCAGAGTGCGCATTTTTTCCCACAACTATTTTCCTGCCTGGCTGGAGTACCGAAACACTAAACCTCCGAAGTTGAAAAAAAGCTCCGGTCTCTCCCTTTTGCAGCAACAATTTCATCGAAATCACAACTCACCATACCAAAGAGAGCGCCGGTTGCGGAAAAATCAAAAAGTGAATTGGAAAAACTTTTTTTTTAAATATATTCACATCGCTACTGAGGAGTGGCCAAATTGGTAAGGCACCTGATTCTGGATCAGGCAATTCCAGGTTCGAGTCCTGGCTCCTCAGC
>Ga0172370_10007550_pt1 | contig 13319 bp, 10 predicted proteins | sample LakKiv5m_FD_114538 | JGI IMG/M metagenome (GOLD analysis project Ga0172370, IMG submission 114538) | Freshwater microbial communities from Kabuno Bay, South-Kivu, Congo - kab_022012_11.5m | ecosystem: Environmental > Aquatic > Freshwater > Lake | place: Democratic Republic of the Congo...
CAGGAGCAAAAAGAATCCTGCCTGCTTGAAGCGATCTTTATGCGGAAGCAGGAAAGCGATCCATATCCCCAAGGCAAGATGTTTCTGCCCGTATTTTTTATGATCCATCAGATTGGCAAAAACCTGTCTTATGAAGTGAATAAAGTCATTTGAAGGATTTGGATAGTAGTCAAAGGTATGCATGTTGCCGCTCCGGAAATCCGCCCGGTGGAGAATATTCCCCGAGGCATACCAGATAAACAACAAAGAACCTAATACTCCGACTGATAAAAAAAACGGTCTCATCTTTTTTAGAACATCCTTGTAGGGACTTTTTTTTGCTTCCATTATCATAAAATAAGATAAACAAAGCCCTGCGATCACCAGCCCGTAGGCGTGATATATAATCATGAATATGAAGAAGGCGCCTATTAAAAATTTCTTTAGCAGTGAAAGCTGCCCCCACCTGGAAACAACTATCTCGCTAAAATAAAATGAAGCCAGGCTCAACGTAGGAAGAACGGCGTAAGGACGGAACTCAAAGGAGTGAAAAATGAGATGTCTGTTAAAACAAAGGATGAGAAAGGCGATTACAAAGCCCCAGAAAGTTTTTAAATATCTTTTACAGAGCAAATATAAGAAAAAGAATCCAAAAATAGCTGCAAAATAATGAGGAATGTTTATGCACCATTTATTGGTGCCGACAAATCTGACAAAGGGGTAATTAAGCAGGTACCCCCCGGGGAAACAGGTAAAATCACCGGAAGTGAACCTGTGCCAGAGGGGTTTGAAACGGCCGACGGTCAAAGATAATTGGTAGATCTCATCATTCCACAGGTCCCTGGCGGCTAAACTTTTAAATCTTAAATAAAGCCCCAGAAATGTGAAGAAAAGAGCGGCAAAAAGATGCGAATTTTTCTTAAATAAATTGATCAGGCTCACTTAATTATTCTTTTTAACCGTTTTTGAAGGAACAGATGAGCGGGGCCTGAATGAACTATAGGCATCCCTCTGATACTGTAGCAATTCCTCATCGGAAACCTTGGACATATTTGCCGCGACATATTGATAATAAGTAATTCCGGAACACTGCTCCGGAGTAGGACTACTGGATAAGATCCCTCTCTCTACGGCCATCCTAAACAACTCTGTCCCGGGAAAAGGCGTACATATCATAAACTTTGCCTGGTTCGTATCCAGTTCTTTTGCAAACTCAATTGTCTTACGAATGGATTCGTGCGTGTCCCCGGGGCTTCCTATGATGTAGCTTGCCAAAACAGGAACCCCTGCGGATTTCAATGCTGCAACAGCTTTATAAGCCTGGCTCTTCTTGAAACCCTTTTTAAGCGTTTTTAATATCTCCTCGTCCCCTGATTCGATCCCCAGGGCGGCAGTCATGCATCCCGATTTGGCAAGCCCCTCGGCGATCTCCTTATCTATAGTATCAACCCGCAGCTGACAGTAATACCGCAAATTTAATTTACGATTTACAATTTCACTGCAAATCTTTAAAAACCGGGCTTTATTTAAAGTAAAGGTGTCATCATAAAACATCACATTTGTTATTCCGAGTTTCTCCACGATATGCTGCAGCTCTAAAGACACATTTTCCGCGGAACGGAACCTTACCTTGCCTCCCCATATTACTCCTGAGGAACAAAAGATACAATTCCAAGGACAACCGCGCGTAGTCATCACCCCCATATGTATGCCGTTGAAATTGGAGGGGTCTTTATAGTCCTGTAAATTCAAGAGGTCCCAGGCCGGAAACGGCAATTCATCGAGATTTTGAATAAACGGCCTGATGGGATTCATGACTACTTTTTCGCCCTTACGATATATAAGATTCCGTATTTTACCGAGATCATTGTTGGTTTTTATAGCTTTTAATAACTCAACAAATGCTTCCTCAGCCTCACCGAAGATCGCATAATCAATATTTGATGTATAAAGAGACTGTTCTCTAACTGCATTAACATGCGCGCCGCCTATGACTATCTTTGTTTTAGGATTAAGTTCTTTAATTTTGGCGGCTATGGCTAAGGTAATCTCTATCCTTGGCGTAAGACAGGTAAAACCGACAACTTCGGGATTCTCCGCCAGTATCAGCCTGCCCATCTCCTCTGCGTTTCCTTCAAACCAATCAAAATCATAAATAAAAGGCTCATGCCCAAACTGCCTGAGATATGACGCCAAAAGAGCCAGATTTACCGGCGGCCGGGATACCTTCATCTTCTTCCAATCGCCGCTTCTTTGCAAATTAGGCGGCTGCACTAAAACAATTTTCATTTATTACTCCTTTTTTAACTCTCTTTTTAACTCTCTATCTCCACACAAATTTTTCTCGGATAAACTGAAGCAAAATGACTGCTCCCCATTTAAAAGCCTGTAATTTCCTTATCCCGCCTATACGGCGCGGCTCGCTTGCCGGAATCTCGGCTATTTTTAACCTTCTTTTTACTACCCGTACCGACAACAACGGCTCCCAGCTGATGTGGGTCTTTAGCAGCTTCTCCGCAAAAATAAAACCATCGTCTTTATCCAGGCCTAAATCATAAATCATTTTTGTCTTGTAAGCCCGATAGATACCTATGGCATCGGTATAATGCGCCCCGTATAAAAAATTCAACATATTGGTAAACATCCAATTGCCAAAACCCGTCATGATATCATCATCCTCGCTCCGCGCCTCTCCCAGGTACCGGGAGGCAATAGCCATATCATACCCCTCCTTCATCTTCTCTACCAGCGCGGGAATAGCCTCGGGTATAGAATTCCCATCAGGGCTGAAAGTTATTACAACATCACCTTTTATCATCGGCCAGACTTCAGTATAGGCATTACGGATGCCAGGGCGCTTCTGAACATAGACAAAATAACCGTTCTCCCTGGCGTATTCAATAGTTCCATCCGTAGAGCCTCCGTCAAGAATGATAATTTGGTCTATCCACCCCTTCTTGATCTTCGGCATGATCTCCTTCATCCCGATAATCTCGTTAAGAGTCGGGATAAGCAGGGTCGTAGTCATATTTTCTCCTTTAAATTACTTGGATTTTGAAAAAGGTAACTTTTCAGAAATATAGCTTATAAAAGAATCGCTCGACCACCCTAAAAAGATCGCAAAATAAGGCATTACCCAGACAAACTGCCTCTGCAGAAACCAGTATCCGCTCGCAAGATCACTTACTAAAATTAACAGTATAGGTAAAAATATCAAAATAACTAGAAATGAAATCTGCTTCAGTCGTCCTTTATAGGGAAAAACAAACGGAAAAATCAAGGCGATCAGTAGAAAGTAGAGCTTTTTGAAACCAACCAAATTACCGAAGACACCTTTTAAAAAGCCTGTAATATTATTGCATGGATTGGGGATAAACTCAAACACATTTCTCTTAATCTGCTCGAAACGGATATGAAACGGCCCGAATACGCAAAATAACCAGAATGGAATGGCGATCAGAAAAACAGGAAGCAGGGTTTTAGATATACTTTTTAAGATGCTAATAAATGAGCGGGTGCGCGGTTTATTCAGCAAGACAAAAACCAGAGATAAAAAAACAATAAAAATCCCGTAAGCCTGAAAACAAATTATTAAGATAAAAAACATACCGATGAAAAACTTCTTTTTCGGGCTTAAATCAATTCTATTTATAAGCAGCTCCGACAAATACAGGCTCCCCAGAGCCAGGGTCGGCAGGACTGCATAAGGCCTTATTTCAGTCGCGTGAAAAATCAAATTAGCATTAAAACAAAAAACGCCAAATGTAATAATATAACCCCACACAGTCTTAAAATAAAGCCTGCAGATAAGGTAAAGAAGGTAAAACCCTAAGATAGTTGCGATTATATGAGGAATCGCCAATCCCCATTTATTAAAAGAAAATATTTTAAAGAATGGATAGATCAAAAAATGGTCCCAATTGAGATAAGAATTGAGTTCCCCGCGGGGTAAATCATTTATCAGCTGCCAAAAGCTTCCCCGCATTACATTTAATTGGTTCAACTCATCCACCCAGAGGTCGTTATGCGCCAGCTTAATAAGCCTGAGAAGCAAAGCATATATGGAAAAGCCTCCGGCAATCAAGAGAATACTATACTTTTTCAAGTTTTTATTATCAAACATGGCTTTCCTTTCTTTTCGCCATTCCCCTCTTCTTGTAAAAAAGCGTCATTTGGTCGAAAAAATACGCAATGATCATAATATATAACGGCGCAAGCGGCAAAGCCCAGCGAGGAACGGTCAAAAAAATTGAATGCAAAACAATGTAAATCGTCAAAAACCACTTTGTCGCCAGCAGTATCCCTCCTGAACTGCGCAACCAGAGATAAAAAAATGCCAGGATCGTTAATCCGGAAACAACAAACCTTATACCATTTTTGACAATACCTGAAGCGAATAACCGTTCAAGCCATTCCGGGTATTGCACAAATGCGATCCGCGTGGACTCCCAAAAAAGCATCTTAACAGCCTCCGTAGCCGATAAAAGCGCGTATTGGAATGGATTCCTCAAGGCAGCCTTAATTGAATCCCGGACTAAAACTTTATTTATTTCGTTTGCAGACATACCCAAACCGGAAAGTTCATTATTTCGCGGTAATCCGATGCTGTCGGATTTTTGTGCAGACCAAAAATAACACTCACTTTCGGGAAAAAATGCCCGGCAGGCTCCCTCTCCGGGAACAGATGCCAGATTAACCAAGAAATGTTTGAAAGTCAAAGGCTCCATACGCCGGATCGTGTTGCCATATAATGCCCAGGAGCCCCTGTCGGTAAACACAAAGGAACGGTTATACCGGTAATTAAGCCATTTATATCCCCCGGTAATTCCATAAAAAATGACGGCCGCCGCTACTAACGGCAGAACCCACCGCCAGGAGGCTTTTTCTTTTTTTTGCCAACGCCTGAATACGCCCAATAAAACTAAGAAATATAGCGGGAATACGAGCTCCATAACCCCTTTAAGAAACATGCCCCCCGTGAAACAAAACCCAAGGCAAATTCCCCATCCCCAAACCTTCCAGAATTTCTTTTCTTGAGTTCTTTTCCATAAAAAATAAGTTGAGCCGATAATACCGAAAACAAACAGATATGTGGCGATTTCCGAATAAAGGCTGAAACCCGTATTAACAATAGACGGTGAGAACCCGAAATATAAAACCGCCCCCGCGATAATCCCCCGGCGGATATTTAACAAAACCAGAAAACGGTACAAAATAAACTGGCTGGCCGCTAAAATCAGGATCTGGAAGATCTTCTGAATATACATGTACGAAATTCCCATCCCATCCCCTATGCGCATCGATAGCGAAACCAACCACGGGTAGAGCGGTTCGCGGTTAGGGCCGGTGAGAAAATAGGCCTTCCACCCTTTTTGATATAAAAGCCTTCCCAAATCTTCGTAACCTATCGCATCGCAGGACATGGACATGCGGGAAGCGAAAAAAAGGTATATCCAATAGGCCAAAGAAACAGCGAAGCAGTAAATAAAAATATTATTCGAAAAACGCGGCTTATTCATAATTATGGATATCTCCTGAGTTTACATGCTGCTGAATACCTCAACCATACGCTCACCATATCTTTTAAGGCTATAAAATGACTCAAAACGCAGACGGCTTTCTTTGGACATCTTTTCACATAAAGCATCATCAGAAAGAAGACAAGCGGTTTTTTCTGCGAAATCTTCGGCATTACCTTTTTCGCAGAGGAACCCGGTTTGCCCTTCAACGACAATCTCAGGGATAGTACCTTCTTTCGAGGCTACGACCGGCACCCCCTCGGCCATGGCATGCAAAAGGACAAGCCCAAATACATCCCTCAAAGTTGTAAACATAAAAATATCCGCTCCCCGGAAAAGCTCAGTCCGCCGGCATACATCCTCCACGTAACCCATATAACGTACCCTCCCGGGATACTCTTTCTGTAATCCTTCCAACCGGATTTTAACCGGATTATTCTCGATCGGTCCGGCAAATGTAAAACTCACATTATCTTCTCTTTTAAGGATTATCGAGGCCGCATCAAATGCCACAAATACCCCTTTAAGCCGGCTCAAATACGAAAAATAAAGTATATTCTTACCCGAGCCCTCCGTAGGTACGGCGGCTTTTATCGTTTTTGTATCTTCAACCGTACCCGGCACAACGAATAATTTTTCAGGCGGCATTAGCCCTTCGTAAAATGGCTTCACCTGCTCCCCCATAATAATACTGGCAGCACTCCTATGGAGCATCCAGAGAAGCATCCCCTTCTGCCATTTAGGCAAAGAATCATAGAGCTCCTTAACATATTGGCCGTGATCGTGTAAAACCACGCGTTTTCCCAAAAGAATTCCCGTTGCGCAAAAAATAAAATCCTTAAGGAACGGCAGCTTGTAAAAACTGATATTAAAAAGAACGCAGCGCGGATTAAAAAACAAGATCAGCCAGAGATATTGAAAATAATACTTTATGAACTTAAGCAATTTCCACCCGGTAATCTTCTTGTCGGTTTCATACGACCAGAAATGCATATTAAGGAATTTGACATTATAGACGGAGGAGAAAGAAGAACGCATCAGCATCTCATAAAGCATGCTGTGGCCGAAATACGGCTTCGGGAGAACCCCGCAAATCAGAATGCGAACCTTTTTACACTTCATAGGCCCTCTACGCCACTCGCTCAATAATACAAAACTTACCCGCAGCCTCTAACGGCAAAGACAATCTATACCGTTCTATGCAACGCAAGAGGAATTCATCCACGGCTTTCTTAGCTCCCAAAGAGAAAAAGTCGTAATCATCAACGATGGCAAACCCTCCCTTTTGAAGAGTTTTATCCAGAAAACCCAAAGCCGCACTGATTGGTTCATAAAAATCAAAATCAATATAGGCAAAGCAGACTTTAGCCGGAAGTTTAGATGATTTGATCGTTTCCTCGATGAAACCGGGGACAATCATCGCCCTATCTTCGGGGAAGGATGTCCTCTTAAGCTCTCCTTTGACCATGCCGATACCGCAGCACATCTTTCCTTTATACTTTTCGATAGACCCCAAATTAAAAATATCATCCTTCAATTCATCTTTTGCCGAGGGTTCAGGTAAACCTTTAAAAGAATCAAACAACCATAGTTTCTTGTCCGTCTCGATGATCTCCCGTCCCAAAAGTGCAGAGGTCCGCCCCTGAGCTACTCCAAACTCACATACATCACCTTCAATCTTTAAAGACCGGCGCAAATAATAACAAATATACGCCGCCTCCCCTACCCCTGTGCCCAAAAGACGGGAGATGGTCTTTATCCTCTCCGGGTCATACGCAGGAAAATCTTTAAAGACTACTTCCCGATAAAGCTGTTCAATCTGGCTCACCAGGGCAAGCTCCCGGTTTGAACGCATTAAACTATAACCCAATTTATTAAAACAACTCTGGATAAAGCTTCTTATCATGCATCTCCCCTTCTATCTTTTAGTTCTTTTAAATAACCTAAGGTTACACCCCAAAGCGCCCAAAAAGGAATCGCGTTATAGGGAAGTTCCAAAATAGGTAAAAAGTTCGCGGCAACCAGCCAGTTAATCAAAATAGAGCATAATAATATTCCGGATAAAGATTTAAATGTGGCAAAGCCCTTCACCATACCACAGAATTGCCATATTAAAAAACCTATCAAGGCAACCCCTAAAATACCCATGCGGTAAAGCATATTTAAATAAGAATTATGCGGCTCAATCCATCCGTCTCTTAGCCAATCCCGGTTACCTAGATTTAAAATTTCCAGGCTCTCAGAACGGAATGGTTTCCCGAAAGAAAAACCCAGAATAGGCCGATACCGGGAAAACTCAGCTATCATATCCCGCCATATAAGAAGACGGAAGACCGTATTACCGTAAGCCTCTTCATGGGACCTCTCTTTCATGATCGGCTTAATTTTCCGGTTAATATTATTCTTTAATATATCCTGCTCTTTCTTCAGTGTAGTTACCTGGGATATTTTATTGCCCGCAGGAACAAGGAGCGCTGGCTGCTCAGGAGAACCCGCCTCTTTCTCAGGTGCCTTTACCTGAGGTATTTCATTGATTTCTAAACCGGAGAGGGTTGATGACCCAGGATTAAACAACTTTGCCTTCTTAATCTTTTGCGGAAGATAATATTTTCGTTTACCTTTTATCTCCGCATCGAATTGCCTATACTGACTTATTGAGCCTGTTAAATCAAGGACTGTTCCAAAGGAGTTAACCAAAGAAAATTTAAAAACGAAAATAACAAGTAATATAAAAATAGCCCCGGCAATAACAGGTTTATAGATAGTCTTGATTTTGAGCATAAAGAAGGCGGTTATTATCAAAAAAACTACCGCAGATATGTTGCTAACGATGAATGTTCTGGAAGTTAAAATAATGACTTTGTAAGAAAGAAGAATAGCCGGCAATAAAACAGCATAGAAGAAATATTTCAACCCTCTGGAGCTAAAAGACTTGATCAGGATAAACGCGATAATCCAAAGAGCTAAAGTCCAATAGTCGTTGAAACATTTCGTTACGCAGATGACAAGGATTAAAGACGCAATAAATATTCTCAGAGGCTCGGACAAAAAAGCCCTGTTGTAGAATATAAAACCAAAGAAAATAAAAACCAGATAATAGAATAATGCCGCATGTCTGAATGACAGCGGCCCCCACAGGCTATAGCCCCAGATGGCTTTGGCGATAACGCAAAGGAAATAAAATACTACAACCCATTTCCAGCCCTTTATGGAACGAAAATCAAAAACAAAAAGAGACAAAAGAAGAAAGAAGGCCAGGAAAATTTCCCCAATGAATACCGGGAAACCTAAGAAAGAAAACTGCACGCACATTTCCGCGAAACTCCTCGAGAAAATAATATAAAGTAGCGAAAGTATCCCTAGGATAAAAAAACCGGATTTTTGGCAGATTCTTCTCATATAATTAACCTTTTCAGTTGAGGCCATGCTCCCTTCTCTCTTAAAAGGATCTTCGCGGTTGCTATGTTAATAAAATTATAGGGTTTAAAAATAAGATCCAAAAAGTATTGCGGAAAAAAAGACAAAATAAACAATCCCGTAAAAATAACGCTGAATCCCGTCCTTTTTAAACAATCCCGGGCAGCCAGCCTGACCTCCGGCCGGTTATGGTGAATAATATACCAATAGATCCTTCTTAAAAAAAACGTCCGGGCTTGTTTTTTGTACCAAAACCTGATTTTTTTCTTATCCAAATTTAAATCCTGCCTTAAGGAAGAGTAAATATTTTTATGGATCTCAACAGCCCGGAGAAAATTCTCTCTATTCAGCCCGCCCTCATCATAATGCGCCCGGCACATAAGCAGGTTATCTTCTGCGGCTAAATCTACACCTGTAAGGAATTGAACATATTGACGAGAAATCTGGGCGAACTCCCTTAGCGTCTGCGTAAGTTTATTTCTTTCGCTCTCCGAATCGGCATGGCGGCGGATTGCCATTACAATATCCGGATTACTGGTTATACGCCCATTCTGCCTTAGAAGATTTGCCCATAGGCCATAATCCGCGGCGATCTTATAGGCACTATTATACCCCCCGATCCTTAAAATAGCAGCTTTTTTCATCAACGCCCCGCCGTGATTAATCGGAGACTTAATGATCGCTTTTAAAAGGATATCCTCGCGGCAAGAGGGTGAAAAAATTACCTTGCCCAGACCCTTTTCGTCAAAGGTCACCAGGCCGGCGCTTAAAACATCAACATCTCCGTTATTTTCCAAAAAGTTAACCTGGCTTTGAAGCCAATGCGGGAAAGCAATATCATCTGCGTCAATACGCGCAATAAATTCTCCCTGCCCTTGACGTAACCCGGTGTTTAAAGAAGCGGTTTGGCCCTGATTCGAAGAGTTTTGAATAATTCTGATACGCTGATCATAGCAGGCTTTAATGATCTCTAACGATCCATCACTGCTGGCATCATCCACGATCAGAAACTCAAAATCAGAGTAGCTCTGTTTGAGCACGCTCTCTACGGCCTGGCGTATATATCTCCTCCCATTATAGACGGTCATCAGCACTGTCACTTTCATCATTTCCTCTTTATAGCATATTTCAACTTACGAAAAAAAACACCCCGCCTTGTAGGGGCACCCAGGCACCGCTGACAGGATGGCGGCAGGCTTGAGCCGTTTCTGATATTATTAAGCCATCCGGTATTACGCTCCAGGATCATCTTAAGCGGCTCCTCTTTAATATTGCCCATTCTTGCCATCTCCCCATAGGCCAGGCAGCAGGGGACAACATTTCCGGTTGCAAGGATAGTTAATATCTCCTGCTGGCAACCAATCCCATTTTTAACAGGGAAAAAATCCTTTAGCCTGTTTCCGTAGGTGAACGGCTTTATTTTAAGATTTATGTTCTCCGCTATCCTGAAGCATTCTTCATCCAGGTAATTCGTATTGCTTGCGCGCTTTAAATACGCATCTATGTTTTTACTATCAAAAGTAAAACGCCCATCCAGCTTCTTCAATCCCTCCAGAAATGAAATAGCATCATTACGCAAATCCGCAGTTGTATTGTAAACAGAGGGGTCCCCCCTCTCTAAGCCAAATACTCTTGTTTTCAGGTTTCTTGCCAGCGAAAGGAAATTGCAGGCCAAATCAATGGTAACTACAGGGCTCTTACCTGAAATAGCCCTTAAAAATTCAAAAATTCCGTTCTTGTATTCCTGAAAATCCACGTTTATTCCGCGTGCCGAACGAAACATCAGCGGATTAGCAGTCTGAAATGAAATCTTGATAATATCCGGAGCTGACTCTACCAGCCTGTTGATTACCTCCTGAGAACGGAATAATAATCCGTTTGTTATCACCATCGCGGCAAACCCTTTGTTTTTGGTGTATTTCACAAAGTCATAGATTCTTTCATCGAGCAGGGTTTCGTTAAAACAGTTAAAACAGATGTATTTTAAGGCGCCGTCTGCCTCCAGGGAATCTATGATATCAAATACGTATTTATCCGCTAACCTTATCCCTTTATCGGGCCTGATAGGATAAGGGCAGAACTTACACCGCATATTACAGGTTGACTCTGCCTCAACCTGTAATATCGAAAACCCCCACTTTGAAATATTAACCATCTTGCCCCCCGCCTATAACGGAATTCCCGCTTTTCTTATGGAATAAAACTCCTCTAATCTATTTTCGTTCGGCTCCAAAATATATCTTTTAGCGTAATCGCGGCCCTGTCTCTGGCGCAACAGAAAATCAGAATCCTTCATCCCGTCTATATAATGGATCATTGGCAGTAAATCTTCGGGTTTCTCTATACGCCACCGGAAATCGCTAAAATTAAACAAAGGATCCGGATCCAGGGGATTGGGAACCATTATGTTAAAAATTGGGATCCCACGAAGGATGGCTTCAATAGATAGCGTAGAATGAACATATAAAACAAGATCAGCCCACGTATAACACTCCTCTAAGGTTTCCTGATCTGCTTTATAGAATTTAAAATTGATCTTTCCGGTAATTTTAATCGCATCCTCCAGAGAAAATACGGGATGAGGCCTTATCCAGATCCGGTAAGCGTTCATTTCCGCCGCGGCCTTATTCAGGAAATTTAATACTTTTATATATTCTTCAAGGTCCGTTGCCAGGGCAATAAGAATATTGGATATCCTTGCCTTTTTCTTCTTTAATCCCCCTTCAAAAACCCCCTGCCTCAGAGCGCATCCTGTTTGCAGCAGATCTTCCGGAAAATTTCCGGTATTTTCCATAAATTCCCTGGTGATATCTCCAAAAGTTTTAACTATATCGGGCAAAGGGGTAATTTTATACTCTTCTTCCCCTAATAAAAAATTAGTGTGCCTGAGAGAAAGGGAAGCATGTTGATACCCGGCTATACGAGTTCCGGGAGAATACCTCCTCAAGGAGGTTATTATGATCTTTTCAAATGATCTGTTCTCAAAAGGATAAAAGAATCTATCGATGCCGGCCATTTTAGACAGTGCTTTTATGGCATAATAAATTTTCAGGTTATCATAGAAGTAGGATGAAATATAATCGTTGCGGATAGATACTTTAACCAGGTAGCTTAAGTCAATACCTTCGATATCCATCCTCCCCCTGACTCTGACAGCCGAGCAATATTTAATTAATGAATGATACAGGCAGCGTATTAAATCGGGTATCTTTAGAAAATATTCGGCTGTTACAACCGGTATCCCGGATTCTTGCGAACAGGCTTTTTTAAGCAGCCGGCGGTAATGGGGGTCGATGACAATCAAGATGCTGAGAAAATCAATATTTTTCTTCTTTAAGAAATAAACAAACTCACCGAAGTAGGGATCCCGGTATTGCCCTCTCTTAGTAAAGGACTGTTGGCTGAGCATTGATAATACAACGGCGTATTTTTTTGCTGCATCGAACTTCAATGAACAGCAGGACTTAGCATGTATGGCAAATACCAGAGATCTTAAAAATGCAAAAATTACCGCTAATGGGCTAAAGCCTTTAATTATGCTTTTTAGATCCAGCCGGGTGGAGAGGGCATTTATAATCCTGATTTGCTTATCTTTTGCGTAAATTCGGGACTGCCTTAAGAGGTGGCGGTCTTCAGTCACTACTAAAATTTCGTTAAAATCATTGTTTTCAACCAGGTCTATTATGGTTAAAATCTGATACACGCGGTTGCAGAATTGAGTTGTCATCGGATTCTTGTTGGTAAAATTTAAGCACCACCAAAAGAGGGAGTGGTTAACTTTGTTCAGCCCTGCCACAAAATTAATAAATTTTGTTTGAAAATCTCCGCTGAGCTTCCTCTGCATTTTAAAATCTTCAACAAGCACAAAACGGGAGTTGTCATTTTCCATGAATTCTATAAGCTTGCTTATCTCTAAGCTATGGGATAAAACGAGGTAATATATTTTCCCCCCCGTTTTATTACTTAATACCTTATTTAACTTACCAGTAGAATTGGAGAAAATAACTGTTTTCATTTTAAAAGTAGAATCCCCTTGAAATTTTATTTTTTAGTAATATCATTATAGGCATGTTACCACTCCCTTATAGAAAGCTTGGAAAAAGCCGGTTATCGATCTGCCTCCTTGGCATAGGCACTACCTGGTTTGGCCGGCCATGGCCGCCGGAAAATCATTCATACTCCTATCCGTCATCCGAAGAAATAGATGACTATCTGCATGAAATATTCGTAAAAATCAAAGAAACCAAAGCGCTGCTGATGATCGACACAGCCGCTTCCTATGGCCAGAGCGAGAAAATAATCGGAGAATATTTTAGAAAGAACAAGAAATTATTACTGAAAACTTTTATCGCTACAAAATGGGGAGAAGAATTTGATATTGCAAAACATGCCTCTACCCTAAAC
>Ga0172370_10007551_pt1 | contig 13318 bp, 9 predicted proteins | sample LakKiv5m_FD_114538 | JGI IMG/M metagenome (GOLD analysis project Ga0172370, IMG submission 114538) | Freshwater microbial communities from Kabuno Bay, South-Kivu, Congo - kab_022012_11.5m | ecosystem: Environmental > Aquatic > Freshwater > Lake | place: Democratic Republic of the Congo...
GCACGAAAACTTCTGCACCTTTCAATTTAACTATGCTGCCAAAGCCAGCGAAACCAACCATTTCGCAAAATGGAAATCAGTTGATTTCAAGTGATGCGGTTACTTATCAGTGGTATGTAACCAATGAAGCTATTTCCGGTGCCACACAAAAGACTTATACCCCCTCAAAAAGCGGAAAATATACTGTTGAGACCGGCGATGCTTCCGATTGCAAAAATATTTCAGATGAATTTGTGTATGGAAGTGATGATGTAGCAAATCAGCAAAGTATCGAATATATCAAAATCCAGCCAAATCCGTCTTTCGGATATATTGAAGTTGAAGTCCGGAGTTCTTTACCCGGAGATATTTCACTTAGCATTACCAACATACTTGGAATTGAAATTTCTTCGGTTCCGGCGAGGAAATATTCAGGAGTTTATAAAGAACATATTGAACTTGGCGGACAATCAGCAGGTGTTTACTTTATAAAAGTAAAATTTAATACTCAGTCAATTATGAAATCATTTATTTTAAATTAAAACGTAGTAAAATGAAAACCTTAATCACAAATATTATCATTATAACATTTATATTTTCATTAATTATTTATCCCGAAGTTCAAGCACAAACTATGCTTCAGCAATTGGACAGAAATCCTTCTGCTAAATTTGAAGATTGGAGAAAAGCATACGAAGATATTTGGAAAGACGTACCCATTGAAAAAAGAAGAGGCTGGAAACAGTTCAAAAGATGGGAATGGTTTTGGGAAGGAAGAATCAAACCGGACGGAACTTTTCCTGCGGCTTCCGATTTGGTAACGACAATCAAATCTTTTCAAAAAAGAGATGATAAAAAATCCGATGCAATCAAAGCAAACATTCCAACTTGGACTTCTCTGGGACCTGATAATAATCCAACTAACATCAACGGAGGAATAGATGTAGGAGTTGGCAGAATGAATGTAGTCAGATTCAATCCGGTAAATACAAAAATCGTTTGGGCAGGTTCAGCCGGCGGTGGTGTGTGGAGGTCTTTGAACGGTGGAAAAAACTGGGATACATTTCCTTTTACTCAATTTATGTCGCTGGGTGTTTCTGACATTGCAATTCCCATAAGCAATCCTGACGTTGTGTATGTTGCTACAGGTGATGCCGACGGAATCGGCGGGGGGGGGGGAAATTCCTTCTCAATCGGGGTGATTAAAACAACCGATAAAGGAGATTCATGGCAGATAACCAATCTAAGTTATAACTTTTCAAATCAGCAATTAGTGTCAAGATTATTAGTCCATCCTCAAAATCCGAACTTAGTATTTGCAGCTACATCTCAGGGAATATACAAAACAACTGACGGTGGAGATACTTGGGTTAGAAAAACCGATAATACTTATTTTAAAGATATGGAATTCAAACCGGATAATCCTGACATTATTTATGCAGCTACGTCAGGTGGGTCTGGAACATGTAGTATTTACAAAACAACCGACGGCGGCGAATCATGGAAAATGGTGCATTCCGTTTCAGGTGTATCAAGAATCGCATTAAATGTCACTTCTGCAAATCCTTCAAATATATATGCACTATGTGCTGCACAAAATTCATCTTTCCATTCCTTTAGAAAGTCTGCCGATAACGGAGAGACTTGGCAAATTATTTATAGTGCAGGCATGGGAGTTAATCTGCTTGGACGTGACCAGGGAATCGGCAGCGATAAAAACGTAGGTCAGGGATGGTACGACTTGTGCTTCGCTGTTGCACCTAACGATGAAAACGAAATTTATGTCGGTGGTATAAATATCTGGAAATCAACAAATGGAGGAGTAAGCTGGAATTTGAACACACATTGGGTTGGCAGTTACGGTGTACCATGTGTTCATGCAGACATTCATGATTTGGCTTACGATGAACTACACAGTATAATTTATTCTGCAAGTGATGGTGGTATTGATTGTTCTTCAGATGGAGGCAATAAATGGTCAAACCTTAACAATGGTATGAATACCACTCAATACTACAAAATTGCATGTTCTGCAAAAGATGCCAATGTTATTTATGGAGGTGCACAGGACAATGGCTCTCACAGATACAATAACGGGGACTGGGCAAGAGTTTACGGAGGCGACGGAATGAACTGTGAAGTTGATTGGGAAAAGCCTCTTACCGCTTATGTATCTTTATACAACGGATATCTTTACAAAACCATAAATGGTGTTAGTTTTTCAGGTATGTTCAGTCCTGACCAGACCGGAGAAAACGGTGCATGGGTTACGCCATTTATCATAAGTCCAATTAATCATAATGTGCTATATGCAGGTTACAGAAACGTCTGGAAAACAACTAATTCAGGCAGTAACTGGACCCGCCTTGCTTCACTCAATAATAACACAACTCTGAGAAGCCTGGCTGCAGCTCCTTCGGATTCAAATACCCTGTATGCAGCCACTACAAATTCATTTTGGGTCACTTATAATGGAGGTGCGTCCTGGCAGAGAATTACCGATGTTCCTGATAACATCGGTTCTATTGCCGTTGACCCTAAGAATGCTCAACATTTCTGGTTGACAAATAAAGGGTTTAATGCCGGTAATAAGGTTTTTGAATATAACGGTACAACCAAGAATAATATAACAGGTAATTTACCTAACATTCCTGTTAATTCTATAGTTTATCAGAAAGATTCACCTGACAGACTTTACATCGGAACTGATATCGGTGTTTACTATTCAGATTACAATTCGGCAAACTGGGAAATTTACGGACAGGAATTACCTAATGTTATCGTTAATGACCTGGAAATTCATTACGGAACAAAAAAACTTCGTGCTGCTACGTATGGCAGAGGTGTATGGGAAACTTCCATTAATACATGTAATATAACAGAACCACAAGTTCAGGTTACCGGAATTACAAGTTTTTGCTCGGGAGATTCAGTCATTATTGAAGCTTTGGGGAATTTTAAAAAACTATACTGGTCCAACGGAGAAACAACAAAAAAAATCGTAGCCAAAGAATCCGGCTCTTACTCTGTAATTGTTGAAGATGATAATGGCTGCAAGGCTCGTTCCAAGGCTGTAATGGTTGACGTAAGGAAAACACCGAATGTTCTGATAAAACCAATCGGCAAATATCCGGTTTGCGAAGGCGATTCAATCAATATCGAACTCAATGTTTCGATGGGATTTATAAAATATCAATGGTCAAATGGTGACACAGTAAGAAAAACCAAAGTCTTTTCACCCGGTAAATATATCATTACCGTTACTACAGCAGATAGCTGCATGGCATCATCCTCAATTGATATTATTGTTTATCCAAAACCGGCAAAACCCCAAATCATAAGATGGTCTTACAATTATCTCAGAACTTTTGAAGCTGAATCGTACCAATGGTTTCTTAATGGAAAACCAATTAAAGGAGCAACCGATTATAACATTAAAATGGACAGTCTTGGAGATTATACGGTTCAAATATCCGACCGTAATGGCTGTACAAGCTTGTCGGACGTTTATAATGTAGTGTCCGACGTGAACGACCTGCATGAAGGAAATACTTATGCAGCCGTATTTCCAAATCCGACAAATGGTAGTTTTACGATTAGTTTAAAAACACTGAAACCGGATAATTACAGAATATTTGTTAAAAACCTTCTTGGTATGACCGTTGCCGAATCTGCTTCATTTATTGATGGAGAATGGACGAAAGAATTTAAGCTGGATATTTTCCCATCAGGTGTTTATAATATTATTATTACAAATTCAAGTGAATCCATTGTACTTAAAATAGTAAAAAATTAACATAATTTCTTAAAGAATGATAGCAAGATTATCCGGAAAAATAATCTCGAAAACTACGACTGAAACCGTAATTGATTGTGGTGGAGTAGGTTATTTAGCATTTATATCCGTAAATACCTCGTCCATGTTATCTGAACCGGGTGAAGAAGCTGTTTTATTGACACATCTTATACCCGGTGAAGATTCATTCAAACTTTTCGGTTTTGCTAATGAAGAAGAGCGTCAGGCTTTCAGATTATTAATTTCCGTTTCCGGTATTGGTCCGAAGATTGCAATCTCAGCATTGTCTTCTTTGACGGTAAGGGATTTGCAGGAATATATTCTAACCGGAAATATTAATGCACTGCAGAAAATGCCTGGAATCGGCAAAAAGACTGCAGAAAGACTACATCTTGAATTAAAGGATAAAATATCCAAACTTGAAATTTCCGGGAAACCTCAATTTGATAATTCAGCCGCTTTAATTAAAAATGAGGCTGTGTCTGCACTTGTAACTCTTGGTTACTCAAATTTGATTGCTGATAAAGCTGTTAGAAGAGTGCTTGAGTCAGAATCGGCAGTTGGTCTTACAGCCGAAAAATTAATCAGACTTGCTTTAAAAGTTGCTTTAAATAATTAAACTTACTCGTAAAGTTCAGGTCTTCTGTCTTTAAAAATATCATTAAATTCGTTAAACGATTTATCTCTTGTTTTGTCCGGAAATAAATCTGCATAAAGAATTTCATCGTTATCCGAAGATGCCTTTGCCAAAACCTTCCCTGTGTAATCCCAGATTCCCGATTCGCCTTTGAATAATAATTCATCGTTACCTGCCTTTTCTTTTCCGGTTCGATTGGCGGCTGCAAGATATACTTTATTTTCAATCGCTCTTGCCGGCATAACTTTATGCCAAAGGTCAGTAACCAGATTCGACGGACAAACAATCAAGTCAGCCCCTTTTAGGGAAAGAGCACGGGCTGATTCGGGAAATCGCCAGTCGTAACAAATCATTGTTCCGATTCTGCATTTATTTTTTTTATCATCAACTACAAAAAAGCCGGTATCTCCTATATTAAAAACAAAATGTTCTTTATAAAAGAGATGCGTTTTCCTGTAAATATAAGGTTTATCGTTTCCGGGAATAATGATTGCCGCAGAATTAAAATAGCTGTTTCCTGATTTTTCGGCAAAACCGAACACAACAGTAGAATTTTTTCGATGAACTCTTTCCACAATAGCTGAAAATTGTTCGGATTCAACGGATATGGCAACTTTTGAAAGTTCATCAACAGAATTGAATATATAACCTGTTAGACATAATTCAGGATAGATAATAATATCAGCATTAACATTTTCATGAAAAGAAAAGAACAATTCCACGTTCTCATCAAGCTTTAAATGCTTTGGCTGATATTGTATCACTCCTATTCTCATTTTTTCATCTCCGGTTTTTATTAATTTTAAAACACAAAAATACGTTGATTCCTTTAATTTTCGTAATTTTGCAGAACAAATTGTTAAATTATTATTTTGATTATGCAACTTTGGCCACCGGTTTGGTTACCGTTTGTTCAGGAAAAAAAAGTCTCTTCCGACGAAAAGCCGAAAAAGCCGATTGATATCCTGCTTGATAACTGCCGCTCACATTTGAAGAAAGTTCGTGAGAAACTTATAATAAAAGCCTTTCATTTAAACATGGAAGCTTATGGTAAAAAAGTAAGGAAATCAGGTGAACTTTATTTTTCTCACCCCCTTGCTGTAGCTAATATTGTTGCCAAGGAAATTCCGCTTGATGACACTTCTGTTATTGCTGCTCTCTTGCATGATATACCCAACGAAAGCGACAAATTCACCATCGAAGATATTCGTTCCGAATTCGGAGCTGAAATTGCTGATATCATAGACGGAGTATCAAAAATTCAAACGATTGAATCGCACTCTCCCGAACATCACGAAAATTATAGGAAACTTCTAATATCGCTTTTTAAGGATGTTAGAATTATCCTCATCAAAATCGCCGACCGGCTTCATAATATGAGGACGCTTGACTATATCGAACCTAACAGGCAAAAAAGAATTGCCGGTGAAACCCTCGAAATTTATGCTCCTTTTGCTCACAGATTTGGTCTGGGTAGCGCAAAATGGGAACTCGAAGAATTGAGTTTTAAATATATCAATCCGGCTGCTTACGGTGAAATTGATAAATTCCTGCAACTAAACAGAGACCAAAGGGAGTTGTATATTAAGGATTTTACTAATCCGATTATTGTTGCTATGAATTCCGATGAACTGTTCAAAATTAATAATATTAAATTTGAAATCAATGGCAGACCCAAGCATATTTATTCCATCTACAATAAATCAATTATCCGCGATAAATCGATTGATGAGCTTTACGACCTCTTTGCTATCAGAATAATAATTGAGTCCGAAGACAGCAACTATTGCTTTCTAACTTACGGTATTATCTCGGAAATTTATAAACAAGTCCCAGAAACTTTCAAAAATTATATTTCTTCTCCAAAAAAGAACGGATATCAGTCGCTCCATGTGGCATTTTTTGGTAAGGATGCTCAACCGGTGGAAGTACAGATACGGACAAGAAACATGCACGAAGTTGCTGAAAAAGGTGTTGCCGCTCATTTCAATTACAAACGTGGATTACTGCCTGTTAATTCATTTCTTGAAAATAAAAATGTTGAGAACTGGATGGAATCTGTCAGGAATATTTTTGAAGCTGCTGTAACTGAACCGACCGGGGATTTTCTTGAAAAATTGAGGATTAATCTCCAGCTTGATGAGATTTATGTTTTTACTCCAACAAATGAATTCCGGGTTCTTCCTAAGGACTCATCCCCTCTTGATTTCGCTTATGCCGTCCATAGCGAACTTGGCAACACTTGTATCGGAGCCAAAATAAACGGCAGGATTGTTCCGCTAAGCTATAAATTAAGCAGCGGTGACAAAGTGGAAATTCTGACTTCAAAAACAAGCCGACCCCACAGAATATGGCTTAATTACGCAGTTACAACCAAAGCAAGAACTTTAATTCTTAAATATCTCAAAGACGAATCGGGTAAAAAATTGGCTGATGGGAGAAATTCATGGATTCTTTTTCAAAGCAAATTGAACAGAAAAATCTCAAACAAAGAATTCATCCGTTTGTTAGAACTTCTTAATTGCTCAAACGAAAATGAGTTTTATCTTACAATTTCACGTGGTACACTTGATGATGAATACTTGCTCGATTTGATTCAAAAAAAAATATTTAATAATCAATCCAATCAAAATCCCGAAAACAATGTTTGCGAACTTAAAGAATTTGATGCACCTCTTTCGTTTGCGAACTGCTGCTGCCCAGTCAGAGGAGATAAAATTACAGGAATAATGACTAACGGAAAAAATATTGAAATTCATCGTAACGAGTGCCGCAAATTACAGGATTTTCTTTCTCAAAAAAATACTGTTAAATTCAAAATCGAATGGTTTTCTATTTTAGAAACCAAATTTGTCTCCAGATTGAAGGTCGTTGCCGGCGATTCTCATTCAATGCTCAATGAAATTACTTCTTCAGTTCTTAGAACAAATGATATAACACTAAAAGCAATCAGCTTTTCAACCAAGGATTTCGAACTAACTGGCAGTCTGACAATACAAGTAAAAGATTTAAGTCAGCTTAATGCAATCCTTGTGAATCTCCAATCGGTTGACGGTGTGAAAACAGCCGAAAGATTGATGGAATAATCATTTCACATCGTACATTGCCTCAATCAGGTCATTATATTTTTTTTCAACAATATGCCTTCTTATGCTTAGTTTGGGAGTCAGTTCGCCGCTTTCAACCGAAAAAGGTTCAGAGAGCAGAGAAAACTTCCGGACTCGTTCATATTTTGATAAATCCTTCTGAAGACGGTCAATATCATTTTGAATGGCTTTGATAATTTTCGTATTTGAAATCAGTTCATTTGGCTCAGAGTAAGTAACACCAAATGTATCGGCTAATTTGAAGAGCTGCTCGAAATCCGGAGAAACCAAAGCCGTGAGAAACTCTCTGTTTTCACCGATTAATATGACCTGCTCGATGTAAGGACTTTGGGTCAGCAGATTTTCAATAGGCTGCGGAGCAATGTTCTTACCCCCGCTGCTAACGAAAATATTCTTTTTCCTGTCCGTAATTTTAATGCTGTTCTTTTCGGTCAAAACTCCAATGTCGCCCGTATAAAGCCAGCCGTATTCGTCTATTGCTTCGGTTGTGGCAACAGAATCTCCCCAGTAACCCTTCATAACGTTAGGACCACGTACTAAAAGCTCGCCATCTTCGGCAAATTTAACTTCAACACCCGGCAGAGGCTTGCCAACAGAGCCAATCTCATAATTCTGCAAGTCACTTGCCGAGACGACGGGTGAGGTTTCGGTAAGACCATAACCTTCAATAATAAAATATCCCATCGCAAGGAAAAATTCGCAAACATCCGGCGGCAGAGCCGCCCCTCCGGATAAAAACTTAATATATGGTATTCCGATTTTCTCACGGAGCTTCGAAAAGACAAGTTTATCGGCTATCCGGTATTTGTAATTGAGCAGCAAGCCGGCTCCACCTGAATATTTCGCTTTAATGAAATTTCTACCTGTAGTGACAGCCCATTCAAACAGCTTACGTTTCCCCGGTGGCATCAGCAATGCTCCGGCTAAAATTTTCTTCATGACCGTTTCAAGAAATCTCGGTACAGTAGTCATCAGATTTGGATGAGTTTCCTTGATATTTACGCCTACGCTCTCAATTGCTTCTGCAAAGGCAATAACGGCTCCCTGAGAAAATGCAGCATAATATCCTGTGGTCCTCTCAAAGGAATGACACCAGGGAAGATAGCTTAAAAACCTGTCTGTTTCGCTGATATTAACCACTTCAATTGAAGCCAATATATTCGATACGACATTATTATGAGTGAGTATCACGCCTTTCGGATTGCCAGTAGTACCACTAGTATAAATCAAAGTTAATATATCTTCCGGAAGAACCTTTGCCCACATTTCTTCAATTATAAAACTCCTTTCTTCAGCAGTTTTTAGTTCACATCCTCTTTCGGTCAGGTATGACATTGACATAACGGCAACATCGCGTGTATCGTATTCATCATTCATTACGATTATATGCCTCAGAGTTGGTAATCTGTCTTTAAATTCAAGTATCTTAGAAAGTTGGAAATTGCTCGATGCTATAACCGCGGAAACTCCGCAGTCGCCGAATATATACTCCTCCTGCTTTGATGTAAGTGTTGGGAATACCGGTACGTCAACCGCTCCCAATGCAGTAATTGCAAGGTCGGCAATTGCCCATTCCACACGGTTTTCTGAAACCAATCCGATTCTGTCTTTTGGTTTTATTCCGAGATTGAGCAATCCAAGGGCAAAACACTCAACACGCAGCTTTAATTCACCGTAAGTAACATCAGTGTAAACACCTTCCTTCTTATGTCTGAAAGCTACCTTTTGTTCGCTGAATCGTTTGCAGTTTTGAAAAAACATTTCGGGGATAGTTTTAAAGCTCATGTTACTTTTTCCATTTATGTGTATAAAAAATAATTATTTGCTCCGGAGATTCAGACGAAATTCTGATACTTCATTTTTCCATTGTTCCCACGATGCATTAGAAATCTTAAAAAGATTTCTTTCTAAAATACAAATTTCTCTAATTCGCTGATAAGAACTTCTTGCTGCTCGCTTGTTTCCATGTTTTTAATCGTTACAGAATCCCTTACAAGTTCGTCTTTTGCGACGACAATCGTGTATTTTGCCTGTAGCTTATTTGATTCTTTAAACTGAGCCTTCATAGAGCGGCGAAGCAAATCAACGGAAGTTCCGATGTTTCGCTTCCTGAGAAGACCGGCAATATTTAAAGTCGTTTCGTAAAGTGAAACGTCATAAGTTACTACAAACACATCAACAGAGTTTTTCCTGGCAGGAAATGCGTTCAAATGTTCCATGATAAGCAACAGTCTTTCCACTCCAAGAGCAAAACCTACTGCCTGAGCCGGTTTACCGCCAAGTTCTTCGAATAAATTATCGTATCGCCCTCCACCGCCGAATGAATCCTGCGCTCCCAGAGCATCGCTCTGGAACTCGAATACGGTATGGTTGTAATAATCCAAGCCCCTGACAAGACGAGGCTGAATTTCGTATTTTAAACCGGAAGCCGTTAATAGACTTTTTACAGTTTCAAAATGGTCGGTGCTAACGTCGTCCAGAAAAGTCAGTATATCTGGTGCATTTTCTATTATTCGTTTGTCCTTTTCATCTTTCGAATCCAATACCCTGAGAGGATTTACTTCAAGCCTGTATTTGCTGTCTTCGGAAAGCTCATCCTTATATGAAGTCAGGTATTTTGTCAATTCGTCTCTGTATCGTTTTCTTAATTCTTTCGTACCCAATGTATTAATCAAGAGCTTATAATCTTTAATTCCCAAAGCTTTAAAAATACTGTCTGCAAGCAGAATGACTTCGACATCACTTTCTGGATAAGGTGAAGAAATGCACTCGGCTCCATATTGATGAAACTGACGAAGTCTGCCTTTTTGAGGACGTTCATACCGGAAAAAAGGACCGAAATACCACAATCTTTGAACCGATGACTGCTGAATTAGTCCATTTTGCAGAACAGCCCGAACAAGACCGGCTGTTCCTTCAGGTCTTAGAGTCAGCGAATCCCCTCCCCTGTCCGTAAAAGTGTACATTTCTTTATTAACAATATCAGTACCTTCGCCGATACCTCTTGAAAATACTTCGGTTTTCTCGAAAATCGGTGAACGTAGTTCTTCATAACCATATAAAGCGGAAATCTCCCGAAATTTTGATTCCACGAAATGCCAGAGATAGCTTGTCTCAGGCAGTAAATCTTTTGTGCCTCTGATAGATTGTATCATTATAACTTTTTAATACTTGAATAAACAAAAATTGATTGAGTGTATTTAAAAAAAAATATTTTATTACACTTTTAGTTTACCGCGAAGTGTAAAATAATCATGTGCCGTATCAACATGAATTTGCATTACTCCTGCTTTAACGAGACGAACGAGAAGTCTTTCTGCCCGTCGAACAGAAATATTGACCAAAGTAGCAAATTCTTTCACCGTCACTTTCTCATGAGTTTCCAGATAAACAAAAAGTCGCCTTTCCTTATCGCCTATGCTTAAAGTCACAGGTTTTGATGAAACATTGGTTCCAGCAAGAACTCTCGTCATTTCACGGCTTGCAATGACGGACTTTTCGCCAACGCGGATGTAAGCTCGCAAAGCAGACTCATGCTCAATCGAGTCATCAGATACCTTATGCGGTTTATTCGGGCTTTCGGCTACGTAAACCACAAGAACGTCAAGGTCGTAAATATTCGCAACTTCTATTTCCGGCTCGATTGGAGGAGAAATGTGAAACCTGCAAGCATGCTCAACGAGGTCAATGTCCGATTTTTCGCTTTCAATGCCGCGAATCGTACCATCATCGTCAACGCCAATTAGCAGATAGCCGCCGATAGTATTGGCAAAGGCAGTAATTTCCTTTGCAATTTTTTCCGGTGAGCTGATTTTTCTCTTAAACTCAAGAGTCGTGGACTCCCCCTGTTCGATAAGCTCTTTTAAATCTCTCGGTTTCATTTTTTTACAAAATAACTCATCAAAATCAAACTAAGATATGAAAAACTCAGCAAAAAATATAGGAAATTCTGAAAACAATTGAAGCTCCGGAGGGGTGAAAACTTTGTAAAAACGAGTTCATTAGACCTCCCCTTAGTCCCTTTCTTGCTAAGGAGTGGAGAAATGAAAAAACTTTCTTTTAGAAAATAATCTAATAGTTCTGAGTTTATTTTGTTTATTTAATACTCTCTATCGGCAAGAAAAACTCTTTCGAATAGAGAAAAATTTTAATTTTATAGTGTAATTAGTTTTAAGGTCTTACTCAGAGTAATTATGTATCACCCCGTTTACAGTAGTTCGAGACTATTTATTCTCATAATATTCAATACTTTTGCGTTCTTTGTTTGAAAAATCCAATTTCTTTACCCTTTTTGAAAAAGTTTTTCTGAATTTAATAACAGTTTCAGTTAACCAATTTAAGTATTCCTCCCATTTGTCTTTTTTCCAAATATCAGCATCTATTGATAAAGAAATAATTTTATCCATTTTATCAGGAAAAGGATTCCATTCTAATTTCTTACCAATTTCTCTTTCAATTTCTTCTTTTTCTCTTTCTAATTCTGGCAAAGCAATATCAGCAATTTTATTACTTATATAAACTCTTACACTCATTTTCTTATCATAAGTGTTTGCTGTTGTTGAAAGATTAATATATGATTTACCTAAAGAAATATCGAACCAGTATTGTGGTCTTGGTGTCTGGACAGAAGGTATATCCTTTGTTTTTATTAGTCTATTTCTAAATTCTGTCCAAAATTCAAGTTGTAATCTTCTAACTTCTGATAAATCTCCAGCTGCTTTTTTTAATGCAGCTTGTCTAATAATATTAATAGGATTACTAATCACATTAAAAATAAGAGCCGGCTTAGAATTATCAATTTGCCATAACTCTACTTTAACGCCAAAAAAAGATATTTCATCAGTAGTATGATCATTTAACCAATCAAGAGCTTTTTTATGTTCTTCAGTAAACTCACTAGCAATCCATATGATAGCAGAAGCATCCAAAACAGATGCATAAGTAATTGCTTTACCTAAATGATCGTGATTAGTTTTTTCTAATTGATTTTCAATAATAACATATTTACCTGTACCAGTATCTTTTGCCAGAATATCAGCAGAATATGGACCAACTGAAACTTCAGTATTTTCGACTTCTAATTCTATCCCAATAACAGAACTTAAATTAATGATATTTTCTTCAGTTGCCAGCCAAGGGGTAAAATCAGATGATTCTGATGGGAAAAACTTTCTAATGCTAATTTTTTTTAAATCTCCAAATTCCTTTTCCATAATACATTACTCTAACTAATTGAAAAATAATAATGTTATTTAGATAACTACTTTCTTATTGTCTGGAGTTCCATAAAACCTTTTAAAAATATCCTTATCAATTAAGATTTTTTTAAAAAGTTACTCTCGAACTCTTTCTTACGTGTTTTTCTTAACCAAGTGACAGAATCAACTTCAAAAGCATTTTTGAACATTCCATGGAATTGATTCCTGTTTATGTTCGGGATATTTTGCTGACGATTATAATTCTTATTCACTGATTTAGACATTAGAAATTCAATGAAATCATACACTTCCTATTGGTAATCAGAAGGTAAAGAATTCAATATTATCTACATACATGTTGTCCCCAAAAATAATTAGTAAATTTACAAATCTTTTTTGGATAAACCAAAACCATTTTCCATAACTTTCAGATGGACACCACTTGTCATGTGGTGTCTATCTGTATATCCATATCGCATAGGTACTGTGTTAATTTCCAAATAAAAAATCAAATTCGTATGATTTTTTTAATTCAAAACAGCTTTTTTCAAATAATATTCTGGATCAAATGCAGTATTGTTTTTCCATAATGAATAAATTA
>Ga0172370_10007554_pt1 | contig 13313 bp, 11 predicted proteins | sample LakKiv5m_FD_114538 | JGI IMG/M metagenome (GOLD analysis project Ga0172370, IMG submission 114538) | Freshwater microbial communities from Kabuno Bay, South-Kivu, Congo - kab_022012_11.5m | ecosystem: Environmental > Aquatic > Freshwater > Lake | place: Democratic Republic of the Congo...
AAAGGCGCCGGAATAGGTCTTCTTTTTGGCGCATGTCGCATTGTCGGTGACAAATTGGTGCAAACGCCGATAACCCTCTACGACACGTTCGACGGAGCCGCCCATGCCACCCGACGCACCGAGCCCACTCGAAGACCTCCTCGGCCGCTTCCTGGCCCGCTTTCGCCGCCTGATCCTGGTCGTCGTCGTCGCGACCATCGCCGTGGCGCTGCTCTCCGGACAGCTCTCGTCGTTTTTCGCCGACGTGCTGTGGTTCCGCGACTTGGGGCAGGAGAGCGTGTTCTGGCGCCGCTTGCAGGCCGAGTTCGAGGTCGGCGCGTGGGGCGCGGCGATCGTCTTTGTCCTCGTGTGGCTCAACCTGCGGCTCGCGATAGGCCTCGTGCCGAAGACCACGATCGTGCCCGTGGACATCGCCGAGCAGCAATTCGACGCCGTCCTGCACGGCTTCAACCGCGCGTTCGCGAACCGATCTCGGCCCATCGCGCTGCTCGTGGCGCTCGCGGCCGCGCTGCTGCTCGGCGCGCCCATCGGCGCCAAGTGGCAGACCTTCCTGCTCGCCGCCAACGCGGTGCCCTTCGGCGTCGAGGATCCCCAGTTCGGACGCGACGTGGGCTTCTTCGTCTTCACGCTGCCGGCGCTGCGCGTCATCGCGGACCGGCTGCCCTGGATCCTCGGGATCACGCTGCTCGCGAGCGCCGCGGTGCACCTGCTCGGCGGCTCGATCCGACCGTGGCGGCGGCTCCAGGGCTTCGAGCCCTTCGTGCAGGCCCACCTCTCCGTGCTGCTCGCGGCGATCCTGGGCGTCAAGGCGTTCGCGTACGGGCTCGACATCTGGGAGCTCGACTTCTCCGCCCGCGGACAGGTGCTCGGCGCGTCCTACACCGACGTTCACGCGCAGCTGCCGGCGCTGCGCCTGCTCGTCGGGATCGCGGCGCTCTCGGCGCTCGCGCTCCTCGCGAACCTGCACTTCCGGGCCTGGAAGCTCTTCATCCTGGCTGTCGGTATATGGCTCGTCGCGGCGGTGCTCGTCGGGCGCGTCTACCCGGCGCTCGTCCAGCAGTTCGTGGTCGCGCCCAACGAGGCCGAGGCCGAGGCGCCCTACATCAAGCGCAACATCGAGTGGACGCGGCGCGCCTTCGATCTGGACACGGTCGAGGTCAAGCCCTTCGACGTCTCGGCGGAGATCACGCCGGCGGATCTGGCGGCGCACCGCGGCACGATCGACAACGCGCGGCTGTGGGATCCGGCGGTCGTCGCGCAGTCCTACAAGCAGCTCCAGGAGATCAGGCCCTACTACGACTTCAACGACGTGGACATCGATCGCTACGTGCTCGACGGCGTGACGCGGCAGGTGCTCGTCAGCGCCCGCGAGATGAACGTCGACCAGCTCGCCGAGCAAGCGCGCACCTGGGTCAATCAGCACCTCGTCTACACGCACGGTCATGGCGTCGTGGTGAGCCCCGCGAGCGAGGTCTCGGGCTCGGGATTTCCGCGCTTCCTCGTCAAGGACATCCCGCCGACGAGCGTGCCCGGCCTGGAGATCGCCGAGCCCGCGCTCTACTTCGGCGAGTCCGAGCGCAATTACGTGATCGTGGCTTCCGGCCTGAAGGAGTTCGACTATCCGCTCGGCGACGAGAACGCCACGCGCCGCTACGACGGCAAGGCGGGCATCGTGCTCGACAGCCTCCTGCGCAAGCTCGCGTTCGCCGTCCATTTTCGCGCGCCCCAGGTGCTGCTCTCGGGCTACGTCGACGACGCCTCCCGGGTGCTCTTCCGTCGCGCCGTCACCGAGCGCGTGGCCACGCTCGCGCCCTGGCTCTCGATCGACCCCGATCCCTACATCGCGATCGTGGACGGCCGGCTGCTGTGGATCCTCGATGGCTACACGACGACGAGCCGATATCCCTACTCGCAGCCGCTCGCGGATGGCACCAACTACATCCGCAATTCCGTCAAGGTAACGGTCGACGCCTACGACGGCACGACGACGCTTTGGGCCTTCGACGGCAAGGATCCCGTGCTCGCGGCGTGGCGCGCGATCTTCCCGGGGCTCGTCGTGGACGCCGCGGGCATGAGCCCGGCGCTGCGCGCGCACCTGCGCTACCCGGAGGCGCTCTTCCGGATACAGGCCGAGGTGTACAAAAACTACCACATGCTCGATCCGCAAGTGTTCTATAACAAAGAGGACTCCTGGGCGCTTCCGGGCGAGAAGGGCGGCGCCAAGTCGACGATGAAGCCGTTCTACGTGCTCATGCGGCTGCCCGGCGAGGCGAGCGAGCGCTTCGTCGTGATGCTGCCGTTTACGCCGCGCGCGAAGGACAACCTCATCGGTTGGATGGCGGCGCACTGCGATCCGGAGCGCTACGGGCAGCGCGTCGTGTTCCAGCTGCCGAAGCAGACGCTCGTGCTCGGGCCCGATCAGGTCTCGGCGCGCATCCACCAGAACCCCGAGATGAGCGGGCAGCTTACGCTGTGGAACCAGCACGGGAGCAAGCTTCTGTGGGGCAACCTGCTCGTGCTGCCGGTGGCGAAGACGATCGTCTATTTGCAGCCGCTCTACTTGCAGGCGGACCAGACGGCGATGCCGGAGCTCACGCGCGTGATCGTCGTTTGGGGCGACAAGATGGCCATGGAGCCCGATCTGGCCACCGCGCTCGAGAAGGTCTTCGGCAAGCCGGTCAAGTCCGGGCCGCCGCCGGTGCCGCCACCCCTTCCCGCTCCCGTCCCCGTTCCCGGTCCCGTGACCTTGCCCGTGACCGTGACCGTGACCGCGACGCTGCCGCTCGAGGGCACGCCCACCACCGGGGCCGCGCGGCAACCGGGCTCTGACGCCAAGCGGGCGCGGTCGCTCTATCTCGAGGCGATCGAGGCGCAGAAGGCCGGCGATTGGGCGCGTTATGGCGACAAGGTCAAGGCGCTCGGCGTGGTGTTGGAGGGGATGGCGCGCTAGGTGGTGGCCGATGCCGCTTTGCGCTTCCGAAACACGATCCCCAACAGCACCGCGAGCACGCCGGACCAGCCCGGGCGGCTCTTCAGCGTGCGCCACATGTCGCCGAGCATCTCGCCGAACACCTCGCGGGCGCGGCGTGCGGGGCGGATCTCCTCGTCGATGAAGAACGCGGCGATCGACGGTCCGGCGACGAGGAGTGCGAGGCCGATGGCGGCCGCTTGCTGGCCCAGATCCTCGGCGAGCCACATGATGAGCCCGCCGCCGAGCGCCGAGCCGCCGAGGTTGCCGGCGTTGACCCAGCCCGCCGCCTTGCCGCGCTGCTCCGCGGGCAGCACGGTCGCGATGAGGCCGCCGTTGCAGGAGCCGACGAGGCCCGAGATGCCCGAGCCGGCGGTCACGAGCACCTCGAAGAGCAGCAGATCCGAGGTCGGATCCACCATCATCGCCGCGCCGAGCAAAAAGCCGCCGATGAGCGCGCAGAGCGCGAGCCACGTGCGTCGCCGCGGCCCGACATCGAGGATCGGCGCCCACAGGAACTGGTAGCTCGAGGGCAGCAACGTCAGCGCCGCGACGGCCGCGATGTCCTCGACGGGCAGGCCCGCCTTGCGCAGCAGGAACGTCATCGGCACCGACGTGAAGCCGCCGGGCACGCCAAACGAGAGCGCGGTGAGGCCGAAGATCCAGGGCGGTGGCGGTCGACGATTCGACATGCGACTCCATGACGCGGGGACGATCGCGCAGCGGCGCGCACGTCGATCGGCGTGTCCAGTTGGGGAGGCCGAAGGTGGCTTTCTAGTCGAGTCCGAGGTCCGCGCGCAAGAGCGAAAACAGCGCGAAATCACGACGGGTTCCCTTGACCGACTGGTAGGATCGGAGCGTGCCTTCGCGCGTGAAGCCGGCCCGCAGCGCGACGCGTTGGGACGCCTCGTTGTCCGGATCCGCGAGCAGCCCCACGCGCGAAAACGCCAGCTCCGTGAGCGCCCACCGGCCGAGCAGCGCCGTCGCGTGAGCCGTCACGCCTCGCCGACGGGCCCAGGGCGCGCACCAATAGCCGATCTCGCAGCGCAGATGCTCCCACTCGAAGGCATGCAGCCCGACCGAGCCGAGCAGCGCGTCGCTTCCCGGATCCACGACCGCGAACGCGAGCCCGGTGCCGCTCTGGCGATGCGGTTCGTGCGAGGCGAGCCACTCGCGCGCATCGGACTCACCGTAGCTCTCCGGCACGCGCGTCCACCGCGGAATCTCGGGGTCCTGGCACGCCCGCACGAGCGCCGGGACATCCTCGGGCCCAAACGGACGCAAGCGCACGACGCCGTCTTCGAGCGCCGGATCGGGATAGTAGAGCGTCATCATGCCGGGCCTCCGGGGGCGTCGCTCGCTCAGTCGAGGAAGGGCAGGTTCGCGCACAGCCGCCGCTTGCCCTTGCCGTCGAGGACCAGCACGCCCTCGATGTCCTTGCCGGTGGCCGCGTTGTCCGCGCTCGGCACGAAGACCTCGACGACCCAGACGGGGCCGCGCTCGCCGTCGCAGGGGCTCGGGGCCCGCTTGGCGCGTCTCAGGGCGCGGATGTGTCGATCGACCTCTGCCGGGGTGCGGCCGTAGGGATCGCCCTGCAACAGCTTGACCGCCCGCGCCCGCACGGCCTTTGCCGCCGCGCCCGATCGGGCCTCGGCCGCCACCTTGCGGGCCGCGGACGCCTCCTGCGCCGCGCCCACCGCGAGCGCACACAGACAGGACGCGACGAGCAGCGCAGCCCTCCTCACGGTGACCTCCACAGTCGCGCGATGGACTCGTGCGACGGGTTCAGCTCCGGCGCGTTCGTGCAGACGTAGTGCTTGCACTCGTGCGGCCGGGCCGCGTAGATGCGACATCCCTCGCCCTCGAAAAACACGCAGCGGCCGCGCAACGTCCTGTAGAGCACGTCCGCGCGCGCGAGCGGCGCGATGGCCGGCGTCCCGTCACGCGCGAGCTTGAGCGGCGCGAAGACCTCCACGCGCTCGCCGTCCACGTCCGTCGAGTCGATGACCAGGAATTGCCGCGCGAACGCATCCGGGCTCATCCCGAGGGACTCCGCCGCGCGCTCCACCTCGCCGGGCGCGAACCACCCCGGGCTCGACTTGCAGCACAGGCCGCGCCGAATGCAGCCGAGCGACGGGTCCGGGTGCGGCGCCGCCTCCTCGTCGTCGATCCAGTATGGGTTCTCGATGTTTTCGGCGCCGGGACGCTCGACGACGGACTCTTCGCGCACAATGGGGTGGAGGCGGGGCATGGCCAGCGAAAGTAGCCCCTGCGCGCGTCGCAGGCAAGCGCGGGGACGCACCGGGCGCACACGTCGCCCCGAACCTTGCCACATCCGCCGCGAAGCGCTACGGTCACGGCACCGACATCGTGACAGGCCGACAGCCCACGCGGCCCGATGCGACGTCGGCAGAGGCCGCAACGCCATGAGGCCGGACACTGGCTCATCGTTGATGTTCGCCGCCTACGCGGTCGGTGCGGCTGCGCCGATCGCGGCCGGTTGGTCGACGGGGGTCACCCGCCTCCTCGGTCACTTGGGGCTGCTCACCGGCGCGGTGATGGGCGTGTGGGTGGCCGTCCTGAGCCTCACGCAGCCCGACGCCCCCGTGGTCGCGAGCGGCCCGGCCCTGTTCCCGTTCGCGGCGCTCTCGGTGTCGCTCGACGGCCTGGGCGCCTACTTCCTGCTGGTCATCTCCCTCGTGGCCGTCGCCGCGGCGCTGTTCGGACCGGCCTACCTCCGCGCACACCCGACCCGCTCGGCCGCAGTGGAAGTCGCGGGAATCAACGTGTTCGTCGCGTCGATGGCGCTCGTCGTGTTCGCCCACGATGCCTTGACGTTCCTGCTCGCCTGGGAGGGCATGACGCTCGCGAGCTACGCGCTGGTGGTGGCGGAGGGCGGCGAGGGCAACGCACGCGCAGGGCTCGTCTACATCGCCATGGCGCACGCGGGGACGGCGCTGCTCATGGGGGTCTTCCTGCTGCTCGTCGGGCGCGCAGAGAGCTTTGATTTTTATCTAATTCGTCAAACCGCGGCCACCCTGTCCGACGGCGAGCGCACGCTCCTGTTCTTCCTCGTGCTTGGTGGTCTCGCGGCCAAGGCCGGCGTCGTACCGCTGCACGTCTGGCTGCCGCTGGCGCACCCCGCGGCGCCGAGCCACGTCTCGGCGCTGATGTCCGGCGTCATGCTGAAGGTCGCGATCTACGGCGTGCTGCGCTTCGGGTTCGACCTGCTCGCGCCGCGCGAGGGGCCGCTTCCGCCTTCGTGGGGCTGGACGGTCCTCATTCTCGGCGCGACCTCGTCGGTGCTGGGCGTTTTGTATGCCCTTCAGCAACATGACTTGAAGCGGCTTTTGGCATTTCATAGCGTGGAGAACGTGGGTATCATCCTCATGGGCGCCGGTATCGCCTTGCTGCTTTGCCGCCGGGGTGGTGCCTGCGAGGTGGTCGCCGCCGTGGGGCTCGCGGCGGCCCTGTTGCACACGCTCAACCACGCGGCCTTCAAGGGCCTGCTCTTCCTCTGCGCCGGGAGCATCCAGGTCGCCACCCATCTGCTCAACCTCGAGGATCTCGGGGGGCTCGGGCGGCGCATGCCGTGGACCGCGTGGCTCTTCCTCCTCGGCGCGGTCGCGATCTCCGCCTTGCCGCCGCTCAACGGCTTCGTCAGCGAGTGGATGACGTTTCAGGCCCTGGTGCTCGGCGGTGCGGCGCTGAAGGGGGCCGAGGGGCTCGCCGCCATCATCGCGGCCTCGGCCCTCGCACTCACGGGGGGCCTCGCCGCCGCCTGCTTCGTCAAGGCGTTCGGCGTGACCTTTCTCGGCCGCCCCCGCTCGTCGCATGCCGCGGAGGCCGTCGAGGTCCCGCTCAGCATGCGCGCGGGCATGCTGCTCCTCGCCGCGGTGTGCGTCGCCGTCGGCGTCCTGCCGGGGCCGGTGCTCTCGCTCGTCGACGCGCCCGTGCGGTGCCTCATCGGGGGCCCGGGGCTCGGCGCGCTGGTGACCGTTCGCGGGCCGCTCGTGTTGTCGGCGCTGGGGACGGACGGGGGCGTCACCGCGGTGTCGACGACCGCGGCCGCGGCGCTCTTTGGCGCGCTGGCGGTCGGCGTCCTGGCATTCGTGGCCTGGCCGCGCGCGGCGGGGCGCCGACTCGCGCCCACGTGGACCTGCGGCATGGCGCCCGATAGCCGCTTCGACTACAGCGCCACAGCGTTCGCCAAGCCGCTCCGCTTCATCTTCGCCGCGCTCTATCAACCCAAGCGGACCGTCGAGCGGGACACCGGCGTCAACCCCTACGTGGTGCGCCGCCTGCGCTGGGAGGGCGACGTCGTGGACATCGCCGAGACGCAGCTCTACCGGCGCCTGCTCGACGGCGTGATGCACGTGGCCTCGGCCGTGCGCCGGCGCAGCACGGGCAGCATCCACGGCTACATCGGCTACGTGATCGGCACGCTCCTGCTCACGCTGCTGGCGTTCGGGAGGGCCTGACTTGGTGCCCGAAACGACCCCCTGGGCCTTGGCGCTCGGCCAGATGGCGCTGCTCGTCGCGCTCGGACCGCTCGTGACCGGCCTCATCCAGAAGCTCAAGGCGCGCCTGCAATGCCGCAGCGGCGCGGGCTTGCTCCAGCCCTACAGCGACCTCGCCAAGCTCTTTCGGAAGGGATCCGTTCGCGCCGACACAGCGACCTCCCTCTTCGGTGCGGTCCCGGTCCTCGTCCTGGCGGCGACGCTGTCGGCGGCTGCGCTCGTGCCGGTCGTCTATGTCGCGCCGCAGGGGAGCGACGGCGCGGTGGTGCCGCTCGGCGACGCGATCCTGCTGCTCGGCTGGCTGGCGCTCGGCCGCTTCCTGACGGCCGCCGGCGCGCTCGATGCCGGCGGCGCGTTCGGCGGCATGGGCGCCTCGCGCGAGATGACGGTCGCCACGCTCGTCGAACCGGTGCTCATTGTCGTCGCGTTCTCTGTCGCGGTCGCCGCGGGCACGACCGATCTCGCTGGAATCGTGGCGCATCACACGCAGGGGCGGCACATCTTCGGCGCGCCGGATCTGCTGGCCCTGTTTGCGATGCTGGTGCTGCTCCTCGCGGAGACCGGTCGCATCCCGGTCGACAACCCCGACACCCACCTCGAGCTCACCATGCTCCACGAGGGCATGCTGCTCGAGCACTCCGGCCCCGGCCTCGGATGCCTCGTCCTGGCGCATCACACCAAGCAGATCGTGGTCATCGCCCTCGTGCAGGCCCTGTTCCTCCCGCCGATGGCGTCGAGCCTTTCGCCCCGCGCGCTGGCGGTGGCCTTCCTCGGCTTCGCGGGCCTGACGGTCGTGCTTGCGCTGTTTTTGGCCCTGATCGAGGCCTCTTATGCCAAGTTGCGTTTCTTTCGTTTACCACAATTTCTAGGGATCGGCTTCGTAAGCGCCTTCCTGGCCGCCGCCCTGAGGCTCCTGTGAGGCTCGCATGACGCCCGAGCTGGCCGCGCGCCTCATCGACGCCATCGGCGCGTTCCTGCTCTTCACAATGATCCACATCCTCGCGGCGTCGCAGCTCTATCGCGCCATCTACGTCGTGGCGGCGCAGTCCGTCTTCATCGCGCTCGCCGGCGCCGTGCTGGGCGCGGCGACCGACAACCTGGACCTCTGGATCATCGCCATCGTCACCCTGCTGGTCAAAGCCATCCTGCTGCCCTGGCTGCTCTTCGGCGTCGTGCGCCGCATTCGCATCCACCGCGAGATCGTCTCGGTCATCCCCATCACGGTGACGCTCGCCATCGCGGGCGTGATCGTCGTGGTCGCGTTCCACCTGTCCTCGTCGCTCGGATCGGTCACGCAGGCGATCACCGGCAACGCGCTTCCGGTGGGCATCTCGCTGACGCTGATGGGCGTGCTCGTCATGATGTCACGCCGGACCGCGCTCGTGCAGATGATCGGTCTGTTCGCGTCGGAGAACGGCATCTTCTTCACCGCGATGGCCGTCAGCCAGGGGATGCCGCTCATCATCGAGATCGGCGTGATCCTCGACGTGATCCTCGGCGCGCTGGTCATGGGCGTGCTGGTGCTGCGCGTCCGCTCGAGCATCGACTCCGACATCGCCGACCTCGATCGGCTGCGAGGATAGCGCACGATGTCCTCCCTCCTGTGGATCCTGCCGCTCGTGCCGACCTCGTTCGGCCTGCTGATGCTGGGCGTTCGCGACCGGCGCTGGCTCAACGCGCTGGATCTCGCGAGCAACGCCCTCGTCGCGACCCTGGTGGTGGCGCTCGCGCAGCACGTCATGTCCGCGGGCCCGTTGCGCGCTGCCGGCGTGTTTGCGGCCGACGCCGTCACGATCCTGTTTCTCGCGCTCGTCGCGTTTCTCGGGCTGACGACCGCGATCTACACGGTCGGCTGGATGCGCCACAAGGTCGCCGCCGGCGAGATCCCGGAGCGGCGCCTGCCCGTCTATTTCGCGCTCATCCAGATCTTCATCGCCACCATGCTCGTGACCGTCGTGGCCGACAACCTCGGCGTGCTGTGGATCGCGATGGAGGGCACGACCATCACCTCCGCGCTGCTCGTGGGTTTCGCGCGCGACCGGGACGGGCTCGAGGCCGCCTGGAAGTACATCATCGTCACCACCATCGGCATCTCGTTCGGTCTGTTCGGCACGGTCCTGATCTATGCCGCGGCGGCGCACGCGCAGGGAGGCGTCCCCGAGGGCGCGATGAACTTCACCACGATCGTCGCCATCGCCCCGACGCTCGATCCCGGCATCGTCCGCATCGGCTTCATCTTCGCGCTCATCGGCTACGGCACAAAGGCGGGACTGGCGCCCGTGCACATGTGGCTGCCCGACGCCCACAGCCAGGCGCCGACCCCGGTCTCCGCGCTGCTCTCGGGCGCGCTCATCAAGTGCGCCCTGTTCGGCATCATCCGCTTCCACACGATCGCGCGCGGCGCGTGCGGCCCCGCGTTTGCCGGCGATCTGCTGCTGCTCTTCGGCCTCGTCTCGGTGGTCGTCGCCACACCGTTCATCCTCACGCAGCAGGACGTCAAGCGCCTGCTCGGCTATCACAGCGTCGAACACGTCGGGATCGTCGCGTTCGGCCTGGGGATCGGGGGCCCGCTCGGGACGTACGCGGCCCTGCTGCACGTGCTCAACCACGGCGTCACCAAGGCGCTGGTGTTCTTCGTGGCGGGCGACGCGATCGGGCGCTGTGGGAGCCGCGACATGAGGCGGATACGGGGGCTGCTCCGCGTCGCGCCGTTCGCGGGGACCTTCCTGATGCTCGGCGCGTTCTCGCTAGCGGGAACTCCACCATTTTCAATCTTTATAAGTGAACTGCTCGTGATCCAGGCGGGGCTCGCGGGTGGACACACGCTCGCCGTCGCCCTCTTCCTCGCGATGGTCGTGGTCATCTTCGCCGGCCTCATCCACCACGCCGGCAAGATGGCCTTCGGGGCCCCCGAGCCGTCGGTCCACGCCGGCGAAGAGCCGCGCTCCGGCCTGCTCGCGATGTCGTTGCTCGCGGCCGTGATGCTGGCGCTCGGCCTCACGGTGCCGGTGCCGCTCCATGACGTGCTGGTGCGCGCGGCGGAGGTGACCCTTGGCATGTGACGGGCCGTCGATTGTCTCGTCGGAGGTCGTGCTGGAGCGGATCGGCGCCACATTGGCGGATCGCTTGGCCGTGTCGACCGGCCCCCGCGAGGCCGACCTCACGCTGCGCCTCGCACGCTCGGACGACCTGCCCGAGGTCGCGCGCGTGCTCTGTGAGGACCTCGGCATGGGCCTCGCGACGCTGGTGGCGACCGACGAGCGGGCCGGGCCGGGCGGCGGCTTCCAGGTCCGCTACGTCTTCGAGCCCACGAGGCCCGAGGGACGCGCGCTGCCCGACCTCTTCGTCACGGTCGAGGTCTGCGCCGGCGCCGAAGCGCCCTCGGTGCCGTCGCTGGCGCCGCTGCTGCCCTGCGCGGATTGGCACGAGCGCGAGATGCGTGACCTGCTCGGCATCGTGCCAGTGGGCCACCCCGATCCGCGCCCGCTGGTCCTGCACGACGGCTGGCCGCCGGGCCTGCACCCGCTGCGCAAGGACTTCGATCCGCGCACGGTCGTCCCGAGGCTCACGGCGCCGGAGTTCCCGCATCTACGCGTGGAGGGCGAGGGGGTCTTCGAGATCCCGGTCGGCCCGATCCACGCAGGGATCATCGAGCCCGGACATTTCCGCTTCAGCTCCGTCGGAGAGACCGTGCTCCACCTCGACGCGAGGCTCTTCTACACGCACCGGGGCCTCGAGAAGCGCGCGGAGGGCCTGCACCCCGACGACGCGCTCTGCGTGGCGGAGCGGCTGTGCGGTGCGTGTTCGGTGGCGCACGGGCTCGCCTTCGTCGAGGCGCTGGAGCAGGTGGCCGGCGTCGGCGTGCCGCCGCGCGCGCGCTGGCTGCGTTCTGTAGTTCTTGAATTAGAAAGACTATATAATCACGTCGGCGATATCGGGAACCTCTGCGCCGGCGCGGCTTACCACTGGGGGACGTCGGCCGGGGCGAGGCTCAAGGAGCGGGTCCAGCGCGAAAACGAGCGGCTCACGGGCAACCGGTTCCTGCGCGGCTACGTCATCGCCGGAGGGGTGCACCACGATCTCGCAGACGAGGCTTCCGAGATCGACGCGCTCGTCCAGTCCGTGGGCACCGGGCTCGCCGAGCTGCTGGCTGGACTCGAGCGCAACCCGTCGTTCGTCGATCGGCTCGACGGAACGGGCGTGTTGACCACCGCGGCGGCGCGGGACCTCGGCGTGACGGGGGTCGCGGCCCGGGCGAGCGGCGTCGATAGGGATGCGCGCCGGGACCATCCGCACGCCGCCTGGCATCTCGCCGGGGCGCCGCCCGTCCACCTCACGCTGAAGTCGGCCGGCGATGCGCACTCGCGGCTGAAGGTCCGCGCGGACGAGGCAGCCGATTCGGTGGGGTTGCTGCGGGGCCTGCTCGCGAACCTGCCACCCGGGCCGCTGCGCGTCGCGATGCCCGACGAGCTGCCGCCGTGGAGGGTGGGACTCTCGTCCGTCGAGTCCCCGCGCGGCGCATCCATCCACTGGCTGCGGGCCGACGCGCACGGTCGCATCGATCGCTATCACGTCCGGTCGGCCAGCTACGCGAACTGGCCGGCCGTACCGCTCGCCGCGCTGAGCGCGATCGTTCCGGACTTCCCGCTCGTCAACAAGAGCTTCGAGCTGTGCTACGCCTGCACGGACCGGTAGATGAGGTAACCGATGCTTCGAGTCCTGCTCCAGGGTCTGCGCGACGGAATCGTCACGAGCCGCTATCCTGCCGAGCCGGCGCAGGTGCCCGCGCGCTTTCGGGGGGCGCCCCAGCCCGAGGCCGGGCGGCCGTGGGCGGCGCTGCCATTGCCGTCGGTGTGTCCGTCGGAGGCCATCTCGGGCGGCCCGAACGACACGGACCGCACCATCGATCTCGGGAAATGCCTGTTCTGCGGGCGGTGTGCCGAGCCGTTTCCCGCGCATCCAGCCGGCTCCGCGCTGCGGCTCGGCCGGGACTTCGAGCTCTCGGTCACGCGGCGCGAGCAGCTCCTCGTGCGCATGGGGGCGGACTCCGGCGGGCTCGTGAGCGCGATCGATCCGCCGGCGATGACGTCCGAGGCCCTCGGCGAACAGGTCACGAGGCGAATCGGCGCGACGCTCGGCCGCTCGCTCGCCCTGCGGCACCTCGACGCGGGCTCCTGCAACGCCTGCGACTGGGAGCTCGTCGCCCTGCTCGCCCCGCACTACGACGCGCGGCGTCTGGGCATCGACTTCGTCGCCTCGCCGCGGCACGCCGACGGCGTCATCGTGACCGGCCCCGTCACCCGCAACTTGGAGCTGGCCGTCCGGCGCACCTTCGAGGCCGTGCCCGAGCCCCGCATCGTCATCGCCGTGGGCGCGTGCGCCTGCTCGGGCGGCATCGCCGGGCAGAGCTACGCGAGCGCGGGCGGGGTGGACCGCGTCCTGCCGGTCGACGTCTGGGTGCCCGGATGTCCGCCCCGACCCGAGGCCATCCTCTTCGGGATCCTCCTCGCGCTTGGGCGGGTTGGCGGGAAGGGTGGGGGTTGAGCGGTCGGGCCCAGGGACTATCGCCCATCCCGCGCGAGGCATATCATCTTGGCCCTCCGCGCCGCCCGGCGCCCGGTCCCTCGCCCGTGTGTTTTCGCCGCCCGCCGCTCCTCGCGCTCCTCGCGCTCGCCTGCCTCGCGGCCCCGGCGTGCATCGAGGCCGACGTCGTGTCCGGCTACTGGCGTGTCAAGGACGGCGTCGATGTCTCGCCCGGGACGCTGTTTGCGGACCCGGCCAAGGCGGGCGGCGGTCCGATCGGCGTCGAGTTGGTCATCGGTCAG
>Ga0172370_10007559_pt1 | contig 13307 bp, 13 predicted proteins | sample LakKiv5m_FD_114538 | JGI IMG/M metagenome (GOLD analysis project Ga0172370, IMG submission 114538) | Freshwater microbial communities from Kabuno Bay, South-Kivu, Congo - kab_022012_11.5m | ecosystem: Environmental > Aquatic > Freshwater > Lake | place: Democratic Republic of the Congo...
AGGATCTACCTTGCGTCTTTCTGTTCCATCCCAAGGTTCTGAGGTTTGTGCTTCTGGTGCCATAGTAATTACAATTACAAACTAAGAATGTAATATATGCGTCAACGCTCGCTTTTGTCAAGATTAAACCCGGCAACTTTTTAAATCAACAAATGCAGGTTATTTTTGTAAGATAAGAATCAAAACTCAGACCAAAGTGATTGATTCGTAATTTCATGGTGAAATAAAACCTCTCCATTTTTTACACGTGTCCCAAGCGCACGTGGTGACCTATCAGCGGCACGTTTTTTCAAAGCGACATACTTGTCGCAAGAATCCTTTCCAAGTGTTTCAGCCATAAATTTACTCTTCTCAAACAATTCTATAGCCGTATAGATCTCACCAGGAAGTTTCTTTATTTCTCCGTAAACTTTCGACTCCATCACTTTAATCTCTTCTCCATCCGCATCAATTCCACTCAAAGCCGCACTCACAATCGTATAAAAACACAGATAAGGATTCGCATCCGGCGCTACCGTCCTTACTTCTATACGAGCACTTTTCTCATTTCCAATAGGAATTCTAACCATAGAACCACGATCCACAGACGAAACTTTGATTTCATTTGGCGCCTCAAAAGCCGGATCAAGCCTACGATAAGCATTCACACTCGGATTCATTATCAAACAAAGATCATTCGCATAATACAAAACTCCGGTGATAGCACGATGCGCCGCATCAGAAAGAGAATATTTCCCTTCCGCACTATAGAAAATATTTTTACCATCTTTCTCAAAAGACATATTCGTGTGCATTCCACTTCCATTTAAATTTTGAATAGGCTTCGGCAAAAAACACGCAGTAAGTCCCATCAAACTCGCAACCTGTCTCGCAACAAGTTTATAAATAATAATCTGATCCGCACTTTCAAGTGCATGAGTATATCGATAATTTAATTCAAACTGAGCCGGCGCAACTTCCGGATGATCCTTTTCATTTTCAAATCCAAGTGCCCTCTGAACTTCCGCAAATTTATCAATAAAAAGCCGCAAAGTATCTTGAGGAAGAGAACTAAAATATCCACTCATCGTCGCCAATTCAAAACCTTTTTCCTCACTAAAACTCTGTTCAGCATTTACACCTTTAAACAAAAATCCTTCAACCTCCGGCGCAATATTCACAGTAATTCCCCTCTTCGAACGAAGTTCATCACACAACTCAGCCAATCTTCCACGAAAATCTGAAACATAAAATCCACCATCTTTTTCTCTAACATTAGCGAAAACCAAAACCTTTCCCGCACCAAAAAGATCCGCCGGCAAAAATCTTATACTACTAAAATCAACATTAAGTCGTAAATCAGATTCACTCTGTGCAGTAAATCCCTTGATCGAAGATCCATCAAAAGTCAAATTGTCATGAGAAGAAATCAAAAAATTCTTATCATAATCAAGAGTGTGAAGTTTCCCTTCCATATCAGTAAAACAAACAGTTATCGCCTTCACACCTCTCTCCTCTTTCAAATAATTCAAAAACTTTTCCTTGAGAACATCGGAAGAAACACCACTTTTTCGCGCCTTCTTCATCTCGAGATTTTTCTCCTCAATTTCCACATAAGTCATATCCAATAAATGCTCCGGTCTTAAAAAAACTTTTTCCATAAAAATAAAAATTTATGAATTACATGTCTTTTTTATACACAATCAATAACCGCCAATTCAAGGCCGAATTAAGCCACAAAAACCACATGTCGAAGATTACATCATCAACCAAAACATACAAAGAACCGACAATAGAATGAGTCGAAACGCATTCATTGTCGGAACTTTCTACAACTAAACTTGAATTGCAAAAACATTTACTTCCAAGTCTGATATATTTTTGAAACTAATAAGCCAAACTATTCGCCAACGTATCAATCATAAACGCAGCCTCTCCCCTCGTAATAAGATAAAAAGCATCATTTACCCCTGTCGGAACAATTCCATATTTATATCCAACATATAAATAAGGCACGTACCAAGCGATATAATCAGGCGCAGACCACGTCTCAACACCATTTAATTTAGCCAATATTTTTAGTGCCGCAGCCAAAGTAACATTTCCACCAGCATCAAAATATTTTTTACCATCTCTTGTTTCACCGGAAATAGCTCCCGTTTTTTTCGCATAAGAAACATACATCGCATTTGAAGAAGAATAATCCACATCAGCAAAACAATCCTCATGACAATTCTCATAAGACGCCTTGAATTTATCAAAATCAGCCTTCTTATCTCCGACCAAAGACTTCGCAGCCCAAACAGTGAAACTCTCTCTGGAAACCTTCTTTCCTGGCTCAAAATTCACAGGAGATTTCTCGCCAAACACTTTAAGTTGATTAAGATATTTTATATTTGCCTCATAAATATAATTTTTGATATCGCTCAATACAGAAATTTTTGAAGCAACCGCGCCAATCATAGGCACAACGTATTTCCCTTTACCATTTTGTTCAAAAGAAACACCCTTCAAGATCTTTGAGACATAACCAACATTTGCATCGTAAGTATCAAGACCATCTGAATAATAAAGAGATAAATATTGAGTAGAATCGACCTCTACGTACGCAATTGTATTTTTATAAACATTCCCAAATCCGTCATCCGACTCAAGCATATAATAAAATCCTTTATGCCCATCTACAGACATAGATCCCTGAGAAACCACAGAATACCATTTCGCTGCATCAGCCAAAGTATCAGACTTAAATAAATCAAAATTACCGGTATATTTTTCATCCCAATATTTTCCAGAATACATTGAAACTGAGAAATCAAAATCACGTTTTTGTCCAAAATTAGCAGAGAAATAACGTGTTCCATCGAAATCATAACTTGTATCTGAAAGAAATAAATCAGCAGAAGGATTCTTCAAAGTAATCTTTGGACTTTTGTTTGTAACAACATCTACTTGAGAACTTTTCGCTTTGCTCAAATCAATTTTGAAAGTTTTCACCATCGAATCAAGATCAGAAACAAGTGAATCATTATCGTATGTAGATCTAACACTAACGACCTTATTTCCATATGGAATATAATGAGTAACAATCGTCAAAGCCGCACCAGTATCCCAATCATACGAAGACATCGTCTCTTTAAAAGCATCATATTTTCCATTCAATTTTTCTTTCTCAAGTTTAATATCAGGATTATCTTTAGAATAAGTGCTTAACAAATAATCAAGATCATCCATTCCAACAGTATAAGAAAAATCAGTAAGGAAAACTTCGATTCTTCCGATAGAAGCTACACTTTTATCTTTTGGCACAATCAAAATACTATTTGTTCCATAAGACGCACCAATAACAGCATTTGAAGTATTGAAAACTTGATCCAAAGAATTTGAAAACTCCCATCCATTAACTACAGAAATTTCATAAGAAGGATCTGAATTTTTAAAAGTTCCAGTAGTATTTGCAGTCACACTAGCCTTTTCAGCCGCAAAAAGTTTTTCTTTCGCAGGATCATTACTTGCCACAGAAAGTCCGATTTTAGAACTTATCCATGCCGCAAAATCCTTCACAGGCAAAAGTTCACCAAGAGATTCAGTCGCAAGACCAAGGCTAGGAATAGCAATAAAATTACCATCTTTATCCACAGCCGTACCTCCTGAATTTCCAGAAGAAATCACCGCATCAGTTTTGATATATTTAGTTCCACCGATAGACATTCCCTCCAAAACACCTTGTTCTTCGATAAATCCACTAACGATACCAGTTGTATAAGTAATAGTTTTTCCACCGATATTTGGATATCCAATGACAGTTAAAGCATCACCAATAACCGGATTTCCACTATTCTGATAAGGCAAATTAAAATCAAAATTTACAGTATTTCCTCTAGCATCGGTCGAATCCATTCTCAAAAGTGCGATATCACTAACTTCATGCATTGAAACAAGAGACGCAACGAATTCACAAACAGGACTATCAGGCGCATTACTTCTCGTCAAACAGATCTGAAATGCATCAGCAGGAAGAGTTGGATCATAAGAACTACGAACCACATGTGCATTCGTCACGATAGTACCTCTGGAATCAACCAAAGTCCCAGATCCATATCCTTCCGCCACAAGAGACCCATCATAAGACAATGTATACGCTATAACTTTCACAGTAGGTAAATACTGTGAACTTGAAGCGCTTGGAATATAAATAGTTCCCGCATAAGCGAAAACAGAATTTGCGAAAATCGCAAAAATAACAGATACCGACAAAATAAACTTTTTCATAAGGAATTTAGGATAAGATTTACTTATCCAAAAGCCTAATATTTAAGGTATGAAAAGTAAAGAAATTACACCTGACAAAATCACAAAGAGATATGAAATGCAGATCCTATAAGCAACTTTTCTATTTCCAAACATAAAAAACACTACTCCCTTCACAACAGTATTAACTAACGCAACTATTATAATAGAAAACACTGCAACATGAGGATTAAGCCCTTCCTTCGCTAAATTTGAAGCGGAAAGAGTAACCGCATCAACATCAAAGAAACCTGAGATAAAACTTGTAAGATAAAGTCCTTCAGAACCAAAATAAAAACTTGCAACTTTCGAAAACAAAAGTACCCCGGCAAAAAACGTACCAAACTGCAAAGCATTCCAAAGTTTGAAAGGATTTTTTACCCCAATAAGACTTTTCTTCACCTCTTCATCCGTTTTACCTCCATGAAACCAGAAAAACACCGCAGTCAAAACTCCGGCAAGCCCCATAGTCAAAATAGGAATATACAAATGAGCCAAAAGCTCAGGATAAACAAAAGAAACCGTAGCCATAATACGAAAAAACATCGCACTACTCGCCACCAAAATAGCAATAACATATGGATTTACAACACGATTATTCTTTTTACTTTGTGCTGAGAAACTAAACACAAGAGCTGTACTGGAAACAAGTCCTGCAAAAAACCCTGTAATTCCAATCCCCAATTTCGCCCCAAATAACTTCACCGCAACATAACTCACAAAAGAAATTCCTGAAATCAACACAACCATGAGCCAAACCTCATAAGGATTAAAAAAACTAAAAGGCCCATAAAATTGATCAGGCAAAACGGGCAAAACAACAAAAGCAATAATCATAAATTCCACCGTCGACACCAATTCAACATTATTTAATCTATTTGCCCACGCATGAAGAGGATCCCTAAAATACAAAAGTGCAAAAAGCAAAAGTGTAATAGCCGTAGCCAAAACAAATTGATTCATTCCACATAAAATACCAACAAGATAAACAATTACCGCCGCCATCTCAGAAGTAGCCCCTGAAGAAAGAGACTTTTTGGCCGAAATTAGATAAGAAGAAATGAGTAAAGCAAAGAATCCCACGGCAAGAACAACGAAAAAAGCCTGAGAATAGACAGACAAAACATAGGAAATCGCCCCCATAAGTCCAACAAGAGTAAGAGTCCTCATTCCAGTGAAAGAACCGCTACTACCACCCTTAAATCTCCTCTCTCTCTCTATTCCGATAAGAGCCGAGAGAAGAACCGCAACTCCCAATTGTTTAAATACTTCAAAATTCATCTCCTAATTATACCACAAAACGTGGACAATTTGGAACTCGAACTTTATTTTGTCTTTGTAAGTGTTCTTAGAGCAGAAGCTGAGATTCTCATTCTTCGAACTCTACCCGTATTCACATCAAAAAGTTTCTTTGTGATCAGATTTGGGATGAATCTACGTTTTGTAGCATTCAAAGCGTGACTTCTGTTATTCCCCACTGATGGGCGTTTTCCTGTAAGTTGGCAAACTCTAGACATATTTAAACGTTTTTAATTCAATTGCTCAGCGATTTTACCTGTTTCTTAATAAATAGCAAGAGCTGTTTTGACAAAATCATCAAATTCCTTCCCATGAGCAAAATAATGAAAACTTTCAATATCAAGACTCGCCTCATAAATAACAGACAAATCATCACTAAAAACAAAGAAATGCCTTATCGCACGAGTAGCATTCGTATTTTCATCCACGAAAACCCCAGTTTTCCCATTCAAATCATGAAATTCCGTCGTAAACCCTCCATATTTTTTAATCAACATATCCCCCAAAGAAATATATTCCATTATATTCTCATAAGCCACAAACTTAATATCATAACCATATCCACCAAGTTCATGTTTTGCAGCCTTATTTTTAGTCAAATCAAACTTATCACCATTTGACCATCCCCTAAACAAAACACCGCTATCGTCAGGCAAATATTCAACTTTATACTGAGTTGGCAAAACCACACTAAATCCATATTTCGCACTCACGTACATAGGTTTATCCGTGAAGGAATATGCAATTTTATCAAGGAACTTACCACATCCACTTACGTCTTTCCCATCGTCATAAAGCCATAAAACATACCCAAACAACCTCAAATCTGCAGAATAAGACGCCAAAGAATCATTACGATAAACAGATTCAAACACTCGTCCTGCATCAGCCTTTGTCTTCGTTTCATCCTTTTCTTGAGGCAAAATAACCGATTTCCACCTTTCCTTTGTACCAAAAGAAACATGACAATTTTGATAATTCAAATCACCACGTCCACGAATAAAAGAAACCTTAGCAGAATCAGGATATTCAAAATAAAAAGTTTTATTCAAATCTTTATCGTCAATCTTGTAAAATTGTGTTTTTTGCCAATTAGTAAGTAAATCAACGACTTTTTCTCCACCTTTAGAATTCTCAACATTTTGTCCGGAAGAACATCCCACAAGTGAAAAAACAAGGACAATCAAACAAGAAAAACCCAAAAACTTTTTCATAAACGAGGAATAAATGCTATAAATACCAAGGTAAACTGATCACTGAAATTATAAACAACCGACTAAAACATGCAAGTTTGCGAAATATTTTATTCCATCCAAGGAGAAGGACAAGAAATCGGACAACCAGCAATTTTCCTCAGACTACAGGGCTGTAATCTTCGTTGTAAGTTTTGCGATACAGCATATTCACAAGAAATAAAAAAGAAAATCGATACAAATAAATCACAAAAACTTACAGAAGGATTTGAAGAAATGTCAGTTGAAAAAATCCTAAAAGAACTAAAAAAATTCCCAGCAAAACATATTGTCCTCACAGGTGGAGAACCTCTACTTCAACAAAAAGAACTAATTCCCCTACTAAAGAAACTAAAAAATTATTTTATAGAAGTAGAAACAAACGGAACAATAAAACCGGAAATTTCAAAGTACATAAACAAATTCAATTGTTCTCCAAAACTCTCAAACGCAATTGATTTAAACCTAAAATACGACACATTAAAATCATTCCCAAAAGAAAAAACAATCTACAAATTCGTCATAGATGATAAAAAAGACATAACAGAAGTGAAAAAATTCATAAAAAAACATTCTATACCGAAAGATAAAGTTTTCCTCATGCCTCAGGGCAAAACGACAGAAGAAATCATCGAAAAATCAAAATCCCTCATAGAGATCTGTAAAAAAGAACTCTTTGGATTTGCACCAAGATTGCATATAATGTTATGGAATAACCAAAAAAAAATATGACAAAATCGCAAGAAAAAAAATCCAATGCCGTTGTTCTCCTTTCTGGAGGCCAAGATTCAACGACATGCCTAGTTTGGGCAAAACAAAATTTCAAAAAAGTATTTGCAATAACTTTTGACTACGGACAAAGACACAATATCGAAATTGCCGCAGCAAAAAAGATTGCGACACTTCTAAAAGTTCCGCTTAAAATACACAAAATCGAACTATTCAAAGGTCTTACAAAAAACTCACTTATAGACAAAAAAATGCCTATCAAAGCTGGAAAAAATGGAACACTTCCAACAACTTTCGTTGAAGGAAGAAACCTGATTTTCCTTGCAACAGCAGGAATTTATGCAAAATCAATAGGTGTAAAAAATCTAGTTGCTGGCTTCTGTCAGGCAGATTATAGCGGATATCCTGACTGTCGTGAAAACTTTGTTAAATCTATGGAAAAAACTATGGAACTAGCAATGGATCACAATTTCAGAATCTTCACTCCACTCATGTGGAAAACAAAAGCAGAAGGAGTTACGCTCATGAAAGAACTAAAAGGACTTAAATTTTTGGGACACACTCACACATGCTACGAAGGTAAAAAAATGGCTTGTGGCAAATGTCCAGCATGCGAACTACGAATCAAAGGATTCAAAGAAGCTGAAGAAAAAGATCTAATTAAATACAAGAAATAATGTTCAACGAAAAAAACGCACAGGACATAAGAAAAGAAATCAAAAAAATTGCTCCTCTTTTGTCATTCAAATTTCAAAAGCTGGAAAATTCAGAACACTGGGTAACAATAGCAAGTCCGGAATACACATCTATATGCCCTTTTTCAGACTGGCCAGACTTTGGCACAGTAGAAATTTCATACGTTCCTGACAAAGTTTGTTTAGAATTAAAGTCTTTTAAAATCTATATAAACGCATTCAGAAACGTAAAAATATTCCACGAAACAGTAACAGAAGTGATTTTCAAAGACTTTTTAGAAGCGGTTAAGCCAAAAAAAGCAAAAATAGTAGTTGACATGAACGTACGCGGTAATGTAAAAACTATCTGTAGAAAATTTTATAAATGCAACCAAAATGACTAATAAACATGCAAGTAAAAAACACGGACTTGTTGGAATGAAAAGACCAAAAAGCAAACTAAGAGACAAATTAAACAAAGCAAAAGCACGTGTAAGAAAAGCTGATCGTATCGCTGCAAAAAAAGCGTAAGCTTCATAGAATCTTTCGCGAAAGAATTTCAGAAACAAGGAAAGAGGATCCAGTCACAACGACTATATCCTCTTTTTTCATGTTCTTAATCGCAAAATCAAAAGCCATAAGGGGGCTGACTATTTTTTTTACGACAACATGTTCATTAGAATACTTCAAAAACATTTCACATAATTTTTCAGTGGAAAGCCCCCTTACGACATTAGCATTTGTAAAAACGACACACCTAACCACTCTCGAAATTTGCCTTAAAATAGGCAAAATCTCTTTATCTTTCATTATTGAAACAACAAAAATAAAGTTCTTATCAAAATATTTTTCTTTAAGATTTTTTAAAAGATTTTCAATACTTTTTGGAGTGTGAGCAATATCAAAAACAACCTCACCTTTACCAAAATTTGTCGGAATTTTCCTGACATCAAATCTTCCAACCATTTGAAAACCACTACATAATTTTAAAAACTTTTTATCATCAACAAAACCAAGTAAACCTCTTAAAATCGCGTACCCAAGCCTAAAATTAGGATCAGAATAAATCTTAGAAGATATATTTTCCTCTCCGACATTTTTCAAAAACACATCCTCGGCAAAAAAAACATTTTTATCTTTACGAAATTTTTCATGCAAAATTTTATCAACATTTTTTTGTTGTCGACCTATGACAAAAGGCACTCCATTTTTTTTGATTCCAAGTTTTTCATTCAAAATTTTCCCTATAGTTTTTCCCAAAATATCGGTATGTTCTTTCTCAACCAATGCAAGTCCACAAACTTTTGACAAAACAACATTTGTCGCATCCAGACGACCACCAAGACCAACCTCCAAAACAACATATTTACATTTTTTCTCGTAAAAATATTTCAAAGCTGCAACAAAAAGTTCTTCAAAAACAGTAAGACGTTTTTCATTTTTACCGACAAAAAAATTATCTGAAAATTTAGAAATTTCTTTTTTTATTCTTTCAAAATCTTTAGTCAAAATATTTTTCCCATTCACTGAAATTCTTTCATTTATTTCTAAAACATGTGGAGAAATAAAAAGCCCAACTTTTGAAGAATCAGATAAATAATCCGCCACGATTTTACAAGTGGTCCCCTTGCCTTTTGAGCCTGCCACATGCACAAAATCGAAATCATTATAATCAGGGAAATATGCATACAAAAACTTCTTCAGATTTTCCAAATCGAAGTATTTTTCATTATATTCGAAATTCCTATGCTTCTCATAATCCATATATTCTGGTATATCTATTACGAAACAAATCCTACACAAAAATGTTTGATAAAAAAAGAAGAATAAGAAGCATTCGCTCACTAAGGCCAATATCGGCGCCGGTAAGACCTCCAATTAGAGGTTCATTTAGAAGACCAAATCCTCTTTTAGCAAAAACAAAAAAACTTTCAATAATAGCCTTAACATTATTTGTAAGTATTTTTTTGATGTATGAATTTTTCTTTTCAGGATATTTCTTAATATCATCAATAGAAATAACAGACAAAAAAATCGACAACCAATCTCTGACAGAGAACATCAAAAAAACGCTAAGTGAAGCCATAGGAAAGAACATAATAACATTAAACTTAAACGATTTAGGACTAAAAGTCGCAAATAAATTTCCGGAAATAAAAGAAATAAATCTTTCAAAAAATTATCCAAATAAAATCGATATTTCATTTGCACAATATCCACTCGTAGCAAATGTTTCCGTCACAACAGATGTTGTTAAAAAAACATACATCATAAATTCAGTAGGTTATGCCATCAAAGAGAACATGGAACTCACAACTCTTCCGACAATAAAAATGACGGCCGACGCACCAATAAATACAGGAACAGCAATAATAGAAGCCAAAAAACTTGAATACATATTAAACGCTACAAAATATTTCGAAGACAAATTTGGAATGAAAGTACTCGAAACAACATACAAAAAAAACGCACGTGAAATCAGAATTTTGACAGAAAAGAAATTTGAAATATGGATGGACATCGAACAACCATTCGAAACACAACTAAAAAAACTAAAGAAAACACTCGTAAAACTCGACATATATAAGGAACCACTACAATATATTGATCTTCGCATTGCGGGAGAAAACGGAGATAAGATAATATACAAAAGGAAATAATATAAAACCACGCGTATGCTTTGGGCACTAGCAGGAATATTAATAGGAATGATGATAGGACTTAAAACAAGTCTTATTATTCCAATGATATATATTAAATATACCGCCGTAATAATCGTCGGAATGCTGGATTCCCTATTTGGAGCGGTAAGAGCAGAGACAACAAAAGAAGACTACAATCCGGTAATTTTTCTTACAGGACTTGGATTTAACATAATTCTAGGAGTAGCAATAACACTACTTGGAGAAACACTTGGACTCGATTTATACCTAGCAGTAGCGGTAGTATTCACATTTAGAATATTCTCAAACCTCGCAATTATTCGCCGCTCATTGCTTCAAAAATTAATAAAACGAAACAAATAGACGTACGCGTCAACATATGGTCAATTGTAAAAACATGATTTTTTTGGTATAATAAAAAACGAACAAAAAATAAAATTTAAAATAAAAACAAAATGTCTCAGGCTTCAAAACTTGCACTTATCAAAGAAATGCTCGACTCAGCAGAGTCTAGTTTACGTTCAGCAAAACAACTCGTAGGCGAATTAACAGGCACAAAATCGAGCAAAGCAACTTATTCAAAAGCCGCTGAAATATTGGAAGACACAGACCACGACGGTGACGATACTATTGTAGAAGGAGTTTACAATGGTCAATTAATGATAGATAAAAACGCAAAAGAATATCCAGTTCCAGCAAACTATGCCAGCAAATCAAAATTGATTCCTGGAGATGTTTTGAAATTAACAATCAAACCGGATGGATCGTTTGTTTACAAACAAATCGGACCAATCCCAAGAAAACGAATTGTAGGAACACTTACATACGAAGATGGACAATACAAAGTGATCGCAAACGGAAAAGCATACAAAGTTCTACTTGCATCAGTTACATATTTCAAAGGAGAAATTGGCAATAAAGTAACAGTTGTCGTCCCTGAAATCGAAGACAGTGAATGGGCGGCAATTGAAAACGTAATGCCTCTAGAACCTGAGAAACTAGACATCTAATCAAAAAAACAATGGCTGACTCTACACTAAACCCAAACGAACCACACGAAATAAAACTGGATCCTATTCAACCTGCGACACCACAACCCGTGGCAACACCAGCTCCAACTCCAGTAGTTCCAGTTGAAGTTGCTCAAGTGCAACCAACGCCGGCTCCAACTCCAGTAGTTCCAGTTGAAGTTGCTCAACCACAACCAGCTCCAGTACCAGTTGCTACTCCAGAACCAATTATCCCTGCTGCCTCTTCACTAATGGCAGAATCGATGCCACAAACACAAGCATCAAGCGCAGAATCAGTCATGGATAAAGTAATGAAATTCAAATTATATATAATCATTTTCGCATCAGTAATAGGTCTTGCAACAGTTGGATACGTAACATATTCATTCTTCTTCAGTGGAACAAGTACAACAGAAACAACTCCACCTCCATCAGTTTCTTCTCCATTTGGAGACACAACCACAACAACCGATACAACAAACACTCCATCAACAACAACAAATCCAACAACTACTCCTGCAACTGAATCAACTCCCCCATCACTTGGAGGAAACTCATCTACAAGCCAAACTAGTGAATTCGGAAAAACAGTACAAGACTTGAAAGATGTATCAACAGGAACAGACAAAGTTTATGACAATGCAGTATTAGAAGAAACGACACCAAGCACTATGGAAGTCATCAAAAAAATCCCTAGATAAAAGACAATAAACACACAGACATAAGACACATAAATCCCCTTTCCAAAAGGGGGTTTTTTATGGTATAATTACATGAATAAAACAAAAACAAAAAATGTTCAAGTTATCAAAGATATTACGCACGGCCGTACAATACAACGCATCAGATGTTTTCATCGCAACTGGAATCAAGCCAACACTACGCATAAATGGGGATCTAGTGAAGATTGAAGAACACCCTGAGTTGACGAAAAAAATGGCAGAAGAATATCTTCTTGAGATAATGAGTCCCGACCAAAAAAAGATGTTTGAGCAAACACTCGACATCGATTTTTCATTAGACATTGAAACAATTTCTAGATTTAGAGTGAACATGTTTGTTCAAAGAAAAGGTATCTCGGCTGTCTTCAGACTTATCTCAGAAAAAGTCCTAACAATGGACGAACTCGGACTTCCTCAACAGATGAAGAAAGCGACAACATTCAAAAATGGACTCGTAATCGTAACTGGACCAACAGGTTGTGGAAAAACAACAACATTAGCCTCAATGATTAACGAAATAAACAGAAATCAAAAAAATCATATAATCACAATCGAGGATCCTATTGAGTACACTCACCAAAACAACCAATCGGTTATACAACAAAGAGAAGTTGGAGTACACACACATAGTTTCCAAAAAGCACTTAAAAGTGCGCTTCGTGAAGCCCCTGATGTCATTCTTATTGGAGAAATGCGTGACATCGAAACT
>Ga0172370_10007565_pt1 | contig 13298 bp, 10 predicted proteins | sample LakKiv5m_FD_114538 | JGI IMG/M metagenome (GOLD analysis project Ga0172370, IMG submission 114538) | Freshwater microbial communities from Kabuno Bay, South-Kivu, Congo - kab_022012_11.5m | ecosystem: Environmental > Aquatic > Freshwater > Lake | place: Democratic Republic of the Congo...
AGCGCCGGCCTGGTTCGACCTCCCACAGGAAGCGGGGGCTGTCGGGCTCGGTCACGTCGAGCGCGAACAGGCCGCGGCACCCGGTGCCGCACGAGGCGACCAGGATGGTCTTCCAGGCGTGGCCGAGATCGGCCAGGTCGAGATCGGAGGTGGCCAGCGTGAGGACGTCGCGCACCACCACCGACCCGTCGAGCAGGAAGTCGTTGGAGACGGGCAGGTCCTGCAGCTTGGGCAGGAGGAACCCCGGCACGTAGGCCCACAGCTCGCGGCCGTAGTCGGCGTCCGCCATGGTGGGCGGGCGATCGAGGCGGAACGCGTGCAGCACGCCCGCGTGGGTCGTGGCGTACAGGACCGTGGGGCGATCGTTGACGTGCCGGTCGTCGGGGTTCACGCCCTCCTCGGCCTTGAAGGAGCTGTACCCGGGGGCGTTGAGCGAGAGCGCCGGCGCCGAAGCGATGGCCGGCGTGGCGTAGCGGATGGCGCCCAGGGGCCGATCGCAGCGCCGCGAGCTCTCGTCGCCGCGCACGAACGACACGACCTGATCGGCGTAGGTTTCGCGGTACTCCCGGTTGGTCGCCGGATCGATGGCGTTGGCGTTGCCGAGGATGTGCGCGGGGTCCCACGACATCTGCGGCGTGCACGGCGACGTGGGGCGCAGGTCGATGAGGGCGCCCGACGACGGGATCGACAGCGTGTCGGCTTCGATCGCGAGGGCCGTGAAGGCCGTGGAGACGCCGTTGACCTGGGTGAAGACCGTGCGGTCGGCGTCGGCCCGGGCGGCCAGGGCGCCGCCGAGCTCGAAGCTGTCGCAGGCCTCGGGCCCGCCGTCGGCCTGCGACGTGCAGTCGTGGCAGCGCAGGATGAGGTTGTAGAGGACGCCGAAGGGGTCGTAGCCCGCGGCGGTGCGCCCGTATCCCGAGAAGACCTCGTAGAGCGCGTCCTCGTCGCTGCGCGTCGCGGTGGTGGTCACGACGCTCGTGTAGCTGGCGCCGTAGCGCGTGAGGCGCTCGAAGATCGTGGCGAGCACGGACTTCAGGGCGTCGGGTCCCGTGACGTGCCACGCCTGCTCGGTGCCGCCGACCAGCGCGAGCTCTTCGGCCAGGTCGCGGCCGGCGGCGTTGGCGCGGTACGAGACGGCGTACAGCGGGACGCCCTGCGTCTGCGCGATCTCGTTGGCGCGATCGATCGAGGTGGAGAGGCAGCCCGCGTTGGCGTCGACGTAGGTCGGGTCTTCGGGGCTCTTGGTGACGAGCACGACCGCGCGTTGCCGACACGCGAAGTAGGGGTCGCCCGTAGCCGACGAGGGGTCCCAGGCCGTGAAGTGCGGGTCGGTCTGGAGGTACGTGAGGGCGTCGTCGAGCAGCGCCGCGGTCGGGAACGTGCCCCACGGGATGTCGTTGTTGATGGCCTGCTGGACGGACTGGTTGGTGGACAGCACCGCGACCGTGTCGTCCGAGGCCTCGATCGGGACGTGCGTGCCGTAGCTGGCGCCGGAGCTCTTGGCGCCGAGGTTGAAGGTCACCGTCGTGGCGCCCGTCCCGTCGTCCCAGGTACAGGTCGTCGCGGTGCCCGTCGAGAACTCGCCCTGGAGCAACGTCGAGACGTCGGGGGCGTGGTCGCCGGTCATGAGCCCGAACTTGACGGCGTCGCCCGCTCGGTCGATGGCCCCGTCGTCCATGGACTGTCCGGGGAACTTGACCTTGAAGTGCCCCACGGTGACGCCCACGTCGGGTCGCGAGGGCGGCGCCGAGCGGTCGTCGCACGTCATGGTCGAGGCGTCGTAGGTGCCGGTCAGGCCTTCCTGCAGGCCCACGGCGTCGACCGTGCAGAGGGCGGGATCGCCGAGCGCGGTGCAGAGGGTGCAGTCGGGCGGGACGCCGGTGATGTAGTGCTCCTCCCACCGGATCGAGTCGTCGAGCAGCAGCAGCACCTCGGGGCGTGCCGGCGAGGGAGAGTCGAACTGCGCGAGGGCCGGGCGGGCGGGCAGGCCGGCCAGCAGGACGAGCAGCAGCGCGAGGGGATGGGCTCGCATCATTTCCCCCCCGAGGTCCCGGTCAGCAGGAAGAGCTGTCCGACCACCGAGCCCTGCGCGCGCCGCTGGAACGCGTCGCCGAGCGCCGGTGCACCCACGCGGTACTGCCCGATGGTGCGCGCCGAGTACTTCGTGAAGACGAAGGTGTCGGAGCTGAAGCCTGGCACGCGGTTGGTCGTGATCGGATCCTCGAACGTGGTGGTGAACGTGGCGGACGCGCCGGCGTAGGACTCCATGCCGAAGGTCTCGGGATCGATGCCGGGTGCGTTGCCGAGGGGCACCGCGTAGAAGGTGCCGCCGAAGTACTCGTCGTTGAGGACGTTGTTGGTCGTGGCGAGCACGCCCGGGGTCACCGCCACCTGGCCCACCGACAGCGTATGCCCGCCCTCGGCCACGTACTGCCCGAGCGTCGCGAAGCGGTTCGCGCCCACGTAGTTGATCTCGAACATGGTGCTCTCGGCGCCGACGAAGGCCATGGCGATCAACGCGATCAGGACGAGCATGGCCAGGATGAGCACGGCGCCGCGCGGTCGTCCGAGGACCCTGGAGGTTCCGAGCGTGCTCATAGTCCCCTCTGCCGGAACGTGGTGAGCTCGACGCGCGTGGCCAGGGATTCGACCGCCGCCGCTCCGGTCATGGTCGGTAGCACTTCGTACGTGCGAAGCGGCCCGAACAGCTGCGACCGGCGGGAGAACGCCAGCGCGGGGTCCTCTTCGGGCGTGCGCGCCGACACCTTGATCGTGACGAAACGCAGCTTCTCGGGGACGGCGGCCGTGCCGCGCTCGAGCTTGCCGGTGCCGTCGCCTTGCAGCACGTTGCCCTGCTCGTAGGTGGGGTAGTACAGCAGGTTGGGGGCGCCCGGCGTGCCCACGTCGAACAGGAAGTCGTACAGCATCAGGTCGACCACGTACTCGGCCACGCGCAGCTGCGTGCCGTCGACGGGGACCAGGCTGTGCCCGGAGAAGCGCATCTCCTCGCGGATCAGATCGGTCTTCGAAGGGGGCGCGCCCACGCGCAGGTCGGTGCCCAGGCGGTAGCGCACGATCGACAAGAGCACGACCTCCATGCGCGAGCCGTCGGCCTCGTAGCCGCAGGCGTTGTCGGCCGTGGCGGGCTGCAACGCCTGGTCGATCGTGATCGCGCCGTTCGTGAAGCTGGCGTCCTGGACCGACACGTACATCTCGAGCTGGTCCTGGTTCACGATCTTCAAGAGGCGACCGGGCTGGAACAGGGCCTCGAACTCGGCCTGGGTGGCCGGGTAGTTCGCGCGCGTCTCGAGCGTGTCGGCGGTCAGCAGCGTGACCTGGTTGCCGGCGACCCCCGCGGTACGGAAGGTGCGTGTGGTCGGGTAGGGCCCGAGCAGTTGGAGCGCCATCGGCTGGATGAACGCGTTGCTGGACTCGACGGCCACCGAGGACATGGCGTCGCCGGTGTTGACGGGCGAGAGCTCGAGCGCCAGCGCCTGCAACGGCTCGGAGGCCAGGCAGGCCGTGGGATCGATCGCGCTGTTCGGCGTGGACAGGAAGGCGGCCTTCTTCAGGTCGGCCTTCAGGTGCATCAGCGCGCCGCGCAGCTCGTCGTTCATGCGCTGGGTCTGGTTCTGGGAGCGGAAGGCGGCGGAGCTGGTCTGGAAGACGACGAACACGCCGATCATCACGATGACGCCGATCACCAGCGCCACCAGCAGCTCGATCAGGGTGAAGGCGCGGCGTTTCATGCTACTGCCCCGCCAGGTTCATCCCGACCGTGGACATGGCCGAGACGGTGACGACGTTCGAGCGGTCCCGCACCATCGCCACGACGTCGTCGGCGTCGCACTGGTTGTAGTTCGCGCCCCATACCCCGTCGGAGCGCCGGAAGAGCACGCGCGCCTCGAGGCGCAGCACCGTGTCCGCGAGGAGGGGCGTCAGCCGGTAGAACACGCAGAAGCGAGGCACCTGGCCGGCGAACTCGCTCAGCACGCCGGTGTCGAGCGCGTTCACCACGTACGGGGTGCCCCCAGGCTGGTTGGCGTTGCCGTCGCGGGGCACCACGCCCGTGCCGCCGCCGGCGTCGGGGTAGCCGGTGTGCCAGCCGCCGTCGGCGTTCGGCAGGTACAGGAAGTGGTTCTGGTTCGGGCCCAGCGTGGTGTCGTTCTGCCACTGCAAGGCCTCGATCTTGACGGTCTCGAGGAAGTGACCCGCCAGCGTGGTGGCCACCATGATGTCGCGGGCGTCGGACACGGCCTGCACCGAGCGGATTTGCAGCGTGAGGATGCCGAGGAAGCCGAACACGGTGATGAGGAGGACCAGCAGCACCTCGACGAGAGAGAACCCGCGGCGTGGCAAGACAAGGCGCGGAGAGGGGCTCATCGCTTGGGCTCCCAGTGCGCCTGGCCGTTGTAGCCGAGCACCACGTTCCACCTGCGGCCGGCCAGGGGCGCGCCGTTCGGGCCCGGGATGGAGCCGGTCCAGACGATGCCTTGCTCCTCGCAGTCGAGGACCACGACGCCGGCACCCAGCTCGGCCGACGCCGTGAACGGCGTCAGGCTGGTCGGGTCGAGCACGCGCCCGTCGGGGGTGAAGCACATGCCCACGTTGCCGTCCCAGACATCCGTCGGGAGCGAGCCTTTGACGACCAGGCCGGGCGTGACGGCCTGGATTTCGAGCTTGTCGACGTTCGGCTCGCCGCCGTTGGCGATCAGGAAGGGGTCGACGGGGTCGCCCTTGCAGCAGCACGACGCCGACCCGCTGCGATCGAGCTCGAGCTCGTTCGAGCCGCGCACGTAGCGGACCTGGTGGGCGCGCCCGGTGATCGAGGCCTGCACCCGGGCGCGCTGCAGGAAGTTGACGATACCGTTCAACCCGCTGATCGCGTCGTTCTGGCTGCTGAACCCGGAGATGAAGGGTACGAGCGCGAGCGAGAGCACCGCGACCAGCGCCACGGTGATCATGAGCTCGAAGAGCGTGAACCCCTTGCGACGCACGTGCGCCCCCGCCTGCGGACCGAATGCAACACACTGATTATCGAGGAATGGAGCGGTCCGTGCAATAAATCTCACCGGGACGGCGGCAGGCGGCGGACCCGGCTGTCGAGGCTGTCGAGCGCCTCGATGGCGTGGGAGCCGCGCGCTCGCAGACGCCGCGCCTCCTCTTTCAGGCGGCGCAGGTGCGTGCGCTGGCGCGCCTCCAGGTACTTGCGGAAGCGCCGGGCGTCGTCGGCCAGCCAGCGCTCGCGCTTGTGCGCGGCCCGGTCGGACTCGGGGCGCGCGCCGACGACGGGGGCCACCCTGGCCAGCCAGGCTTCGGCCAGGGCCCCCAGGTGCCGGGGCTCCAGCGCCTCCCCCAACGGGCGCCGCACGCGCAGGTGCCGCACGCGCTCGGCCGCGTTCTCGCCCTCGACCGCGACGGGGCCGCCGGCCAGGCGCGCGTACGTGGTCAACAGGTCGTGCAGGCTGGCGCGCGCGAGCTCGAGCACGACGCGTGCCTGGATGCCGAGGAACTGCAGGACCGCGGAGTCGGTGTAGGCCGTCTCGGTGCCCACCACGCCGGGCTCGGTGCCGAGCACGCGCGAGACGGTGCACGAGGCCAGGTCCCACGAGGGCGTGAGCTCGAGGGCCACGCCCAGGGGCGCGATCCAGGTCTCGGCCAGCAGGTCCAGGACGCGGCGCTCGACGAACAGCAGGCGCTCGCCCATCGCCAGCCACGTGGTCGCCACCGGCACGACCGGATCGGCCCGCCCGTCGACGCGCCCGAGGCCCTCGGAGGCCAGCGCCACGACCTTGCGGGCGGCCGCGTCCAGGTCGGAGAAGCCCGCGGCCAGCCGGCTCGCCACGTCGTGACGCAGGCGGTAGGCTTCGAGGACGGCTTCGCGCACGGTCGGATCGGCCGGGAGGCCCTTTTCGGCCTGCACGGCGAGCGTGACGCGGGCCAGGACCTCGGAGGGGGGGAGCGGTTCGCGCATCGGGGGATCAGAACATCCAGATGAAGCGCATGCGCAGGTTCATGGCCCACTGCGCGGCGGCGGTGGGCTCGACGGCGCGGTCGAGGCCCTTCATGGGGACCAGGGTGCCCCAGTCGAAGGCGGCCAGGAAGCGCCCCTCCTGCCCGAAGTAGAGCGACAGGTCGAGCTCGACGCCCAGGTTCTCGGAGGTGCCCGGCGTGCCCTTGGCCTCGATGGCGCGCGCGTATTCGACCGCGTACTTGATGCCGAGCACGCCCTCGTCGCCGGGCAGGAAGTCGTAGGCGGCCCACGGCTTCAGGAAGAACGAGTTGGTCACTCCGCCGATGACGTAGCGGTACAGGATCTGGTCCGTGCGGTAATCGCGGTCGAACTTGAACGCCGTCAGCTTGTCGTTGACCACCGTGGCTCCGTTGGGGTCGGTCCAGGCCAGCTGTGACGCGCCCCAGTAGCCGAAGCTCCCGGTGGTGTCACCCGACGCGAACCCGGTCTCGATACCGAACGACAGCTGCTTGATCTGCAGCTCGGTCTGCAGCACCGCGCCCATCTGCAGGAGCTCGGTCGACGCCTTGGCTTGGCGGGTCATGAGCACGTTGTCGATGCGGCCCGCGGTGAGGGCGGCCTCGAGCTCGACGCGCAGCAGCATGTCGGGCGCCCAGGCCCACAACAGGCGCAGCCACAGGTCGGGGGTCACCATCCAGGCGTCGCGCGGCACGAGCTGCAAGGCGTTGTAGGTGGTCGTGCCGTCGAGCCAGCCCTGGTACGACGTGTCGGACAGATCGAAGCGCTGCAGGCGCGCCTGGGTGTACAGGCCCCAGTCGAGCACGGGCTTGCGTTCGCCGAACAGGCGCAGCTTGCGGAGCTCTTCTTCCTCGGGCCCCATGGGCTTGTCGAAGATCTGGAACGTGAACTGCGTCACGTCGTCGGCGTCGTCGTAGTCGTGGGGCTGGCCCAGGTACGCGCGGCCGCCGCTGATGGCGCCCTCCCAGATCCAGTCGACCGACGCGAACACCTTGAACCAGGGCAGGGGGACGAGCACGCCCACGCGGTCGACGTAGTCGCCGTAGTCGGAGTCGAGGTCCTGGCCGCCATTGGCGACCATGCCGAGGCCCCACTGATCGGCCATGCGACCGATGCGCAGGATGCCGAGCGGGAAGATCCACTCGCCGTACGCCTGCTTGACGCGGACGGCGTCGCCCCACGAGTTGACGCCCGCCGTGGGCGAGGTCTGGCCGTCGGAGAAGGCCACCAGCGGCGCGAGGGCGTTCTGCTCGTAGGAAGAGTAGTCGGGCGTGCTGCCGAAGACCACGTTGTCGAGGATGTCGAGCTGCGTGAAGATGCCTAGATCCTTCGAGATGTGCAGCATGGGCGAGTAGCGGAAGCGCAGGTTCGCGTCGGAGAGCCAGTCTTCGTTGTGGCCGGAGCCGACCTCGTCGGGCGTGAACTCGCCGCCGCTCTCGTTGTTCACGAGGTTCTCGGTGAGGGGGGGCTCGAAGCCGGACGTGTACAGGCCCTTGTCGACGTTCTGGGTGCCGAGGTGCAGGCGGTAGTATCCGTTGACGCGGGTGCGGAAATAGCCGTGGTGCTCGAGGTAGGGGTACGCGGTCGGCGTGTCGGCGACGGCGGCGGCGGGCTCGACGCAGGGCTCGTCCTCGACGACGCCGGCCTTCATCTTCGTGATCTCGCGGTCGAGCTCTTCGTACAGCGCCTTCTTCTGCGGGGGAAGGTCGGGGGGCACGTCGGTCGACGGCTCCGCGGCCAGGGCAGGCAGGGCCGTCAGGCCGGCGAAGAGCACGAGCAGGGCACGATGGAGCATGGAGGTCGGTCTCCGCGGGATCGTCGCAGTTGTATACCGTCAGGGGCAAGCGAGGTCAAGCGGTGTCGCCCCTACCTCACCTCGAAGAGCCAGGCGGGGGCGGCGATCGGCAGGTGCCCGCCGCCCGGCAGCACGCCGGTGTCGTTCATGCACGCCGCGACCAGATCGTAGCACGGGGCGCCCTGTTGGCCGAAGGCGCCCTGGGCGCAGCCCTGGTAGTCGGCGCCCGCGCACGCTTCGGGATCGCTCGGGCAGCACTGCTGACGGACACAGTCGCCGACGGCGAAGTAGGCCTTCTGCGCCGTCACCGTGCCATCGGTGATGCAGGTCGACAGGCAGGCCTGGCTGGTCTGGGGGCAGGCGGCCATGCACGACAGCATGGCGCCGCACACCAGGTCGCCGTGGAAGCAGCCGTAGTACTCGTCGCGGCAATTGGCGTCGAGGCACGGCGTCAGGGTCCCCGGAACGGCCGCCGAACAGCCGTTCTGCTCCGTGCAGCCCCGGAGGGCGTCGAGGTCGTCGCGGCCGTCGGTCGAGAGGACGTCGAGGCACTGCTGGGCGCACGCAGCCCGGGGCTCGCCCTGCGCGTCGGTCGCGCACCCGGGCAGGCAGTCGGAGTAGAACTGCTTGCACGAGAGGCCGGACGGCGACGCGTCGGGCGCCACGTCGGCGGTCACGTCGGCGAGCGTGGCGTCGGGGAGCGCGGTATCGGTGGACGCGAGGTCGGCGGGTGCGGCCTCGGCCGGCGTCGTGTCGGCGGCGACGTCCGCGGTTCCTGGCGCGTCGGCCGTTGCGCTGTCGGCGCCCGCAACCCCGTCGAGGCTCGCCGACGTGTCGTCGCTGAGGAGGGTGTCGTGGGTGGCGATCGCGTCGCTCGAGCCGCTCGCGGCTCCCCCGCCGCAGGCGACGACGGCGAACGCCAGGAGGATTGTCAGCGCGGGCGCAGCGCCGGCCCACGCGAATCGCAGAGTCCACATCGCGAAGCACACCACCGGTGGCACCACCTGAGCGCACCCTAGCCGGATTCTCGGCCCGGTACAAGCGCGGCGGTGGCGAGGGGCTCGTGTGGCGGGATGACTACTTGACGCGGAACATCCAGGCGGGGAGGGCGATCGGCAGGTGCAGGCCCGGCAGGACGGCGCCGCCCTGCATGCACGCGGCGGCCAGGTCGTAGCACGGGGCTCCCTGGGCGCCGTAGGCGTTCTGGGCGCAGGTCTGGTACGCCGTGCCCTGGCACTGGTTGGGATCGGTCGGGCAGCACTGCTGCTGGATGCACGTGCCGATGGCGTAGTAGGCCGCCTGCGACGAGGCCTTGGTCTTGCCGAGGCAGTCCATCATGCACAGGTCGTCGGTGGCGCCGCAGCCCTGGAAGCAGCCCAGCAGGCCCGAGCAGTTGAGGGTGCCCTGGAAGCAGCCGTCCCACTCGGCGGCGCACTTCTCGAGCAGGCAGTTCTGCTGGGCCATGCCGGTCATGGCCAGGCAGCCGTTGCCCTGGGCGCACTGGCCGATGGCGTTGTACTGGCTCTGGGCTTCGACCGAGGCGTTGGTGAAGCAGCCGTTGACGCAGTTCTGGTCGTTGTCGGGGCAGGCGTTCAGGCAGCCCATCATGCCGTTGCACGTCAGGTCGCCGTGGAAGCACGCCAGGTACTCGTTCGAGCAGTTCTGGTCGATGCACTGCTGCTGGGCCTCGGGGGTGGCCTGCGACGAGCAGCCGCTGGCCTGCAGGCACTGGTTCCAGGCGTTGAAGGCCTGGAGCCCCTCGGGCGACAACTGGTTGACGCACTGCTGGACGCACGCCTGATCGGGGCTGCCGTCGGCGCCGGTCGGGCACGAGGGCGCGCAGTCGATGTAGACGTCCTTGCAGGAGAGGCCCTGCTGGGGCGTGTCGGTCTGCGGGATGTCGATGGTGGTGTCGGGCACGGTAGTGTCGGGCACGGTGGTGTCGGGCACGGTCGTGTCGGGCACGGTGGTGTCGGGCCCCGTCGTGTCGTTGTTCGTGTTCCAGTCGAGGTTCGACGACGTGTCGTCGCCGCCGACCGTGTCGTGGTTGAAGACGACGTCGCTGTCGTTCGTGTCGTTGTCCCCGTTGCCGCGGTTGGCGCCGCCGTTGTCGGACTCGCAGGCCACGGCGAAAGCACCGAGCACCAGGATCGCTACCAGTCGAAGCTTCATCTCGGTCTCCTCAGAGGGTTCTACCCAACCCGCGCATGCGGTTCGCGTGACTATAGACAGCTTGCGCGGTGCGTCAAGCGGGCGCGGCGAGAAAAATACCGGGATGCGTCGGGAATCTTACGCGGCGGGGGCGAGGATCTCGTCGAGCAGGCGACGGTGCTCGGGGAACAGGTGCTTGAAGCGTACGCGGACCACGTCGCCCGACTGCTCGTCGACGCGCTCGGCGAGCACGCGCAGCTCGCGGTGGTTCGGCAGCTCGACCAGCAGCCAGGCGTAGCGCGACGGCCAGGCGTGGCCGCCCCGCTGGCGCAGGATCATCCCCGTGCGCTCGATCTCCTCCGTGATGCCCTCGGCCTTCTGGCCGCCCGAGAGGATCTCCCGAACCTTCAACTGCGTCGTCATGGGCCGCCTCGGTACCCGTTCGTCCTGTCATCGTAGCGGGGTGGCGGCGGGTGGCAAAAAAACGGCGGTCGATCAGCGGCAGAGCGGCCCGGCGAGCGCCTTCCAGGCGGGTGCGGCCAGCTTCCCTCCCGTGGCGCCGGTCATGGGTCGGTTGTCGTCGTAGCCGATCCAGACGGTGGCCGCCAGGGGACCGGTGGCTCCGTCGCAGAGCCCCACGAACCACACGTTGCGGGCGCGGTTCGAGGTGCCCGTCTTGCCCGCGACGCGCTTGCCGTCGAGCTTCGCGCCCGTGCCGGTTCCCTCCTGCACCACGCGCTCGAGCACTGCGAGGAGCGCGCGGGCCACGTGGGTGGGGAAGGCCTCGCGGCGGCCTCCGGTGTGGCTCCACGCGATGCTGCCGTCGGGGCGGACGACGCGCTCGACCAGGTAGGGGGTGACCGTCGTGCCGCCGTTCTTGAAAGCAGCGTACAGGCCCGCGAGGGTGGCGGGCTTCTCGGCGATGGAGCCGAGCGCCAGCGACAGGTCGTGCGGCACGGGCCCCGTAAAGCCCTGGCGCTCGAAGCCGCGGGTCACGACGTCGAGCCCCACCTGCTGCAACATCTGGATGGCCACGGTGTTCACCGAGTGCACCAGGCCCTCGGCCACGTCGTAGGTGCGGCCGTCGTAGCCGCCCTCGTAGTTGCGTGGGCGCCAGGGCTTGCCGTGGGCGCCGCGGAACACGAGCTCGTGGTTCACGAAGGTGTCGGTGAGCTGCAACGAGCCGGCGGCCAACCCGATCGCCGCGATGAACGGCTTGACGGTGGAGCCCACCGTGCGCAGCGCGGCCAGGGCGCGGTTGTAGGGATGGATCGCGGGGTCGTCGCCACCCACCAGCACGCGGATGGCCCCGGTGGCGGCGTCGAGCACCACGAAGGCCAGCTGCGGGCCGAGCTCGGGCACCCAGCGCACGGCCTCGGGATCGAGCGGGTCCTCGACCAGGCCCGTGACGCGGATCCACTCGCCCGCGGCCAGCGCGTGCTTGCCCTCCAGCGCGGGGCGGTAGCGCGTGAGCACGCCCGGATCCAGCGTAATCGGTCGCCCCTCGAGCTCGACGCGCAGGAGCGGTGGATGGGCCCTGACCTGTTTCACGCGCGCGGCCTTTTCGTGGGGGACGCGGATCTTCGGCTCGTCGGGCTCGGAGGTCGGCACGCCCAGGAACGTGTCGAGGCCGGCCAGCACGTCGGGCAAGGCCTCGTTGGTCGCCACCTGGGCGTCGACGTCGAGGGTCGTGTAGACCGAGAAGCCGGCGCGGGCCAGGTCGACGCCGGGGAAGGTGGTCTCGAGGAAGCGCCACACCTCGGGGCCGACCCAGGGAGCGGTGCCCACGTGCGGGGCGCCTTCGGGGACCAGCTCGAGCGGTTCGGCGCGCGCCGCCTCGAAGCCGGGCTGATCGAGCCAGCCGCCGCGCAGCATCTGCCCGAGCACCTCGTCGCGGCGGGCGCGCGCGGCCTCGGCGTCGTTCACGGGCGACAGGCGGTTGGGCGACTTGATGAGGCCCGCGATGGCGGCCGCCTGGGCCACGGTGAGCTGCGTCGCGGCGCGGCCGAAGTAGCGGCGCGCGGCCTCGTCGATGCCGTGGGCGCCCGCGCCCAGGTAGATCTGGTTCAGGTACATGCCGAGGATGGCGTCTTTGGCGTAGCGGTCCTCGATCTCGCGGGTGAGCAGCAGCTCCTTCCACTTGCGCAGCAGCGTGCGTTCGCGCGACAGGAAGAGCGTCTTCGCGAGCTGTTGCGTGAGCGTGCTGCCGCCGTGGGCCAGCTTGCGCCGCGCGACGTCCTTCAGGAGGGCGCGCGCGATGCCGCCGAGGTCGACGCCCCCGTGCTCGTAGAAGCCGCGGTCTTCGGCGGCGAGCACGGCGTGCACCACGTGGGGGGGCAGCTTCTTCGGGTCGACCAGGGTGCGTCGTTCGGCGCCACGCTCCTCGAGCAGCTCGCCGCCGCGCGCGTAGATGCGCAGCGTCTTGGGCGCGGCGGCGGCGTAGCGATCGAGCGCGGAGATGTCCGGGAGCTGGGTACGCAGCCACGACGAGACGGCGACGAACGCCCCGCCGCCGAGCAGCGCCAGGGCAAGCCCCCCGACGAGCACGATCTTGAGGAAGGTCTTCATCCCTCGCGGGGCACGCGCCGGCGGAGCAGGACCAGGCCGAGGGCCAGCGCGAGCAGCGCCGGGACGGTCGGTAGCGACCGCTCGCCGACCTCGCAGCCGTTGCCGCCGCCCGTGGTCTCGACCGTGCTGGCATCGGTCACGGTGAAGGCGTCGGCCAGCGTGGCGACCCGGCCGTCGGGCAACTGCACGACCAGGGTCTTGGCGCCGGGCGCGAGGCCGATCGGCACCGTGGCCTCGATGGTGTTGGCCGTCACCGTCTTGACGATCAGGTGGTCGGCGTCGAGGCGCACCGTGACTCCCAGCGGGAAGCCGCCACCCATGACCAGCACGTCGGTCTCGCGGTCGTTGGGGCCCTCGTTCGGGACCACGTCGTCGACGTGGAACTGCTGGAAGCCGTCGTCCTCGGGGGCATCGAGCGCGGACACGTCGGGCGCGACCTCGGGCAGCGCCTCGACGACCTCGGGGGCTGGCTCGGGCTCGGCCGCTTCGGGCTCGGCCACGTCGGGTTCGGCCACGTCGGGCTCCGCGACGTCGGGCTCGGCTGGATCGGGTTCGGTCACGTCGGGCTCGATGGTGTCGCAGACGCCGCCCGCCGTGCACACCGCGTCGGCGTCGCACGAACCGCAGGATCCGCCACAGCCGTCGGAGCCGCACTCCTTGCCCTGGCAATCGGGCGTGCAGCACGTCCCGGCGACGCAAGCGTCGTCGACCGGGCACGAGCCGCACGAGCCCTGGCAGCCGTCGCTGCCGCAGGTCTTGCCCGCGCAGTTCGGGGTGCAGCCGGTGGTCTCG
>Ga0172370_10007568_pt1 | contig 13295 bp, 7 predicted proteins | sample LakKiv5m_FD_114538 | JGI IMG/M metagenome (GOLD analysis project Ga0172370, IMG submission 114538) | Freshwater microbial communities from Kabuno Bay, South-Kivu, Congo - kab_022012_11.5m | ecosystem: Environmental > Aquatic > Freshwater > Lake | place: Democratic Republic of the Congo...
AAATTCATCACGTTCGGTAGTTTTTTTATTCAGCTCCCAAAATATTTCAATATCTTTTTTTTCTTTCACTACTACACCCTTACGCGTGGCCAAATGAATATTATAGCGGGTCTTGGGGTGCATGCCACTCAACAACTCTACTTCTGATTTATTGATGTCTAAAATTAGTGTTTGTTGGGGTTGACGATTATTAATAAAATGCAAATTGCAAAATGCAGAATGCAAATTGACACTTGAATCGACACATTCAATCCTGATAAAAACAAACTCTCGTTTTCTAAAATACTCAATCGCATTTTGAAATTTGAAATTTGAAATTTGAAATTTTGGCAAATAAAGATACTCTCCTAAAAAAGGTAATTTGTTTACAACCCCCTGTCCCTGCCAAACTACTCTACTCTCTTCTATCATTTGCAACCTCAGTACTTCTTTCCCAGTTGCCCGCTGAAACTCTCCCCAATCCCAAGATTGCAAGAATTCACCGTCTTCTTGCTTCAACCACTCATTTTTATTGTTGCAAACTTTAATTTCCATACACGTATTTTAGCGAAAAATAGCCTTCTTGGCAAGCCAACCTCACTTTAGCACCTTAGCACTTGAGCACTTAAGCACTCACCCAATCACGTGCTCAGGTGCTTGGGTGCTTAGGTGCTTAAGTGACGAGATAATATGGACTTGATTATTTATTTTATCTATGCTATACTATTCCCGAACTTTCCAAACATTTAGTCAAGTTTTAAAATTTAAAATTATCAACATATGGGTTTACCAGCTAAACGCCGAACATCACGTTCTAAAAGAGAAAGAGCCTCTCACTTTGCTCTTAAAAAGACCGCTACTACCAAGTGTCAAGATTGTGGTGCCACTACTTTGCCACATACTGCTTGCTTAAAATGCGGCGCTTATCGCGGACGCAAAGTTGTAAATGTTGCCAAACGCTTGGCTCGCAAACAACGCGCTGCCAAAGCCAAAAAATAGTCTAAAAAAGGATTGTTCGGTTCTAACTTTATAACATTATAACTTTATAACTTTGAACTATCACCTATGTCTAGCCGTCACATCGCTCGCTCTATTGTCATGCAATGTTTGTACCAATGGGACTTCCGCGGACAACCCACGGCGGTTTTGCCGGCTATTATTGATCAAAATTTGGTGGAATTTGGCGCCGGACTGGAAAATGAGCGTGATTTTGTTAAAAAAACCATAGAAGGAATTATTGACCATCTTCCGGAAATTGATCAGATTCTCAGCCAATACGCCACCAACTGGCCAATTGAGGCAATTACTTTGGTAGATCGTAATATTTTGCGCATTGGCGTTTATGAATTAAAATTCAACCAAGAGATACCGGCAAAAGTAGCCATTAATGAAGCCATTGAAATTGCCAAAAGCTATGGCGGACAATCATCGGGCAAATTTGTTAATGGCGTACTCGGCGCCATATATAATGACCTTGAAAAAAATATTGTGATTAAATAATTACGATACCAATATACAAATTGTACTAATGATACTAATTTCAAAATTTTCAATATTAGTATAATTAGTATGGATTAGTATATTAGCATCGCACAAAATCTAGTATACTTTATGAAAACAACAGATATCGTCGCAGATTACAAAGACAAAGAATTTAATAAATTGGAAAAAAGATTGGGTATTAAATTTAACAACCCCAATAACCTGGTGCAATCTTTTGTTCATCGCTCCTTTTTAAATGAAAACCGCGAATTTCCCTTGGGCCATAACGAACGCCTGGAATTTTTAGGAGATGCGGTGTTGGAGTTAGTAATTACTGAATATTTATTTAGCAATTATCGCAATCCTGAAGGCGAACTAACTAACTGGCGCGCTGCTTTGGTAAATGCCAAGATGTGCGCTCAAATTGCTTCGGAAATCGATCTAGAGCAATACTTGTTTTTAAGCCGAGGAGAATCTAAAGATGCTGGCACCAAAGCCCGCGAATATATTTTGGCCAAGATCATGGAGTCCTTGATTGGCGCCATTTATATTGACCAGGGTTGGGATATTGCCAAGCAATTTATTACCCGCTGGTTTATTACCAAACTGCCCGAAGTGTTAGACTTGGGCTTGTGGATGGATCCGAAATCTCGTTTTCAAGAATCATCGCAAGAAATTGTTGGCATCACTCCCACTTACAAAGTTTTGGAAGAAGATGGTCCGGATCATGCCAAAGAATTTGTTGTGGGTGTGTATTTGGACAAAGAAAAAATTGCCGAAGGCACGGGCAGCAGCAAGCAAGAAGCTCAGGTATCAGCCGCTGAAAACGCTTTGAAAGTTAAAGGGTGGAAAGGCCCGAAGATTGATATACTAACACGCAATCCAGACGAAGAGTAATTAGGATAAAATAATTTCAAACTATGGTTACTACTTTACAAACTTTATAACTTTATAAACTTTATAACTAATGACGCGCCGCTAGCTCAGCTGGTAGAGCAGGTCCCTCTTAAGGACAAGGTCCAGGGTTCGATTCCCTGGCGGCGTACAAAAAAATGAATTACCTCTAATGGTAATTTTGTTTTTGTAGCACACAGGGGAGCGAACGGGAGGGGTTTGGGGTTGAAAAAAAACTTAATTAATGATATATTTATAAACAATTGCTCGCGTCGTTCAACGGATAGGACAACAGCCTTCGAAGCTGTCTATGTGGGTTCGATTCCTGCCGCGAGCACAAAAAAACTCCTCATAAAGTGAGGGGTTTTTTTAACCCTACTGCAACAAAACGCCAGGTAAAGTCTGATTAATGGTTTGGCCCGTAGTTGTATCAGTAGCTTTAAGATTTATTACTGAGGTTAAATTGGTTTGTGATAAATTTTTGCTATTCAAAAGTAACCCAAACTGCAAAGCCAGAGTATCAACTGCAAGTGGCATTGAACCCACTTTCCACACCAACTTCTTGGTGGCAGCATCAAACTTGGCCTCGCCAGCTGGTATTAACAATTTATCTGCTTGCCAGCTAACATCACCAAAAATATCGGCGCTAATTTCTATATTTTTAAGTTCATGAAAAGAATTAGTTAAAATCCAAGCTAAACTATGCTCCTCTTTTCCCTGACCATTCACACTCTCATTATTTCTAACTTCTAATTTCAAATCAGAATTTACCAACAATTTAATAGGGGCAACGGAAATCGTGTTCACTTGCTCTTTATCTTTATATTTAATTTCTGCCAAAACTTGAATGGCAGAATCTTTAAAGCTGGACAAGTCCGCGGTTGTTTTATCTTTTAGCGGAATGGCAAAATTTATTTGTAAGCTCTTGCCCGGGTCAATTTGCTTCAACGCATCAATTTTTTTTGCATCCCAAAATATTAAACCGCGTCGCAGATCTGAACTCAGTTGTTCACCACGAATGTCTCCGTCATTGGCATCAACAAACTTTTTCCAATCCAATAGACTTTTGTTCTGATAGGAAGGCGTGTCATAAATCAAAGTTACTTCTATGTTGTTAAGGGGCTCGGAAGCATTGTTGTTTAAGGTTAAAACAGTATTCAACAACTGGCCCGGAACTATTGAAAGTTCAGAAGTGGAACTATTAACTACCAAAGACGCACTTAGTGCGGATTGAGAAAACTTGGCTGGCACAACACTTTCCGCCAAAACGTAAGATTCCTTTTTAGAATTACTACCCTTGTAGCCCAGCAAAGAAAATTTTAACTCCCCGTTTCCCTGCCCAACTGCGCCTATATAGACACCGCTTAAATTTATTTTTACAACACTATCAATTTGGGCAATGGTCCAACGCAAACTATTGTCATTATCGGCTGCCGGTGAACTGCTACTAAGATTAAAAATCTTACCCGTATCCAAAACCAACGCCACATCTTTTAAAGAATCAGTGGTTGTTTTTTTAATAGTAACTGACAAATTAACCGGCGACCCGGGCGCAACCTCGGCTGGTGCTTCTATTTGCAACTCTGCCAAAGGCTTGCTAACCTCTGTATCCAAATTGGCCACTTTTTGAAATTCAGAACTAAAATTTGCTGTATAATAATTTAAAAAGGCCTGCACCGACTGCTTGGCGCCAATACTACCATAAAGCTTACCCGAAATATCCAGATAGTCACTTTCGCGCGCTTTTAAAGAACCTAGCTGCCATTCATTTTTTGCATCATTAGTTGGGTTTATAGAAGAACTGCTAAAAACAAAACCCGCAGGATAACGTACTTGCAAAACAACTTTTGACAAAGGCACGCTTTGCTCGTTGCGGTAACTAACCCGATAAGTAACCTCTTGTCCAGAAGTTATTTGCTGTTCTCCGGAAATAGCCAAGGACACATCAATAGTACTGGAATTCCCTAGTGGCTGCAAAATAAAAAAACCAATCCAAACCACTCCGAATAAAATTAGACAGGAAAACAATAAAAAAAAGAAGGCAGTAATCAACCGGTTACGCTTATTTTTTTTGAAATCAGCCATATCAGGCATAGTACCATCATCATTTTTATAAATTTCCTGCAAACGATTTTTGATTTTTTCTCTTTCACCATTGCTCGCTACAAAATTTTCCGCCGGTGACTCGGCCAATTTTTCTTTTTTGGCCAAGCGCTCCGCGGTTTTGCTTTTTCTAACGCCAATAGGCAACGGCTCCGTAAATTCGTCGGTTAATTGTTTTTTAACAAAATTGTGTGACTTGTTTGCCATAAAAAAATATTAGTTGAGTGAATTTAATTGAAATAGATTTTGATATTTTTTTTAGCGAGGACTGTTTGACACCGCCCTTTCCAACTCAATGAATAATTCTACCTATAAGAAACCTTTTATGAATTAAATTTATAATGACAGCTATTTGATGAGAAAGGGACGGTGGAGTTCCGCAGCAAAAAAAATATCAAATTCTATTTCGAATTCACGAAACTAATTATTTTTCTCCATCACCAAACCAAACATTTTATCGCTCTGCAACTGTCCACTATATTCGGCTCCATTCGTAGCCAAACTCAAACTGTCGTCAGCTTGCCACACCGGTTGCCAGCCATTAGGAAAAATTACCCGCATCGAAAAATCACTAATCAGGCCTGATTGTTTTTGCGCCAGCAAGCTGTATTTGGCCACTTCCTTATCTTTGCCAATTAAAAATTGCTTAATATTGTTTAATTCGCATTTTGATAAAATGTCCGAGCATAGTGTTTCCTTAGCCGACAAAGCATTTATTTTAAACGGCAAGCGATAAGTAAAATAGGCGCGCGAAGTTTGACCGGGCGCCACCATTAGCCAATTGCCAAAAGCAGTCTTGCCAAATTCTTCTGTAACCCTAGTGCCGGTTTTGCTGTCTATTCCCGTCTCCCTCTCCCAGTGCGCTAAATCAACATCATCTTTATACCAGGCTTCTGGCACATGAAAAAAATCTTCTGGGGGGAAATTAAAACCTCCGGCATTCAACAACTCTGCACCCTGCGGCGCGTAAACACGCACATAACTTACATTATTTACACCATAAAACATTTCTCCGGGAGCGCCAATATGAGTTCTTTCAATAATCACAGTATCGAGAATGGTGCCATCCGCCTGTACTACTGCCTGATGATCCACTTTTTGCTGAATTTTAGCATCAGATTTCTGCCCATTCAAATTGGCATTTACTACAAATAAGTAATCTTGATTGGTAGCCGTAGGGGCAATTTCTCCGGTCCAACCAAATTCTTTAAAATGTTTTTCCAAATTGGCGTCAATAAAATAAACTTGAATTTCTTTTTGCCAAAGCGCCTCTTGCAATTCACCCAACAAAGCAAAGGCATTGGCCGCGCCAATAGTTTTAAATTTTTCAAAAAACTGCGGAGCCAAATCGGCCAACACGGCTTTAGGCTGGTTCACTGTTTTATCATAATCAACTTCTACTTGTTTTTGCAAAGTTGCCAAAGCATTGCCCGACAAAATTTCCAAATTAAAATTATCACTTTTGACCGGGCCCAAAATTTTTAGTAGTCTTTCGAGCACGCTGGCGTTAAGGGCAATCACGCCGTCTACTGTGGCGCCCCGGGAATGCTGGTAAAACCAAGCCATTTTTTGGGCGCTGGCCGGAAAATCCGGAAACCAATTGGCATCTTGAAACTCCCAGCGAGCATTTACCAGTTGCAAAGGCAAAGGTGGTTTAACATACTGGTCCAATTGCCCTTGTAAATCATAAGCTCCACCTCCCGGAATATGCAAATCCATAATTTTGCCCTTTTGCACATCCATAATGGCAAAACTACCCACAAAACCTCCGGCAGGTCGCAGTTCGCTGTTATTTTGAAAAATTAATAAATAGCGCTTGGGTTGTTCACTGCCAAATACCAAATTTAGACTTCTGGATAATTCTACCAAACTGTTCAAATCATTCACAAAAGAAGCATAAAGCAATTTGAAATCAGCAAACGACTTTTGATAATTCTCGGGTAAAATATTACCATCAATTTTTGCCAATTCTGTTAAAGCCTGATTGTACTCTGGAATGGCCGCTTGCAAATGATCGGTTAAAATTTCCAATCTATCGGTTAGCGGAGAACTGCTGGCGCTTTCTGTTTCACTGATGCCTTTTAATAAATAAGCATTGCCCAAAGCCACTTGCTGGCCAGCTAAAAGCAGATCTTGACGACCAGACACTTGCTTGCCAATAACTGGCAACAAACTGGCGGCATATATCAATCCCCGATGTTCTTTTTCCAATATCTCATTGGCATTGCCAAAGGCCGACAGCGCCGAATTTAAATCTGTTTGCGCTTGCAGCAAATTTATTTGTAGCGCCGCGGTCATTGATGACTTTAGGGATTGAAAGGCAGAAGTGCTTTGTGCTACCACTCGCGCGCTGTCATTTTTAACTTCTTGATAATAACTTAATGCTGGGAAAGGCAAGCTAGCAAGAATAAACAAAATTATTGAGGCGTACGCCAGCTTGCGATAATTTATTTGAAACTTGAAACTTGAAACTTGAAACTTGAATTTGTTTATTTTTCTAAAACCATTATATAATTTTTCTTTAACCAATAATAAATAATTATTCAATATTTTAATATATGATTTAATTTGTGTATAAGTTACAAGTTTCCCCTCGGCATGAGCTCGGGTCGAATGCAAGTTACGAATGTCAAAAGATCTTTCAACTTTATTACGATCTTGTGATCTTTCAATATTCTGGCCTTTCAAAACACTCTTTTGTTGTTCTCGATGTCGTCTTATTATTTCTGCAAAATCCACCACCTTCCTCTCTTCCTTAATCACCGGCTTTTCAGCAAAGGCTTTGATTTTGCCCCAAACATTTTCAGAAGCTTCTGATTTTTGTTTTAAATCTACCACGTGAGGAGAATGTTTAACGGTTGAATGATGTTTTACCAAAACAATCTGACTTGTTTTAACTGGGGCTGCTTTTGCAGAATTTAATAATTCATTATTTGCTGATATTTTAGCGCTGTTTTTAGATTTTAAAATTGCCGCGTTTTTATCACAGCGAACACTGTTGTGCCCAGTCTTGCCGCACAGCTTGCAACGCCTCAATTGTATACCGCGTTTAACTCGCATTTTTTTAGAAAAAAATATAAGTGAATTTTTAAGCTAAATCTTGCTGAAAAAGTAAATCATTAATATTATAGCACAAAACCAAAAAACAAAAAAGCTAAAAAACAAAAAAACACCATAAATGGTGGATAACATACATGGTTGCATTGCTACATTGTCACATTGATATGATACACATCTAATAAACAATGTAGCAATCTAACAATTCCGATAAATTTCTAAAGTCTTTTTCACCAACTCCTCCCAACTGAAACGTAACAAATTCTCGCTCGCATTTTTCTTCAACTCAAATCGCAAATTTTCGTCAGTTAATCCGCGATAAATCACTTCTGCCATTTGCTCATAATTTTCCGGGTCAAAATATAGAACGCTCTCACCTAAAATTTCCGGCAGACAGGTAGCGCTGGATGAAACAACAGGTACGCCAAAAGTTTGTGCTTCAAGTGGTGGCAAACCAAAGCCTTCGTAGAGCGAAGGGAAGACGTAGAGTGAAGCATTTTCATATAACATGGATAGATATTCATCATTTACATAATCAGTAAACACGATATTGTTATATTGTTGTATTGCTAAATTGTTAAATTGTTCAATTGCTTTATTGTTTTTTTGATTTATTGTTTTTTTGATGAGTTTTTCGTAGAAAAAATTCTTCTTCCCCACCAACACCAATTGATAGTCGGTGCTATGCTTTTCACAAAATATTTTCCATGCTTTTAATAATCCCTCCAAATTCTTATGCGGATAGGCATTACCCACATACAGCACAAAAGGTTTGTCAATTTGAAATTTGAAATTTGAAATTTGAAATTTGTTTGTATCTTGGTTATTGGTTATTAAATTGAATGGTGCTTGATAAGTAACAATCATTTTCTCTAGTGGCACTCCCAACGTCTGATGCACATCTTGTTTAGTAAATTCGCTGGTGACAATAATTTTTTTCGCGCGTTTAACTGCATGGCGAAGCACTAGTCTATGCATTAAATCTTTAAACCAATAAACAATTAGCCCATGCGTACTCGCCTCTTGTCTGGGATAATGGTACATAATTAAATCATGCACTGTAACAACAAATGGTTTGTTATAAAAGAATGGCACATTCCAATGCGGAAAATGCATCAAATCTACTTTTTCTTTATCAATAATCTTTTTAAACTTCACCTGTTCCTGCCAGCTATACCACGGCATATCAGCGGTTACCGTTCTAACACCCCCTTTGAGGGGGGTTAAGGGGGTGTTGGCTCGCACAAAGAACACATACTCATTCTCCTCATCAATTTCACCCAATCCTAAAACCAGCTGCTCTACATAGCGACCTAATCCTGAATTTTGCGGTCCAAACATTCTACAATCAATCCCAATGCGCATATATATTTAATCTTAAGACAACTTGCCCTGCACCCCTGTGGTGCAGGGTGAATCCCTATTTTCATATAAGAATACTTTATCAGCTTTCAGAAAAAAAAACAACCCCTATAGGGGTTGTTTTAAGTTTTTTCTTACTGCACTGTCTCAATCTTTATAAACACACCATTCTTGACAGTCATTGATTGATAAGTATATCTCAATTTTGTACCATTAGCGTTCTGCACCAACAATTCTCCGCCTTTATTCAATCTTACTCCAGTGTCATTGCCATAATTACTGGCGCCGCTAAAAACAAACACCACAAACTTATCAGTAAAATTATTAATCTTGGCGCTAATACCGCTACTGCCATGAGTAATGGTATCACTCATACAAGCGCTATACAAACCATCATTACCTTGAGAATTGCCACAGCTCATGCCCAAAACTTTCACACTCAAATTAACTTGAGGGCCATATGCCCAGCCATCATAGCCAACTTGCAAATAAGTATTATCTTTAGCTTTTAACACCGCATTTTGTCCTTTTTTGATTTTCACACTAGACACGTTTGAACCAGACACGCTTAGCAGTACATAATCCTCAGTAAAATCTTTAACTGTAAATTTAATTTGTGTTGGGTAATTGGTAATGGTACTGCCCAAACAAGTGGTGAAGTCGCCTTCATTGTATTGGGAATTACCGCAAAACATTGAATCATACCCTTGCATGGTTTGAATTTTTATTTTTCCCACCGCATCACCACTGTTGGCTTCATAGGTTATTCTCACTCTTTTCTTTCCATCTTTGCTATAAATATCTTTGCTCTTGCCCAAATAAACCACCAAGGTACTTTTGGTAGAGTTACCAAGCTTCAAGTAAATATAGCTCTTATTATTTCTAACATTAGTCAACTTAATATTTGAGACCTGGTGAGTTAAAGTTTCACCAGCACACAATTCAAAGTGTCCATCATACACTGTTTGGTCCTGGCAATCATTAACTTCATCATCACTTGTATCAATATCAGAGTTGTCACCAACAGTACTGCCACTGGTATTCAAACAGATATTGGAGCCGGAAGTTAAGTTATTGATGTATCCTGCCTCATTCGCCGGAAATGATTTTACTCCCGAGTAATCGGTAAACCAAGAATGATAGATTTGCGACGTAACAAAGGCATGCTTAATATTTTCATCAACATAATAGACTCCCGGATTATTATAAGTTTTGGCTAAAAAGCCATTGCCTGAAAGATTGTAGCAAGCAGAAGAAATTACTCCATTGCCGGACTGAGACTTAATTGATATATCTACAGCGCTATTACCATTGGGATCATAGGCAATATCATCTATGGTAATTAAATAGGTAGCGCTATTATCCCTGGTAACCAATTTTATTGTATCTCCCAAAGAAAAATTTAAATCTTTATCATTATAGTCTCTCCCACTCATTTCCATAACTAAATTATTTTTATCTTTGACATCTTTAACGCCAAAAGCAGCCACAGCAGAGTTGCCATTATAAAACTGCAATTGATAACCCATTTTATTCATGAAACTCTCAAACAGCCGATTTTTTATTGCAGAGTTTGGCGAACTAATTGAGAAGTCGGCATAACCTTTGCCATTTTGATTATAACTTATATGATCTACCTTAACCGAATAATCTGTGGCGCCGTTTGTAGTTGTTAATTTAATATTTTCTCCTAATTTTAAATTAAGGTCAGTGTCATTATAACCCTTGCCTGTCAACTCAACAGTTAAAGAATTATTGGATAAAATATTTCTTAATGCCAAGGCACCAAGAACGCCTTTATCTTTGTCGGAAAATTGTAATGGATAGCCAACATTAGCCCAGTCTGCTTCAAACAATCTTAACTTGGCGGTATTGGCGCTAACAATTGGCGTGATGGCGGCTTTTAAACAAGCGCCATTCTCGCAGCCATACGGACATTTTACTTGCCTGTGTTCATAAGCGTAATCACTATTATTGCCCAAACAAACCAGCTCTTCCAAATAATCACCCTTGTCTACATTATTTCGGTTAGCATCAGAACAATATTCTTGCACAGTATAAATAGAAGCATTGACTGGACTAATGGTTAACGTGCCTTTTTGATAAATACTATAGCCATTGTCAGAGTCAACACATTTATTTTGGGTCACTGCTTCAACAGCTCTTTTACAAGCTCCATTTTCACAGCCATAAGGACATTCATTCCATTGAGTGTGCACATAAGGGTTGTCGGCCGGGCCGCTACAATGTTGTTCTACCACCCATTTACCACTATAAGAACCACTCTCGCCAACTTTATCACCACAAGAATCAGTATAAGAGCCATAGACTCTTGTACCTTCTTTTTGGCCAGTGGTTACACCCTTGGTATAACTGTCTAAGCCATTGTCTGTATCAGAGCAAGTGGCCTGAACTTTGGGCGGAGCGATACACGCTCCATCTTCACAACCATAGGGGCAGTTCATTAAGATAGAATCATAACCAGCAGCAGTCCCGAGCGATGCATCACCAATAGTGCAAAAATATTCACGCACTGTATTGTTGTCATTACAAATATCAGTGGAATAACTGGTGTTGTAATAAGAATATAAATTTACTGTACCTTTTACTGAAGAATTTTTACCATTATCAGAATCAGTACAATATGGAACTGGATTTACTACACTTGCTTGACAAGTGCCATTCACACAACTATAACCACTGCCACAATTTTCTGTTTTCAGATCCCAAGAAGAACCATTACATACATACTCAAAAACATTGTTACTGTCTTTGCAAGAATCAGTGGTATTTAAAAATACTGAACCATTTTGGTTGAATAAAGTGTTTCTGCCAAACACATATTTATTATCCCCATTGTCTGACTCTTGGCAATATCTAATATTTTGACTACTGTTGACAAACATCAAATCATCAATTTCTTCGCCAACCGAAGTATTGCCATAATCAATAGACATTGAGTAGACATCTAACAAGGTGTTGAAACTTACATAAGTTAAAACATCTTTACCTACATTGTCAGCATTAACCTCACAAAACTGCTGACCATCTTTGCCATACAATTTTATTGACACATTAACCGGAACAGTCGGCGCTCCGCCATTGCCCAAATAAAAACCGGCCTGGTTTATGCCGTTTTTAAAAGTAACTTTCAAAGGTTGATTAACGCTGGTAGCTGGAAAAATTGCATCATTAAATAATGAATATTCCCCAGAAACAGTACTTGCTCCGCCGCGGTTATAACTGTTTACATAAATTGCTTTACCATTGTCTGCGGTAAATTTAACGCCATAATCACTCCAATATCCGGCTGAAGTTTCAATGCCTGTTTGTTCAAAATTTATTAAAGTAGCACCCTTGGCTTTCAGCTCTGAAGCTGAAATAGACATTGTACAACCTCCGGCCTGGGCAATGTGAGGGGCAGAAAATACTGCCACTATCACCAAAGCCGAGATTATGAAGATTTTTTTCATAAATTCATTGATTAAAAATTACATTTTTTAATTTAAATTTAGCAAACTTTTTACCTACATTAACACTTTTTACAATCATAGTCAACTACATATTACCTTGGCACCAGCGGCCAAGTACTTGGTCAATCACGTGCTCAGGTACTAAGGTGCTCAAGTGCTAAGGTGATTTTTGGCTAATTTAAGCCATTTATTACCAAAAACTACTAAGTTTATAATTATTAAAGCAGTCATAAAAAAATTTTAATTAATCAACTGCTTATAATAACGCTATTTTAGACTATTTATTACACTCATCAATTTTTCTGCTGAATCCTTCCAATTAAAACTTTCCACCCTTCTCTTTCCCCTTTCCCCCATCAATTGGCGTAAATTATCATTTGCCAACAACAACTTAATTCCATCTGTTATTTCACTAATGTTGTGCGGATTTACCAGGTACGCGGCATCGTCAACAACTTCGGGTAGAGATGACCGATTGGATGTAATAACTGGCACACCACTCGCCATTGCTTCTAAAACCGGCAAGCCAAAACCTTCATAAAAACTGGGGAAAACAAATAAACTGGCGTTTTTGAATAAGGCATTTTTTTCAGCCTCATTCACATAACCCAAATACTTGACGCCAGGAGTGGAGTTAATTAGTTGCAGTAATTTTTTATTTTTCCAACCTTTTCCACCGGCTATGACAAGTGAATATTGAATACTAGATATTGAATATTGTTGATAAGCCAGAATAACAGATTCGACATTTTTTCTGGGTTCCAGCGTGCCTAAATACAAAATATACTTTTCTTCTGTCTTATGTCCTATGTCATTATGTCCTAAGTTCGACACTCCCGGTCGCAACTTTATAACTTTATAACTTTCAACTTTATAACTTATGGTCACATCACGCCTCGTACTTTCGGATGGCCATAAAATAACCTCAGCATCCCGACACTGTCG
>Ga0172370_10007570_pt1 | contig 13294 bp, 13 predicted proteins | sample LakKiv5m_FD_114538 | JGI IMG/M metagenome (GOLD analysis project Ga0172370, IMG submission 114538) | Freshwater microbial communities from Kabuno Bay, South-Kivu, Congo - kab_022012_11.5m | ecosystem: Environmental > Aquatic > Freshwater > Lake | place: Democratic Republic of the Congo...
ATGCAAGTGAATAATCACATTCCGGTCGCTTTTTCTCGTCCTATTTCACCTCCTTCTCCTCGCTAGGCCGCCACCGCGGCAACCGCCGAGCGCCGCGGATGTCGATGCCCTGCATGATCATCGCCAGGTCGCCCGGCTCCATCGGCCAGGCCGCGCCGAGCGTGCTTTGGCCAAGCCACGGCATTTGAAACCGACCGGTCTCGAGCCGCTTCGCCAGTAACATCCAGCCGTCCCGGTCCCACCACAGCAGACGAAGGTGGTCGCCGCGCCGATTGAAAAAACAGAAGACGTGCCCGCTCATCGGGTCGGCCCCGAGATGCTCCTCGACCGCCGAGGCCAGGCCATCGAACGACCGCCGCATGTCGACCGGCGTCGTACACGCGAGCAACTTCACCGCCGGCGGCAGCGTCAACACGGCGCACCCTCCCGCGCGGCACCGTGCATGGCCTCGGCCGCGGCGCCCCCCTCCGCATCGAGCACCAACGGCAGCACCCGCCCGAGCGTCGCCGCGCAAAAGCCGCGCGCCACCCGAACCGTAACCCTACCGACCGCCAACTCGACGCCGGAGCCCCCGCCCGTCGGCGAGTCGCGCCCGTCCACCACCACCACCGGCACGAACGCCAAAGCGCCCGCCGAGCCCTCGGCCAACGGCGTCGGCGTCGGCGTCGGCAGCGGCGAACTCCGGCGACGCCCGCCCCTGCGAACTCGCTTGCTACCGGCAGCGCCGCGCTCGAGCCGCAGCCGCCACCCGTACAGCGTCGCGTCGCTCAAACCGTGCCGCCGCGCATACTCGAAAAGTGTCAGCCCGGACGCCGCCGCGTCCGACAACGCTGCCTCCGCCTCCGCCCGCGTCCACCGTGCGCGCTGGCTGCTGCGCCGATGCGCACTGCCAGGCCGTCCCGTCCCTTCGCTCCGCCCTGCCGTCGTCGCCATCGTCCACCTCCGGCCGGAAGTGTCGCGCGCGATCTCGATCGGCGGAAGATGGGGTTGGCTGGGGGCTTACTTCGCACCGGCATCGCGAGCGGCGAACTGCTCCATCTCACGGTTGGAGCAGTGGACTTCGCGGGCGGGCTTGTCTGGATCCGCGACGACGACGGCGGCGAGGATGGCTGGAGCGTCAAGACGGCTTCGCGACGGCGAGCCGTCGAGTTGCCGCCGGCACTTGAAGCCGACCTCAGCTCGCTGTGCGCTGGTCGTCGACCGACGGAGTTCCTCTTCGTCCAGCCGGCGGCCTGTGGAGCTCGGCCAGGTCGGCCGGGCACGCCGCGGTCAGCTACCTGGCTGCGCCAGCACGTGCAGCGAGTCTGCCGTCTCGCGGAGGTTCGGGTCGTACCGCCGCACGGACTGCGTGATACGCACGCCTCCGTGTTACGGGCGCTACACCGCAAGACGGCCTGCGAGATCGGCGATGTCCTCGGGCACGCTGATCACGGGGTCACGGCTCGACGGCACTACATCGGTGCGCCCGACGTGGTGCCCTCGCTCGAGCCGCCGGTAGCCACGGAAGCGTAGGGGGAGTCACCTCGCATTTCGTTGACCCAATCGTTGACCACAATGGCGGGGAAACAGGGAAGGCGGGGACAAAAAAGGCAAAGGCCAGTGTAAACACTGGCCTCTTGAAGTGGAGCTACGGGGGATCGAACCCCGGACCTCTAGAGTGCGATTCTAGCGCTCTCCCAGCTGAGCTACAGCCCCATCTCACCGAGCGGCGCACGGCCACGCGGCGGGCACGTACTCTACACCGATCGCCCGCGCGGTCAAGCCCCATGGAGCCGGTAGGCGAGCACGAGCGTCCGCCCGGTCGACCTGCCGATCTGCCTTGTCGGCCCCCGGTTGTGGGCGTAGGCTCCCCGACCGAGTTGGAGGTACCGCCATGTCCGTCTCCATCCTCGTGGTAGATGACGATCCGCTCTTCGCGGACCTCGTGGTCCTGCACCTGGAGCGGCAGGGTTGGCAAACGCGCGTGGCCCTCGATGGCCGCCAGGGGCTCGATGCGGCCCGGGCGGAGCGACCCGACCTCGTGCTCACGGACTGGGCGCTGCCCAAGCTCGACGGTGTCCACCTTTGCAAGGTGGCACGCGCCGATCCCGACCTGCGCGACGTGCCGCTGATCCTGATGTCCGCGGTGCTCGACACCGAGACGCTGGAGGTCTGCCGCGCGTTCGACATCGACGGCGTCTGGGAGAAGTCCGGTCACGTCGACGAGCTCGTCGGCGAGGTCAAGCGCGTGCTAGGACGTTTCGCGGCGCGCCGCGCGCTCAGCGTACCCACTTCCGGTAGTTGAACGAACCGCCCCGCGTGGAGGCCGACGGGAACGCGTAGGCCGGGTTCGACGCCGGGCAGAACGACACGCTCGTGGCGCTCGGGCAGTGGTCCCCCGCGAACGAGCGGTCCTTCGCAGCGACGTCCTCCCAGCACGTGTGGCGGCAGCTGTCGTTGTAGACGTCCTGGACGCCCGTGGTCTTGCCATCCACGGTGGGGTTGTTGTGACGGTGACCCCAGTGGAAGCTCGCGTTGACCTCGATGTAGCGCTGCTTGCCGGCGAGCGAGCCCTTCTTGTAGGTCACGGCGACCGCGTGCGAGGTGCCCTGCTGGATGAATTGCGCGTAGCTCGCGCCGTCGAAGTTGGCCTCCAGGAACGGGGTGCCCGAGGTGTCGGTGTAGCGGATCTCGGTGGCGGCGCCGAGGATGTCGAAGACGTTCTTCTGCCCGCCCGGCTGCGTCGTGTTCGTCAGGATCTGGTCCTGGTTCAGGATCGTGCGCATCGAGCCGTCGAGCTGGTTGAGGATGAGCGTCCAGCCGCCACCGTCACTCGTCATGTCACAGTAGACCTGGTAGGCGGACGTCGCGGAGGCGGTCTTCACCCAGTAGGGACCGGTCGCCGTGCCGGGGGCCGCGGCCAGCAGATCCTTGCAGGACTTCGCGGGGTTCGTTTGCGTCCCGTAGGCCGGCACGACCGCGAGCGTCTGCCACTTTCCGCCGAGGCAGACATAGACGACCTGGTCGGTGGTGTTCAGGTACACGTAGCCGAGGGTGGTGTTGTCACAGGTCACGGGCGCCTTCGCGGCGTTCTCGAAGCGCAGGCCCTTGGCCTCCCCGCCGGCGGTCAGGCCCGCGAAGACGTTGGCGCCCTTCCACGTGTTCGCGCCTGCGAGCGCGCCGTAACCGCTCAGGTCGGGTCCGCCCTCCAGGTCGACGTACTTGCCGCTTTTGGCGACCGGGGCGAGGTCGGCGTCCTTCGCGAAGGGCGCGAGCACGGCGGCGTCGAGCATGGCGGCCGTGACGCATCCCGTGCATTGGAGGCCAAGCGCGAGGGTCGCCACGTCGGCGGCACCAGCCTTGTCAGCCAGCGTGGCCGTGTCCGAGGCCGTCGCCTTGTCGGCGAGCGTGGCTGTGTCGGCCTGCAACGCGGAGACCGCGGCCCCGCCCTTGGAGGCCGATCCAGCGTAGGTGAACGCGACCTTCTGGGACGTCACGGCGCCGTCGGCGAGCTGCTCGCTCGTGAGGCATCCGCTGCACGCGAGGCCCGTCGCGGCCCCGCCCGGCGTCGCCGAGAGCGCGTAGGGGAAGGCGCCTGCGAGCGCGGTGTTGGCCACGTAGGCGCGCGGCACGGTGCCGATGGCGACGCGTGGCAACTCCGGATCCGATCCCACCTGCACCCCGAGCAGCAGCGGCGTGTTGCTCGCGAGCCAGGCGTCCTGGATGGGCTTTCCGGGCGTGGTGCCAAGCTCGACGGTGAAGAAGCCGTTCTGCACGTTCACGCCCGTGACCGCGTCGTCCCACATCGGGATCTGCGCGTCCTTGGCGTCGTAGAGCTTGAGCAGCAGCACGTACAGGCCGTCCGGCGCGGGTCCGCCGGCAACGTTGCGCAGGATGCCCTGAACCGGAATGGTCGCGGCCGACGCGGCGATGGGAAGGCCGGCGGCCAGGACGGTGAGCAGCGCGGCGGGCGCGAGACGAGAAACTGCGGCGTAGCGCTTCATGGTAAGCCTCCTTGACGCGCGCACCCTAGGCCACTCGGTCGAGCCATGCAAGTGCCCTCGATCACTCGCGATCAGGCCTCGGTCTCGGGGGCCCCACGGGGCGTGTCATCGCCCGCGTCGCCTGCGTCGGCCGGGCCCGCCTCGACGTCGAACGTGAGCCGATCTTCGACGACGCCGACCTCCACGCGGCCGCCCTTCTCGAGCCGACCGAAGAGGATCTCGTTGGCGAGCGGCTGTCGGATCTCCCGCTGCACGAGCCGCGCGAGCGGGCGTGCGCCGTTGTGCGGGTCGTAGCCCTTGTCGGTGATCCACGCGCGCGCGGCGTCCGTGAGCGAGATCTGCACGCGACGCGCCGCGAGCTGCGCACCGAGCTCGGCCACGAGCTTGCCCACGATCTTCTCCACCACCGGTCGCGGCAGCGCACCGAAGCGCACGCGCGCGTCGAGCCGATTGCGGAACTCGGGCGAGAACGCCTGCTCGTAGGCCTTGTCGCCATCGCCCATCGCCGGGCCGCCGTCGCCGAAGCCCACGCGAGATCGCGCCAGATCACGCGCGCCGACGTTGCTCGTCATGATCAGGATCACGTGCCGGAAGTCGACCGACTTGCCGTTGGTGTCCGTCAGCATGCCGTGGTCCATCACCTGAAGCAGCAGGTTGAACACGTCCGGATGCGCCTTTTCGATCTCGTCGAGGAGCAGCACGCAGTGCGGCGACTTCGCGATCGCCTCGGTCAGCAGGCCCCCGCGATCGAAGCCCACGTAGCCTGGCGGCGCGCCGATGAGCCGCGAGACGGTGTGCCGCTCCATGTACTCGCTCATGTCGAAGCGCTGAAATCCGATGCCCATGCATGCGCCGAGCTGCCTGGCGAGCTCCGTCTTGCCCACGCCCGTCGGGCCCGTAAACAGGAACGATCCGATCGGCCGGCTCGGGTTTCCGAGGCCCGCGCGGCTCAGCCGGATCGTCGCGACCAGCGTGTCGACCGCCGGATCCTGCCCGAAGATCACGGTCTTGAGCTCCACGTCGAGCGCCGCCAGGCGATCCCGATCGTTGCTCGTGACCTGTCGCGGCGGGATCTGCGCGATGCGCGCGACCATGGACTCGATGTCGTTCGTACGCACGCGCCGCGGACCGGCCGGCGTGCCGCGCCGCAGCTTGACCATCGCGCCCGCCTCGTCCAGCAGATCGATCGCCTTGTCGGGCAGCCGCCGGTCGCCGAGGTGGCGATGCGAGAGCTCGGCCGCCGCGCGCAGCGCCGCCAGCGAGTAGCGAACGCCGTGGAACTGCTCGTATTTCAGGCGTAATCCCTGGAGGATGCGGATAGTCTCCTCCACGCTCGGCTCGCCCACGTCAATCTTCTGGAAGCGCCGCGCGAGCGCCCGATCGCGCTCGAAGAGCTGCCGATACTCCTCGAACGTCGTCGACCCGAGGCAGCGCAGCTTGCCCGACGCCAGCGCAGGCTTGAGCAGGTTCGACGCGTCGAGCGTGCCGCCGCTCGCCGCCCCGGCACCGATGATCGTGTGGATCTCGTCTATGAAGAGCATGGCGCCCGGCTCCTTCTCGAGCGCGCGCAGCACGGCCTTGAGCCGCGCCTCGAAGTCGCCGCGGTACTTCGTCCCCGCGAGCAGCGCGCCGAGATCGAGCGCCCACACGCGCCCGTCGCGCAGCACCGCGGGCACGGCGCCCTGCTGGATGCGCAGCGCGAGCCCCTCGGCGATGGCGGTCTTGCCCACGCCCGCGTCGCCCACGTAGAGCGGGTTGTTTTTGCGCCGCCGCGCGAGCGTCTGGATCGTCCGATCGATCTCCACGTCGCGGCCAATGAGAGGGTCGATATCGCCCGCCGCGGCCTTGGCGTTCAGATCCACGCAGAACGCCTCGAGCGGCTTGCGGCTCTGCGCGTCACCCTCCTGGCCGCCCTCCGCCTCGCCCTCGCCCGATGCGTCACCCTCCTCATCATCCTCGGATCGCGGCGATCCCGGCGCCGCATGCGGCAGCGGCTTGTTGAAGAACGCCTCCTCCACGTCATCGACGAGCTTCGAGACGCCATGCGCGAGCCAGCTCACGACGTCGAATCGCTCCACGCCCGCCTCGTGCAGGAACGCCACGGCTTGACAGTCCAACTCGCCAAAGAGCGCCACCACCACGTGCGCGGGCTGCAGCTCGTCTCGACCCGAGCTCGCCACGTGCATCGCAGCCCGCTGCAGCACGCGCTGAAAGCCGAGCGTGGGCTGCGGGATCACGTCCGCGTCCTCGTCGGCGGCCCTCGGCCACTCGGCCTCGAGCCACGTCACGAGCCGCACGCGCAGCTGCTCGAGGTTCGCGCCCGCATGCAGCAGCGCCTCGGCCGAGTCCCGCGCACCGAGCAGCGAGAGCAGCAGGTGCTCCAGGCCGACGAACTCGTGACGGCGCCGCATCGCGTCGTCCGCCGCGCGCTGCAAGACCTCGTCGAGCTCCGGGTTGACGCGCATCACGCCTCCACCGGACCGCCGGGGCCCGGTTGAACGGAGACAAGATAGCATGGTCGACGGCGGGTGCACGGGGGTGAAGGTCTGCACCCTTCCTCACGTCATGTTCGGGTCCATCGAGTTCCGCGAACATGGTTTGCACGCCTGCTGGGATTCCGGACAAGCCGTGCCAGTGCACGAGCTGGCGTTGTGAAACGCTTCCGGATGGCTGCAACGACTGTTCTTGTCCTGCGTTCAAGGATGGCTGTCTGCTGAAATCCACGGGTGGTCCCCCAGACTGCTTCGTCGACAGCTACGGCGGCGTGCACCTTGCGTGCTTGCCTCTGTGACGGCCTGGCAACCGCGAGGCGCATAGGCCGACACAAGCGGCTCCAGCACCGGCGCCGCGTCAGGACGGTCACGGGCACGGTCAGAGTCACGGGGACGGGGACGGAAACGGGCAAGGCGACTGGAGTAGGATCGGGAATGCTCTATCTTCCACCGGGCATAGGAAGCACAAGCACCCCTCCGACGTGGCATGTTCTAAGTTGGTTGAAGGAACACCCCATACTCGGACGTTGCCAGGTAGCCCAGGCCCGGATCTTGCTCCCGGTGGGGCCGGGACGCAAGCACGATCGCGGGACGGATCTTCTATGACCGCGACGGGCTCGCGGCGTCCGCCGCATCGGTCACAAACCAGAAGGGTGCAGATCCATGGTCTGCGCTTCATGCACTCGGCCCAGCGCATGCGGCGGCGCTTGGCGGTGGCGCGGCCGGGTTCATCAGTCGATTCAAGTTGTTACCTCACCGCATCAACTCTACCACCATGAATGCGGCAAGAATGGGCATCGAATCTTCAAGTCCATCCGGCAAATTCGGTCGCGCATCACCCCCTGTGTCGTGCGCCCGCGCACGTCCGCGTTGACGGCAACGTAGCCTCGGCTAGACTTGTCTCGGGCCTGCGTTCGCGCTGCCCCGGACAGAGGTTGTCATGCCAGTCATCAGCATGTTCCACGGGATCCTGGTGAAGATGTACTTCATGGACCAGCAACGCCACGGTCAGCCGCACATTCATGCTGAGTATCAAGGACATATGGCTGTCTACGATATCGAGTCGACCGACGTGCTGGCCGGCGCCTTGCCTCCCGCGCGGCACAGGTTGGTGGTCGCTTGGATTGAACTGCATCGCGACGATCTGCTCGCCGACTGGGCCCTTGCGGTCCGGGGAGAGGAGCTCTTTCGCATCGAACCGCTTCGCTAGGAGAGATCCATGGGCCCCTTCGTCATCGACGTCACCCCCCTGCCCGCGTTCAAGCTTCGACTCGCCTTTGACAACGGGGAGATCCGCGTCTTCGACCTCACGCCCTACCTCGACACAGGCGTCTTTCGTCGCCTCAAGGACGGCCGCTTCAGCGCGGCGCGCGTCGTCTCCGGCTCTGTCGAGTGGCCAGGCGAGATCGACCTGTCCTATGACACCCTGTACCTCGGCAGCGTCCCCGCTTCCGACGTGGCCGACGTGACCGCCTGAAGCAACCCCTATCGTCGCCCCTGCCGCTCCTCAAAGACGACCGACACCTTCTCGATCAACGGGGCATAGGAAGCACAAGCACCCCTCCGACGTGGCATGGTTCTGAGCATGCCTATCCGGATGTTGAACAGCGCATCGGCGAAGCGTAGGCTGCGCCTTGCGCAGGGCCGTTTCGGGTCCGTGCTGAGGAGGCGTACCAATGTCAAACCGAGGTCCTCGCTCACTTCCGGAGTTCCAGAGCCTGTTTCCGGACGAGGCCGCGTGTCGAGCCTTCCTGTTCGAGGCGAAGTACCCCGACGGCTTCGTCTGCCCGTATTGCGCGGCTACGACGGCACCGTTTCGGTTTGCGCGGTACCCGAGCATGCTGCGGTGCCGGTCATGCGAGCGCAACACGCACCTCACGGCCGGAACGGTGATGCACGGCAGCAAGGTGGCGCTGTCCACCTGGTTCTGGGCAGCCTACCTGATTACGTCGCTGACGCCCGGCCTGTCCGCGCTGCAGTTCCAGAAGGTGCTGGGGCTCGGTCGCTACGAGACAGCGTTTACGATGCTGCACAAGCTTCGGGCCGCGCTGGTCAGGACCCCACGGGCCGGAATCGGCGGCGACTGGCTCGTGGAACTCGACGAGACCTTGGTCGGAGGCGCGACGCAGGGCGAGGGGCGCGGACGGCACCACAAAACGCTCGCCGTCGGTGCCGTCGAGGTCAGACCCAGGAGCAGCGCGCCCGGCCCCGACCCGAACCTTCCCACCGGTCAGGGACGACGAAGTCGCGACGGACATGGGCGCGGCCTCATCGCGGGGCGCCTTCGGCTGCAAGTCGTCGGCGACCGGAGCCAAGCCTCGCTCGAGTCGTTCGCTCGCGACAACATCAAGCCGGGCACCACAGTGCATACCGACGGGTGGTCTGGCTACGCTGGTCTTCGGGAACTCGGATTCAGCCACGAGGCAGTCTCGATCGACGGCGACCAGTCCAAGACCGAGGGTAACCGTTCACCGGTCCGGACAAGACACGCTCCAAGCGAAAAAGTTGACGGATGGTTATTCGGTGCGAGGATCCCGCCATGAGTTCGGGCCCGCCCATCGCCACGACCCTCGAAGAAGCCAACGCGATCAACGCGGCGCTGTGGGCGGAGGTGCAGGCGCTTCGTGAGGAGGTGCGTGAGCTTCGCGCGCGGCTCGGCAAGGACTCGTCGAACTCGTCCAAGCCCCCGTCGACCGATGCGCCCTGGAAGGGTCCGAAGCGGAAGCCTCCGCGGCTGCGCAGCGGGCTCAAGCGCGGCGCGCAGCCCGGGCACCAGGCTCATCGGCATGCGACGCTCACGGACAAGGACGCCAGCGAAGTCGTCGACGTGCGACCCGAGAGCTGCGACGGCTGCGGCACGAGCCTGGTTGGCGTGGAACCTTGCGAGGTCTCGGGCGAGATCCCGCTCATCGACTTGCCGCCGATCGAGGTGCTCGTCACGCTCTTTCGGATCTGGCGCACGCGATGTCCGTGTTGCGGCAAGCGGACGACTGGCACGCCGCCGCCGGGCGTGGGCGAGAGCCTTTACGGCCCGCGCATCCACGCGCTCGTCGCGATGCTGGTGGCGCGCTTGCGCATTAGTCGAGACGAGGTGCGTACGGTGCCGGGCAGCGTGTTCGGCGTCGACATCTCCAAGGGCGCCGTGCAGGCGTGCTGCGTGCGCGCGAGCGAGGCCGTGGCGCCTGCGGTCGAGGCGATCAAGGCCGACGTCGCTGCCGCCGAAAACGTCAACTTGGACGAGACGTCGTGGAAGGAGGCCGGCAAGCTCGTGTGGCTGCGGCTTGCGGCGACCACGACCTCGGTCTACTACCTGATCGCGCCGACCCGCAGCCGCAACGAACTCGACAAGCTCCTGCCCGCGGACTTCGAGGGCAACGCAACAACCGATCGCTACGCGGTCTACAACGTGCTCGACGCGCTGTCGCACCAGTTCTGCCACTCGCACCTGCGACGCGACTTCCAGGCGGTTATCGACCGCGGAGGTGACGGCGCGCCAATCGGCAAGAAGCTGCTGGCCGCGAGCGACGCCCTGTTTCACGTCTGGCACCGCTTCAAGAACGGCGCCACCGACTGGGCCGCGATGCGCCGCGAGATGGCTCCGGTGCGAACGACTTGGCGCGACGTGTTCAACGCCGGGCTGGCCTCGCCCGACAAGCGCGTTCGCCGACTCTGCAAAACGCTCCTGTACTACTGGCCCTGCCTGTGGATCTTCTGGATCGACCAAGGCGTCGAGCCCACCAACAACTACGCCGAGCAACAGATGCGTCCGCCGGTTCGATGGCGCAGGACCTGCTTCGGCACCCAGAGCAGCGCCGGCAGCCTCTTCGCCGCCCGTATGCTCTCCGTCTTCGCCACCGCACATCGGCGCGGCGTCGACGCTCTCGGCTGGCTCACCCTCGCGTTGCATGCCCACCTCGCTCAAAAGCCCCTGCCGCTCCTCCCTCAGCCCGCGTAATCTTCAGGGTCTGCCCGGTTGGACCGCGGCGGTGAACGGTTACGAGTAGAGAGCCGGCGTAGCGGGCGGCGGCGTTGGGAGATTTGCGCCGATCCGTTGCAGATACGGGGCAGTTGGAGACGGACTGCACGTGGGTCGTCGGCGTGCGCGTGTTCGCGTGCGAGGATAACGACATGTAATACAATGACAAACCGTCATGACGGCATGACGGCGATGATGTAGAGCAGGTAATAGCGACCGACCCGGGGCTCAGCGTTTGAGTCAAGAAAAGCGACCAAAATTCGCCTGTTGTGCCTCCGATGCCGCGCGATCCAGAGCGCTGCATTAGAATTCCATGTCGTGATCAGTTGAAATATCAACCGGTTTCGAACGCATCTCTGCGGCACGGTGCTCGTTCGCCTCCACTCGAGCTCCGGCAGGTGTCGCGCCACTGTCGTTTGATACAATAATGATAACATGATGTTATCTCTCTCTCTCTCTCTGTCTGTAAGTCCGCCTTGACAAGCCCCGTGAAACGGTGCCTTCTTCGTGTCAACGACGCACGTCGGGTCGGCCAACCGGTCCCAAGCCCGCACGCAGCATGTCATGCACGAAGGAGGACGCCGATGGCCCGTTCGATTCCTTGGATGGACTCCATTTTCATCTCGCTTGCGGCCTCCACCTCGTGGGTAATGCCCGCGGCGCTGCGACAGGCGTGCAGCGAATTCATGAACGCACACCTGTTGCTGCGCTTCGACACGCTCTCGACTTCCGGAGGCTCGCTGATGGCGAAGCTCCAGTCTGCACCGACGCTGTCGCAGGACGACAACGCCTGGCGCGACATCGCGTCTCTCGGCTCCCCCATCAACGCGGCGGGCCCGCAGGTACTCATCGTCAACGACGCGGCGTCGGTCCCGATGACCGGCCACCTGCGGCTGAAGTTCTCGGCGATCTCGGCGACGGTCGACTTCTCCGTCCGGGCCGATCTCCTTCTCAAGCACTCCGTCGAGTCCGCGGCGCTCGACTGGCTCCCCGCGACGGCGCTGTCTTTCCCGGGCTCGGGGTCGCAGGTCATGCCGGCCGATCAGTGGGTCGACTGTTCGCGCTTCCTGCACGCCTTCGTCTTGTGCGAGTTCGCGCTCTCGTCGGGTACGGCTACGGACCTGACGGTCGTCTTGCAGACCGCTCCAAGCGAGTCATCAGACGCGACCGCTTGGGTCGATGTCGTCAGCTCGACGATGTCGGCTACGTCGATCGTCCTCGACGGCCGCGCGTCCGCTTCCTACCCGCCGATGGGTGTCCTGCGCCTCAAGTTCTCCGCGGCCGCGGCGGTGTCTGGCACGCTTCGGTGCGTCCTGCTCATGAAGGAGTCCTGATTCGGGCTCGCCAGCGCGACCCATCCGGGGCGCCGCCCACGCCCCAACAACGCTTGCAGGAGGTTCCATGGCACCGTTCGTCTCCGATCCTTCATCCCGTCTCCTGGCCGGCCGAGGCGGCTCGCTCGCGCTGCGCTCGGCCTCGGTCACAGGCCCAGGCGGCAGATCGCCGTCCCTGTGGCTCGACGCCACGTACCTGAACGTCGCGGCTGCCTCGTCTTGGACGATGCCTGCGCCGCTGTGGCACGACTGCTCCGCCTTCATGTGCGCGTACGTGCTCCTGCAAGTGGACTACCTATCGACGAGCGGAGGCGACCTGGACCTCTACCTGGAGTCGGCGCCGGTGCTGTCGAACGACGCGGGTGCGTGGACGACGGTCGCCTCCGTGACGGGCATGACCACCACCGGGCCGCGTGTCCTCAAGGTGCTGATCGACGCCTCCAATCCCATCACCGGTGTTCTTCGACTGCGCGTCCAGGCCAACACCGCGGCCGTCGCATGCACGATCAGGGCCGAGCTGCTCCTCAAGCAGCGGGTGCACAGTCTCACGACCGACTGGCTCCCAGCACTCTACATCGCGATCCCCGCCACCACTTCCTGGGTCCTGCCGGCCACGCTCTGGGTCGACACGAGTGAGTTCGCCGACGCCTTGCTTCTGTGCAGCTTCTCGCCTAGCTCTGGATCGGGCTCCGACTTGTCCCTGACGCTGCAAACGAGCCCGCTCCTGACTTCAGAGGAGACTGCTTGGAAGGATGTTGGTACATATATTACATTCACGACTTCACCCAAGGTCTACGATGGGCGGCATCTCGTGACGAATCCTCCGATGGGCGTTCTGCGAATCAAGTTGACCGCGGGCGCGAGCGGCGTGGCCGGGTCGCTGCGCGTGCAGCTCTTGCAGAAGAACATCCCTTGACGCACATGCCGGCCGGGGCAATGCTCCGGTCGAGGAGACGGCGATGGCAGCAGGCTGTGGATGCGTTCAGACGGCGGGCTCGCGCCCCAACGGCGCGCGGACCTGGGTCAAGTCGTGGTACGTGAACTTCTCCTCGGGCGACAAGATCCAGCCCGCCGACGGCTGGCTCGACTGTCGCAGTTGGCGCACGGTATGGGTATTCGTCGAGTTCGAGGGAACGGGCGGGTCGAGCCTCACCGTGACGCTCGAGACGGTGCCCGCGCTCAACGTCGACGCGACCGGTGCCTGGCAGACGGTAACGAGCGCCACGACGACCATGAGCACGTCGCCCGCGGTCCTGCAAGGCAAGTTCAGCTTGGCCGTGCCGCCCATGGGGCTGCTCAGGCTGAAGCTCACGGCCGCGGCCCAGGTCACCGGGAGCTTGCGCGTGTCGGTGCTGTTGAAGGGGGCGACGTGAGCGGGCCCTTCAAGTCGATCGGAATCTGGCCGCCCGAGGAGAGTTTCGAGAATTCTAGGCCTGGCCCGACGGGTGCAAGTCTGTGGCAGCCGAGTTCCCTGCCCTGGATCCCGTCGTTGCTTGGGCCTGATGTCGG
>Ga0172370_10007571_pt1 | contig 13293 bp, 11 predicted proteins | sample LakKiv5m_FD_114538 | JGI IMG/M metagenome (GOLD analysis project Ga0172370, IMG submission 114538) | Freshwater microbial communities from Kabuno Bay, South-Kivu, Congo - kab_022012_11.5m | ecosystem: Environmental > Aquatic > Freshwater > Lake | place: Democratic Republic of the Congo...
ACAGATTCCAACGAATTAATAGCGAGCAAGGAAAGCAATCTAATTTTTGTTGCAACAAAACACGATTCACACGGAAAATATGTGATAGATTCGCTGAAAGCCGGAAAGCCGGTCTTCGTAGAAAAGCCGCTTGCCGTGAATCTCGAAGAATTATACGAAATAGACCGTCTTGTGAAAGAGAAAAGCGGTTCGGTTATGGTTGGCTTCAATCGCAGATTTTCGAAGCCGTTTACCGAAATTGCTGATTTCTTTTCAAATCGCAGGGAACCAATGACAATGTCTTATAGAGTGAATGCCGGCTCGCTTCCCCTGACGCATTGGGTGTATCTTCCCGAACACGGTTCCGGTAGAATAGTTGGGGAAGCTTGTCATTTCATTGATTGCATGGTCTATTTGACTAATTCGCTTCCGGTCAAAGTTTATGCCGAAGCAATTTCTTCTGTTAACAGCTCGGTTTACAACAACGACAATGTTATGCTAACGATTAAGTTTGCAGACGGTTCGGTGGGAGTAGTTGAGTACCTTGCAAACGGTGACTCAAAATTCCCGAAAGAATATATGGAAATATTCTGCGAAGGAAACGTTGCCGTTATGAACAACTTTACCGAAGTTCAGCTTATGAAGAGCGGAAAAACTACAAAGAAAACTTACGACGGAAAAAAAGGTCACAAAGAGGAAGTTATTCAAACAATTAAATCAATTGAACTTGGAAAGGGATTTCCAATTCCATACGAGCAGATTTTCAAAGTAACCGAGGCAACATTTGCTGCACTTGAGTCGCTGAGAACGGGAATGCCGGTAGAGTTAATTTAATATGGAGTAAAAATTCATTTTTTATAAAGGAAGGGTTTACAATGAAAACTTTAGAAATAAACTAAGGTTTATTACAGCTTTTCTTTTTACTGCTGTTATCAGTTTTCATGCACATGCTGCATTGAAACCGCATGAAACATTTCTTTCAACAAAAGACACGTCGCTGTTAATAACAAGTATTTTTTCATATTATACCGATTCTATCGGCTGGTGGCCCAGCACGCAGATAAGCTATACATACAACGAGCGTGGCGACCGGCTTGAAACTCTTTGGCAATTCTGGGAAAAAGGAAAGTTAAAACAATTCAAGAAAATCGGTAATTCTTATAATGATGAAAATCAACTAAGAACGGAATTCTACCAGAATTGGCAGAACGACAGATGGGAGAATCAAGCAAGATACGAATATTTTTATAATCAGAATTATTTCGTTACGAAAAAGGAAAAGCATACATGGACTTACGACAGCAATACAGGACTATATTACTGGATTAATTCCAATTCAACAGATTATAATTATAATTCAAGTAATCTTTTGACAGAATCTATTTATTCCGAAAGACCCGATAAGGATTTGAAGAAAATCAGCCGCAACACTTACATTTATGATACACAGAATAATCCGATTGAAGAGAAATATCAAGCTTGGGGAGATACTTCCTGGATTGATAATACAAAATATATAAGAAAATTTGCCGCACCCACGAAAATGTCATGGGAAGCTATGAGCATCTATTTAGAGCCGGATTGGATGGAAATTTCGAGGGATAGCATCGTTTATAATTCAGATTTTAATCCTATAGAATTATACCACCAGGAACTTAAAAACAGTATCCTGACTCTAACAAAGGAGATTAGAACTTTTGACACTGCAAGGCAATTTGTATTAAGCTTAAGCTATCAAAGAGATGATACGGGCTGGGTAAACTTGAAAAAAGTGAGTAATAAATACGACGAACAGGGTTATCTGATTGAGACAATAAATCAGCAGTGGAAAGATACAGCTTGGTTCAATCAAAGCAAAGAAGCTTTCGAGTACTGGCATATACTGACCGGAATTGAAAGTATTGCGAATGAAGTGAATGATTTAATAATCACCCCAAATCCCGCAACGGACTTTCTTGAAATATCTTATTCCCCCTCTATCAAGATGGGGTCAGGGGGTGTGTCTGTGGAGGTTTATAATGTCTTCGGGCAGAAAGTTACCACCAGCGGCTACTACAGTGCCACCCTTCCTTACGAAGGAGTGGTTAAGACGATGATTGATGTATCGTCGCTGTCTCCCGGTGTATATTTAGTTAAAGTTGAAGAGAAGTCGGGGAAGTTTGTAAAAATCGATAATTGAGAATTATAAAAACTAAGGAAATATCTTTAAAATCCATAGGAATTGTTCAACATTTAAAATATTTTTTGTAGATTCGTGTTTTTAACTTAAAAAAACTGATTGGAATAATATGGCAACTGCTACAAGAACAAGCGATAAATTGGATTTTGAACATGTTTGGCTCCTCTTTAAGGAAACAAAGGAACTTCTGGAGTCAAGAGCAAAGGATACTGAACTGAAATTCAAAGCAACTGACAAGAAGCTGAATCAGTTGGAGCAACTTTTTACCGGTCAGTGGGGAAAATTGATGGAATCGCTTGTTGAAGGGGACTTGATTAGATTGCTGAACGAAAAGGGAATTAAAGTTGTTACCACGACAAACCGCACAAAAAGTTTTCACAACAATCGTCAATACGAATTTGATATTATCGCCGAAAACGGTGATGACGTCGTGGTTGTAGAAGTTAAGACTACTTTAAAACCGAGTGATATTAAGGAATTTCTTTCAGAACTTAAAGTTATTAAGTCGGTTTTACCAAAATATAAATCCAACAGAATTATTGGAGCAGTTGCATACTTGACTGACCAGGGGAATGCAGCATACATGGCAGAAAACAAAGGATTATACGTAATCAGGGCAACTGGCAGCAGTGCAAACATAACAAATTCAGCCGATTTCCAGCCAAAATTTTGGTGAAGTTAATGGAGAATTCCGGTTATTTGAATGTTAGTGATGAAATTCAGCGAATCTTAATTTCGATAATCAAGACATCGAAAGGAATTAACAAAGCAGTTGGCTAAAAAGGAAAACTTAAACCAACGAAAAAACAGTTAGAACTGAAACAGAGAGTTTGGAGACATTAATATGAGCGTTTGGAAAACATCAATAACATTTATAATGCAGAATTTTAGGGAATCTTTAATTGCCTTAATTCCAATGTTAGATAAATCAAAAATTCTTTGGCATGGTGAAACATATGATGATTGGGATATTATCGCTGAAGCATTATACAAAGCTATGGTGATTAGTCCTATTAATTATTCTCAAGGTTTAAATTACTTACATTGCAAAGAATTGGTAGATTACGAATTTCATTATCAAAATTTTTCCAATAATAGTTTTATTATCGTTAAAAACAATAATACAAACGAATTAAATTCCTTTTATGGATTTGAGACAAAAGATACATTCTTTGACTATGTTAATATAGCTATTTTAGATAAAAATACACTTGAATTCAAGGAATATTTAACAATCCCGTTTTTAAATTGCTCTTTTGCATTAGCTCTAAATAAAGATGGAAAAATATCAGAAATTGAAGAATTGGATGTTGACCAGTAAATTTAATGATATTTTTTTCGCTATTTTCTAAATTTTAAATGTACAGATCGCTGAAGATTTAAGTAAATAAAGATAATCAAAGTCATGAAATAATATTTGTTTACTTTTGCTTTTTAAGGAATTGAACTGCAAATGAAAGCTGAAGAATCCACTCCTCTACTAAAGTGCCACCCCTCAAGAGGGGAATTTAAGATTTGAAATTTGGTTAGAAATAATAAACGACCGGTTCATTCGAAATTTTGAAAATCGAATTCCCCGGTCGGTTATGATTTTATTAAATCTGAAACAGATTAACGAAATTAAACACAAACACTCTTAATTTTTTCATCTCCAATTAGAGTTGGTAAATAAAATCCCTATCTCTTAACCAAGAGACTGTGAAATTAAATCAACAGAAAAAAATTAAGCTGAAGTATCTCTCATTTTATCAAGTAATTTGTTCAGCTGAACTGCATCTTTTTCAGGAAGATGGCTAAGATTCATTTCAAATTCAACTTTGTCAATTACTTTTAAGAGGTCTAATCCTTTTTGAGTGATTTTCACATCAACTTTCCTTCTATCTTCGAGGCAAAGTTTTCTGTCAACCAATCCTTTTTGGACTAATTTGTCAACCAAGCGGGATGCATTGGACATTTTGTCGAGCATCCTGTCAATGAGATTAAAAATAGTGGAAACATTCGGATACTGTCCTCTCAGTATTCTAAGGATGTTGTACTGCTCGGGGGAGAGCCCGTGTTGTTTTAGGAACCTTGTGTTCAAGGCATACAGCCAGTTCCCGGTGAATAAAACATTCACAAGAAGCTTGTGATATTCATTCTTGAACTTCGTTTGTTTGATTTCTTCTTCTATCTTCATGATAACCTTTAGTAATAAATGTAAAAACATAAATTGCTCACGACGGCAACTTCAAATTAATAATCATAAAATTACAAAAAATATTAATTAGGTGCAACTAAAATTTTTAATTAGTTGGAACGCACCTGACATTTTGTCCCCACTTGATTTGTTCTTCAAGCCTGCAAGACCATACCAATTGTCCGTTCCAGACCGTTATGTCCGGACATCCGTCACACATATTTTGTTCACCTGTTTCAAAAATATCTACCGGTTGAATCACAAGAACCGATTGATATGAAACCTTCGAGAAAAAAGCTTTCGGATTAAAAATTAACGACTTGAAATAATTTTTTGCAGCTTTCCTTACATCCTTGTCAAAAACTCCTATCAGGAAGTAAGTGACTGCGGCATTTTGTGTCCAGGGTTTGGAATAAGCAAGATAACTTCCGGTGAAAATATGTTTCATAGTCTGAACCACTTCCATGAATTTCGCACCGACATAACCGAACACTTCGTGTTTATTGCCAAGTCTTCCCGTTAAAAGCCATTTATACGAGTCGGTGCTGCCAGTTCCGTTCAAATAAGCACAAGGCTTAAATTCGGGATAAGATTTTCTGATTTCTGCAACCACTTCATGAGCAGTTACATCAGTCCGACGGGTTTCTTCATCGGTAATATAATGAACATCATTCTGTTCAATTTTTTTTGAACCGGCAAAATAATCAAATCCTTGGCTCATTATTCCCATCCTGAAAATGATGAAGACCATCACATTCACGATGTCAATATGCTTTTGTGCCCATTCAGCCAATTCTGTAACGTATTTCATCGTTTCAGGATATATAGTTGCATTGAATGAGCAAGAGATACCACCTATTTCGGCAACCATCTCTGCATACATCAACCGGAGTTCATTCAGTTCGATTTCGTTTTTTCCCTTCCATCCGGGTCGGTTTTGACCGCTGTCAACATGAAAAGTAAAGCCGTAAAGACCGGCTTCCTTAAGTTCTTGAAGCAATGTTTTATCTAAAAGTATCCCGTTCGTATTAACTATCGGTTTCCAGCCCTTTTTAACAATCATTCTGATAATTTCAGGAAGCTTAGGATGAGTCAGCGGTTCTCCGCCTGCAATAGAAACGGCGTCAGTTTTTCTAAGTCTTTCAAAAACATTAAGTTCGTCAGCTATTTCGTCTAAGGATTTATGTGAGGAATTACGGTTTTCGCGGTAGCAACCGTCACAAACAAGATTACATTTGCTTGTCGGCTCAAGCCAAGATATGGAATTATCAGCCAGATTCCAAGGAAGTCTGTAAAGTGTACCCGGTGAAAAGTCGTTTTTCATTATCTACAAAACCTTTGTATTATTATAATCAGTATGATTCTCAAAATAAGGAATATACGAGATATATCCAAACGATAAGATATAAACGACAAGAAAAATTATAATGAAATTTTCTTTTTCAGTTGATTATCATTATATTAAAATTTATTTGTAACAATTATGGACTAAACGCATTTCTATCTTTGTGAAAGTGGATGATTACATCAATATAATTGACGAGAAGCTTTTTGCTCTTTTTCAGACAAAAAACGATGAAAAGGCGTTTGCTAGTTTGTATTCCCGTTACAGCAAGAAAATTCTGTCATACTGCATTCATGCCTCTAAAGATAAAGACACCGCCAAGGATGTTTTTCAGAAAGTTTGGCTGAATGTCGTTGCAAACAAAGATAAGTTTGTTGATGGCAGTTTCATCGCGTGGATAATGATTATTACCAGAAATCAGTGTCTGATGGAGAAAAGAAACGAAAAAATCACAACCACTATCACAGATAATGTTCTGGTGAGTGATGCGGAAGGTTTTGAAAACTCCTTTAAAAAGGATTTTATTAAAAACGCTCTTGCAAAACTTCCGGATGAATTTAAGGAAATTATTGAATTGAAATATTACGATGACTTCAGCTACGAAGAACTGGCAAAAGCTTTGAACATTTCTTTGTCGCTCGTTAAAGTCAGATTATTCCGGGCAAAAAAGATGCTCAGTGAATTACTCAAAAATCTTAAGGAATACGAAAATGGAATTTGAAGAGTTGGCGGTAAATTATCTTGACCATGACATTTCTGATTCGGAAATGTCAGAACTCAATAGATTTTTTTATCTTTCTCCGGAATTGAAAGATGAAATTGAAGATATTGCCCATTTAAAGAATAATCTCACAGAATCAAAAATTGTGCTCCAACAAAATGACCTTGTCTTTCTCGGTGATTTCGGTGACCGGCTTACTTCCTCCATTGTTAATTCAAATAAAAATCATTATTCGGATATTTTCAACAGAAACAAAAAATTATCATTATTGTTGCTTCTTCTAATTTGTTTTGTTGCTATTATTCCATCCTATTTCTTGTTTTTAAAAATTAATTTGAGTCCAGGTTCGGTTGCAAACAATTCAAACTCCACAAAGAATGTAGTTATAAAGGAACAAAGTACAGACGAAAGTTCAAAATCTGATAATATACCACAAAATGTTACCCTGCCAACTCCGCATAAGAGAGCAATGAACAAATCAATTTCTGAAAATATTCAAGGTAAAAACGAACTTACCGGAAAAATTTCAGAGCGAAATGCCGTAAACTCCAACGAACTAATTCTTTCATTGCAGAAAGAACTTAGCGGTTATCAGTCAAAAAACGACCTTTTAAATCAGGCTGTGACCGAAAAGAAATTAGGCATCCTATTACGCGATAATACAGGAGCATTAGGCGAATCAGAAATATTCCTGAATAAAGCCCTTGCTAAATTTATAAAACTGAACAGATACGAACAGCAGGCTGAAACTTTAGGTGAGTTAGGCAAACTTGAATATGCAAGAGGTAACAAGTCTTCAGCAGGTACTAAGTATAAGGAGTGCCTCAATCTGCTGAAATCCGTTAATTCTCCTAAATATAGCTATTGGGAAAAAATCAGCGAAAAACATAACTAAACTCAAATATTTCGTTTAAAAGCAAGAATTAGGTTTCGATTATTTTTTCGGAAGCTCAAGTATGAATTTTGCTCCTTTGCCAAGTTCGCTTTCACACCAAATTTTTCCGTTCATCCCTTCTACAAGCTTTTTGACAATTGAAAGTCCCAAGCCGGTAGAATGTTCGTTATTAGTTGGTTTTGCAGATAGTCTTGTAAATTTGCCGAAAAGATGAGACAAATCTTCTTTGCTCAGACCGGGTCCTTCATCCTGAACCTCAATCCTGAATAGATTTGATTCTGATTGGTCAAAAACACTTAGTCGAATATTTTTATTAAACGGAGAAAATTTTAGTGCATTTGATATAAGGTTTTCGAGAATCTGCTGCGTCTTTGTTCTGTCGGCAAAAACAGAGAACGTCTCATCATTCTGCTCATAATTAAACTTTATATTCTTAACATCTGCCTGATGCTGAAACTTTTCTAAAATAAGCAATATCAAATGGTTAATTGGAAAGGTAGTTTTATTGAAGCTGATTAGCCCTTCTTCAATTGCATTAACATTCAACAGGTCGAGAATAATCTGAAGCATGTATTCGGAGGAAGTTTTAATCAGTCCGGCATATTCGCGAATTTCCTTAATTGTAATTTCTTCATCATCCATTAGGATTAATTCAGCGAGACCTTTTATGGCATTCAAAGGATTTTTCAAATCATGGGCAGCAATTCCCATAAATTCGGTTTTTTCGGAATTCAAATTTTTTAGCTTTTCATTTTGTTTCAGGATAATATCTTTTGACCTTTTGAGTTTCAGGTGAGTATTAATCCTGACCAAAAGTTCTTCCTTTTTGAATGGCTTTGTTATGTAGTCTTCGCCTCCAAGCTGGAATCCTTTAACCACATCGTCGGTTTCGGTACGTGCAGTGAGAAAAACAACCGGTATATCCTTAGTATTATCGTCAGATTTTAATATCTTGCATACATCATATCCGCTTAGGTCGGGCATCATTATATCGAGAAGAATTAAATCGGGTTTATCCGATTTTATAGTTTCCAGTGCTTCTTTTCCGTCAGATGCAAGAGAAATTTCACAACCTTCTTCTAACAGGATATTACCAATAACCTGAAGATTTTTCGATACATCATCAACTATTAAAATAAACGGTTTTTCGTGTATGTATTTTAAATTATCCATGATTAACTAAAAATTATTTTTAGTGATTTTATTAATAATTACGGAAAAAATATTTAATGATTGCTTGATTCTTTTCATGTCAAGTTCGTCACATTCCTGCTCTAATTTTTCGATGTATGGCTTAATAAAATCACAGTTGTATTTTACAGTAATAGATTCGAGCTTGTTTACAAAGTCTTTAATCTGACCAATCCTGTAAGATTTAGTAATCACATCAAATTCGTTTTCATAAAGTTCCAACATTTCTTTAATAATAACGGGAGAAAGTTCATTATCAGAAAAATCAAAAGAAAATTCTTCTTTAGAAGATTGTTCAGTAATTTTTTCTTCAATTTGATAAGGGATATATTTCATTAATTCAATTAACAGGTCAGTTCTTTTTATTGGTTTCAGCAGATAACCGCTAAAGCCGGCTTTCCAGATTTTCTCCTTATCGCTTTTCATTGCATACGCAGTCATTGCAATAATGGGGATGTTTGCATAAGCCGGATCAGCCTGAATGAGTTTTTTAGCTTCGAAACCATCCATTTCAGGCATTTTTATGTCCATCAATATTAGACCCGGAGTAGTTGTTGCAAGATAATCCGGTATTGATTTTGCATTAGTCAGTTTTGCAATGCTCAATCCTGTGCCATCGAGATACTCCGAGACTAAATCGAGGTCATCCATGATATCTTCCACAATAAGAATATTAGTCGGCTCAAACTCAAGACTTCCGGTCTGATAAAGTTCATTCGTTTCCTCGTTGTCAAAATCCTTGATAAAATACTTAATATCCGGAAGATAAATACGGAATGAACTCCCCTTTCCCGGAGTGCTTTCTACGTTGATGCTTCCACCCATCATTTCAACAAGTCTTTTGGTAATTGTCAAACCGAGACCAGTTCCGCCGTAGGCTTTTTTGCTTTGACCCTCCTGCTGAGTGAAGGCATCAAAAATAACATCCTGCTGGTCTTCAGGAATGCCAATTCCGGTATCGGAAATTATTATATTTAGATTGATTGTCGTGTTAATCTTGTTGATGTTGTCGGGTATAACTTTCACTTCCACAGTTCCTTTACTCGTAAACTTGATGGCATTACCCACTAAATTGACAAGGAGCTGACGGATTCGGGATTCGTCGAGATTAATGTATTCCGGAATATGGTCGGAGACTTCACTGATGTATGTTAGATTTTTCTCCTGAATTTTTAAGGCAAAAATCTGACCTATATCATTTACCAATTGTTTCAAACTTACCGGAGCAAGTTCGAAATCAATCTTTCCTGCTTCAATTTTCGATAAATCGAGAATGTCGTTAATAACAACGAGAAGGTTTTTGCCGCTATTAATCACAGAATCAATATAACTTTGATTTTTTTCATCTGTAATTCTGTTTTTCAGTATTTCACTGAATCCCAGAATAGCATTCATAGGGGTTCGGATTTCATGCGACATGTTAGCAAGGAATTGAGACTTGAGTTTGTTAGCATCATCGGCGATTTCCTTTGCGGCAATAAGTTCCTTTTCTATTTTCAGTCTGTAAGCAATTTCCTGCTGCAACTGTACCAAAGCCCTGTTTTTCATCTCAATGGCTTCCTGCAAAGCCTCATTGGTTTGGGTAAGTTTTTTAAGCTTAATCAGCGTTTTAGCCCTAACCATAAATTCCTGACTATTGAAAGGTTTGACTAAATAGTCGTTGCCGCCGGCATAAAAACCTTCCACGATGTTCATGATTTCTTTGAGACCGGTAAGAAAAAGTATTGGTAGTTCATTCAAAGAAAATTTTTGGCGGATTAGCTTACAAACTTCAAATCCTGAAATGTCAGGAAGGATAACGTCAAGCACAATAAGGTCAAAATTACCCCCTCCGTCAATGAAATCCAAAGCCTCATAGCCCTTGATTGCAGTAGTGACTTTGTAGTTATCCGAACGGAGATAATTTCTGACAAGCTTCAGAATTATTTCGCTATCGTCCACAACTAGCACATTAGCAAAAGGCTCTTTTGCAATATTTTCTGCAATATCGGACAATTACAATTTTGTTTCTTCCGAAAAATTATAGAAATTTGTTTTTTAATTTTATATGTATATTGATTTATCGGTTTTTATTAATTAATCTTGAATTTTAATGGATTATAATTTTGTTATTATAGGTGGCGGTGTTGTTGGGCTCGCATGTGCAAGCTTTTTATCCGAAAAAAAAAATACTCTTTTAATCGAACGGCATCCTTCTTTCGGGTGGGAAACAAGTTCCCGTAACAGTGAAGTGATTCATGCAGGTATTTATTATCCCGCCGATACACTGAAAGCAAAACTCTGCGTTCCCGGGAATTTCAGTCTTTATGAATGGTGCCAAAAAAACAGAGTCCCTCACGATAGAATCGGAAAATATATCATAGCCGTTACTAAATCCGAAGAAGAAGAGCTTGAAAATATTTTTCTCAGGGCAAAGGGTAATGGTGTGGCGAATATTTGTAAAGTTCCGCTCGAAAAAGTCAGGCGGGATGAACCGAATGTCCGGGTCGCTGCAGCACTGTGGTCACCCGATACAGGAATAATTGATTCTCATTCATTAATGCAAAGCTTTTATGACAAATCGGTTCAAAATAGCTGCGACTTTGCTTTTAACCACACTGTCTCGAATTTAAAAAAAATTAGCGGTGGCTGGGAAATTGAAATCTCCATGCCCGATGGAGAAATATTTAAGATTTCTTCCGATATAGTAATTAATTCTGCCGGTCTTGATTCGGATACAATCGCTACTATTGCAGGACTTGATATTGATAAGGGAAACTGCCGGTTAAATTACGTCAAAGGGCACTACTTCAGAATTTCCGAACGAAAAAAGGGTTTGGTTAATCACCTGATATACCCTGCTCCCCTAAAAAATATTGCCGGTCTCGGCACTCACATAACAATCGAAATGTCCGGTGGAATGAAACTGGGTCCGGATATTCTTTATCTGAACAACAGGGTTCAGGATTACAGCGTTCCGGACGAATTAAGAGAATCATTTTATCTCGCTGCATCCCAATACTTGATTGGCTTGGAACGGGAGGATTTAGTACCCGACCAGGCAGGAATCCGTCCCAAACTTCAAAAAGAGGGAGGTGATTTCCGTGATTTTATCATCAGAGAAGAATCTGCCAATGGTTTACCGGGTCTTATCAATCTGATTGGGATTGAATCACCGGGATTAACCTGCTGCATTGAAATTGCGAAAATGGTGAAAAGCTTTATTTAATTTATCGTTTAGCATAAGCTTTCCACAAGATTCTACGGTCTTTCATAAAAGAAGTAATGGACTTCAATTTAATTTTTTTTTCAGTAAAATAATATTTCCTGTTTTTTGTTTAATATGATAAATTTGAATCTGCTTGCCTGGAATATAATTTAAACCTGATGAAGGTATTAAGGTCAGGAGATTGTAAGCAAATTCTTGAATTTATTAATTATGAAAAAAGAATGTTTTAGCATTGTTCCCGGTATATGCTTGGGAGTGAAAAAAAGGAGTTTGAAAATGAAATCAACAATATTGCTTATTATCGCAATCCTGATGTTAAGTTCAAGTGCACAGACACAAATTCTGAACAAACTTCAGAAAGAAGCAAACAAAGCTATTAATTCAAAAGAAACTCAAAAAGCTATCCAAAAGGAAGCCGACAAGATTCTCAAGAATAAAAATTCGGGGAATCCTTTTTCTGCCGACGAGGCAGCAGCAGCACTTAAAGAAGCCTTAGTAAGCGGCAGTAACAAAGGTACGGAATTTGTTTCTAAAGTTGATGGCTTTTACAGAAATCCCGATATCAGGATACCATTCCCTCCCGAAGCTAAGAAAGTAGATGAAGCTCTTAGGAAAGTAGGAATGGAAAAGCAGGCAGACCAGGTGGTGTTGACGCTTAATCGTGCAGCCGAAGATGCTTCGGGTTCGGCAAAAGATATTTTCGTGAGTGCCATCACTGAAATGACTATTGACGATGCAATAAAAATCGTAAAAGGGGATAATACCGCAGGTACTAAATATCTCAAATCGAAGACTACAAAGCATCTTACAGAGGCTTTTTCGCCAATTATCAAGACGTCTCTCGACAAGGTTGATGCCACAAAGTACTGGAAAGAAGTAATGACATTTTATAACCAGCTTCCTTTTGTAGAGAAAATCAATCCGGATTTGGAAAAGTACGTAACGCAGAAAGCGCTTGATGCTTTGTTCCTAATGATAGGCAAAGAAGAAATGCTCATTCGTAAAGACCCGATTGCAAGAACAACCGAACTCCTCCAAAAGGTTTTCGGTAAGAAGTGAAATTATCCGAATTGTTCCTGGAGTAATGATTCCCTATTTCTCAATTAAAGGTGACTAACCCATCTTAATCCATTTAAAAATGTCTTTGAAATTCGGTTTCTTGCCGTACATTAATATACCGACTCGATAAATTCTTGAAGTCATCCAAAGGCATCCGATGAATGTTCCGATTACTAGTACTACAGATAGAGCCACCTGCCATAGCGGCACCTCCGTTGCTGCAACCCTCACTATCATTAATATTGGGGTGAAAAGAGGAAATAGCGACAAAACCACAGATAGCATACTGTCCGGATTTGAAATTACTGCACCGATAAAAAGTATGGGTATTACTATGGGTAACGTTACCGGAAGCATTAACTGCTGTGCATCCTGCTCCTGGTCAACAGCCGAACCGACAGCAGCAAATAATGTCGAATAAATGAAATATCCTGCAAGAAAATAAAAGACAAAAGCTATTACAAGCCAAATCGAAATGGCAGGAATCTCGAAACCGCCTGGGAATTGTGCCTGCCCGCCAGATGATGCCATCTGCTGTGC
>Ga0172370_10007578_pt1 | contig 13283 bp, 14 predicted proteins | sample LakKiv5m_FD_114538 | JGI IMG/M metagenome (GOLD analysis project Ga0172370, IMG submission 114538) | Freshwater microbial communities from Kabuno Bay, South-Kivu, Congo - kab_022012_11.5m | ecosystem: Environmental > Aquatic > Freshwater > Lake | place: Democratic Republic of the Congo...
GGCGCGCAAGCTGTTTGATTGTTACCGAAGGGTTAAGGATTATCTATTTCAAAACGGAGTGTAACGATGGAAGACGAGAGAAGAAAAGAGAAGAGAAAGATCGAAGAGGTTATTCCTCAGGAACTGCTCAAACTGCCTTGCTGGGTCGGTTATCAACTCAGGCACAATAAAGACCGCACCGACAAGGTCCCGATGAACGTCCTTACCGGACGTCCTGCCAAAACAAACGATCCAAGCACATGGACGGATTATACGACTGCAAGCGATCTTGCGCTTCAGCGTGGGTATGCGGGTGTCGGCTTTGTATTCCAGCCGCCGTATGTGGGCGTGGATATTGACCATTGTGTCAAGGACGGAGCGATCGCGCCACATGCGGTTGAAATCCTTAAGACGCTTAATTCCTATTCCGAGTATTCGCCAAGCGGCACCGGTATCCATATTCTTTGTAAGGGTACGATTGCCCGGGCCTGCAAGATTTCAAAGATCGGCTTGGAGATTTATACCAAGGGTCGATTCTTTACCGTTACTGGCAACCGCCTTGAAAATTATCCGGCTGAACTTAATGAGTGCACTGACGCGCTCAAAGGCATATTCGATAAACACTGTCATTCTGAGCCCGAAGGGCGAAGAATCTCTAAAGATAGATCCTTCGCTTCGCTCAGGATGACGGAGCAGGACATCCTTTCCTTAATCGCCAAGAGTAAAGACGCGGAGAGGTTTCAGCGGCTTTATTCCGGCCAATGGCAGAACGATTATTCTTCCCAAAGCGAAGCGGATCTGGCGTTCTGCAACAAGCTCGCTTTTTGGACAGGCAAGGATGCCGGGCAGATGGATGCGTTGTTCCGGCAGTCGGGTCTCATGCGGCCAAAGTGGGATGAGAAGCATTTTGGTGACGGCCGGACCTATGGCCAGTCGGTTATCGAAAAGGCGGTTACGGATTGTCGTGAGGTGTTTGCGCCATCGCGGCCGAGCCTGCTGATAGCCAGAAAGGTTAATGCCAATGAAGTCGCGGATGAGATCCTTAAGCATCATCGGCTGATCAACTTCGCTGACACCTATTACGAATACAAAGGCGGATGTTACCGGCCGCTCTTTGTTGAGGAGGTGCAGAAGTGGATCAAGGATGCGTGCGGGGCCGGGTTTTCGGCGAGCAAGCTTCGCAATGTTCTGGTCGCGCTTAAGACCGAGACTTTCGTCAAGCCGGACATCATTAATGGCATCACGCTCTTTAATGTCAAAAACGGGCTTTATGACATCGACAAGATGAAGCTCTTGCCGCATTCGGCGGATGTCTATTCCATCAATCAGCTTAATGTGACATACCGCGAAAACGCCGAGTGTTTGTTGTGGCAGAGGAGCTTGGATCAGATCTTCGAGAATGATGCGTCCCGGATCATGCTTCTGCAGGAGTATTTCGGGTATTGTCTGACTCGTGACAATGATTATGAAAAGGCGCTTTTTTTGTTTGGTGAGGGGGCCAATGGCAAAAGCGTTGTTTTGTATGTGCTCGAGGAGCTTATTGGCAAGGATAATTGTTCTTCCATTCCGCTTGAAAAGTTTAACGATTCCCACTACATCGCCCGGCTCCGGGACAAATTGGTCAATATCAGTCTTGAAACCAATGCCAAGACCAATGTCTATGACAACATGTTCAAGGCGATCGTGACCGGAGATACGATCTCCGCTGACGAAAAATACGGCCAGCCGTTTCAATTCAAACCATACTGCAAGCTTCTTTTCTCAACCAATAACATGCCGCGCGTGGGGGATAAGACCGAGGGGTATTACCGGCGGCTTTTAATCCTTCCGTTTAACCGGCAGTTTTCCATAGAGGAACGCGATCCCAAGCTAAAGCACAAGATCGTGGCCAGTGAGCTGGACGGGATCTTCTTGTGGTCGCTTAACGGCCTTACGCGTTTAAGGAAACGCGGGTATTTCGAGGAGAGTGCCTCGATGCAGACCGTGAAGGACGCCTATCGCAAGGAGAACAATAACGTGATTATCTTCGTGGAGGAACAGTGCGTTTTGGACGCTCAGGCGGACGTAGGCAGTGATGCTTTGTATGTGGCTTACCGGGAATGGTGTCTTGAGAGTGAGTACCGGCCGCTTAGCAAGATCATGTTTGGCCGGGAGCTCTTGCGTCAATATCCCGTTATCAATAAGGGGCGTTGCGGCGCGTCTCGCCGGTGGGACGGCATACGCGTCCGCAGGGAGGGTGAGGTTGATTATTCGGAGCGGCCATTTTAGTGACGGATATGACGATTATGACAGGAATTTTCATTAATTGTGTTCGTAGGTTATGAGTAAGGAGCAAGGGGATTAAGCGTGGAAAGTAAAAGTTTAAGTGCGGAAAAAAATGTCATTGCTGTCACTGGTAGATTGATTCCGGTTTACGGGTCCTTGGAAGGGGGTGTCGGCCGAGGGTCGGGCGAGGCGCGTTCTGTCAGTGATACAAAATTTCAAAAATCGATGTCATGTCATATGGGGCTATTGGTAGAGCGTCAAAATCGGGTCTACGGGGTTCAAAATAGGTGTTTTTTGCGGAAAAAGCGTCAATTTTCGGATATTTCGAGGGTTTTGATGGGTGTTTTGACTGACATTCACTGACACGAGTCATGTCAGTATGTCAGTGAAACCGGACATCATACGACACGAAAAATGTCCGAATGTCCTACTGGGAAGTGGAAGATGAGCAAGGATGTAAGCATAAATAAGGATCAGGCAGTTACGTCGCGGGGCTGGGAGGCTTTAGAGATAAAGCTTAAAAGCCGCGGCCTGTCTTGTGCTGAAATCCAAGAGGCGCATAAATCGTTTGATGAGGGGATAGAGTTGTTGTCGCGGATGTTCTTAAATTGCTACGATCTTGAGAAGAAACCGCTTGTATAGGGTTGTATAATACGGTATACTGAAGCCCAATCGATGAGGGTATTCAAATGAAAACTTACACCATGACAGAGACGGCAAAAGTGCTGGGAGTTCACCGGCAGACCATGATCAATTGGATCCGCAAAGGGTGGGTCAAGCCCAAGCGGGATTACAAGGACTGGCCGGTGTTTACGGACGAGTGTATCGCCAAGATTAAAGAGTGGCGCGAGACGCTAAAGGAAGAATAGTGAAAGTCGCATTGTATACGAGAGTTAGCACAGAGGATCAGGCGAGAGAAGGTTTTTCGCTGGAGGTGCAGAGGAATTATCTTTTGCAATACGCGAAGAACTTCGGCTGGGATGTTGTTTGCAGTCTTTCCGGAAGAGACGTTTACATGGATGATGGTTTTTCCGGCGGGAATATGGACAGGCCAGCGCTCAAAAAGCTTCTTTTTGATGCCCGCAATAAGATGTTCGATCTGGTCTTGGTTTATAAGCAGGATCGCTTGAGCCGTCGGCTTAAGGACTTGTTGGGATTACTCGAGGAGTTTGAAAACCTCGGTATTGGGTATAAATCAGCGACTGAGCCGTTTGATACGACGTCCAGCGCCGGTAAGATGGCGATTCAGATGCTGGGCAGTTGCGCGGAATTCGAGCGCAATCGTCTGGTTGAGCGTGTATTCCCGGGGATGGTCATGGGTGTTAAGCGAGGCCATTGGCAAGGCGCCCGGTTTGCACCGTATGGCTATCGTCACAATAAAGAAACCAAGAAGCTCGAGATTCATCCGGAAGAGGCAAAGATTGTCAGGGATATTTATGATCAATATTTAGGGGGCAAGAGCACCGCGCAGATCGCCGGGCATTATTATCATCTCGGAGTTTCGGCAAGACAGGGCGGAAGGTTTTACGGCAAGTTTATTTCGGATATTTTGCATAGCAAGGTTTACTTGGGCACGATTACTTGGAACCGGCGGCATTACGATAAGAAGCGCAAGACGAAGAATGGCGAGGGCAAGGGTTACTGCTACGTCAATAATGATCCGTCAAAGGTGATCGAAGTTCCGAATGCCCACGAGCCTATCATCACGCAAGAGATGCACGATGCCGCGCAGAAACTTTTGGCACGTAACCGGACGAATGCGGTTGTCCGTTTCCGGAATAACGTGTATCACTTATCCGGTGTGGTCAAATGCAACGAGTGCGGCCGCAATTACCGCGGGTTGATGATCACATGCAATCATCGCACCAAGATGAGACGACCATGGTATGCATGTTCGGCGCTTGGCGTGTCGTATGTCAATTGCTCGAATAAGGCTGTGCGCGCCGACGTCCTCACTAAGCAAGTTTGGGATATTATTGATACCATCAGCAAGAATCTTAATGTCATCGAAGAGTTGAGCGACGTCATCAAGTTAAGCGCGACTGAGCCGGAGCATAAGATCATTGAAGAACTGGAAGGTAAGGAAAAGGATCTTGCCAGAAATCTCGAGAAGCAAAAGGGGCTTTACGAGGTTTTCTCGGAGGACAAGATCAATATTGATATCTACAAGGATCGGGCCGAGCTTTTGAGAAATGAGGAGAAGAAGCTCCGGCAGGATGTGAAGTCAATTCAGATCAAGATCCTTGAAAAGCGTAACGCGGTGAATCTGGTCAAGGCAACGCAGGACTTTTTGCTTTGCCTGCGGAGTAATCCAAACAGCGAAAAAATGGACTACCTCATCAAAACGTTCATGAGGATTATATTCAGGGGCATTTATATTCAAAACAAAGAGATCGTCAAGGTCGAGATTAACGAACCTTGGAAAATGTGTTATGAAGAGGGGTTAAAATGGCAGAAAAAGAGCGAAACGACGACAATACAGGCAAATCCGAGGGCAAGCAGGGTCATGGAAAGCGTATACTTTTGCGCACCTTCGGATGCCAGATGAATGAATATGATTCCGAACTCGTAAGGTCGATCCTTTCAAAAAAAGGTTATCGTTTTGTCGAAGCTGAAGAGAAGGCCGATATCATTTTGCTCAATACCTGCTCGGTACGGGATAGCGCGACCCGCAAGGTCTTTGGCCAGACCCGCGAGCTTCGTCACGACCTTGGCACAAAACCTTTGATCGGTATCTTAGGCTGTATGGCAACGGACTTTAAGAAAAACCTTTTGAATGACCGCACGCTTGGCCTTAATCTTGTCTGCGGGCCTGACAGCTATCAAAACCTTCCCGCGTTGATCATGCAGGCGCAAAACAAAGAGCGCCCCTTAGATATCACGCTTGATAAAACAGTTGATTACGGCGATATTTATCCGCAAAGACAGCCTGGGGTCAATGCCTGGGTTGCCATTTCACGCGGATGCAACAATTTTTGCACCTTTTGCATCGTGCCGTATGCGCGCGGCAGGGAACGAAGCCGAAGTGTTGAAAATATTCTCAAAGAAATTAAAAAGCTCGTGAAAGACGGCTACCCGCAGGTCACGCTCTTAGGGCAAAATGTCAACTCGTACAAGGATGGAAAAACGGATTTTCCTTTACTGCTCGATCAGATCAGCCGGATCAACGGGCTAAAACGTATCCGTTTTATGTCGCCGCATCCCAAAGACTTTTCGGTGGAGCTGATCGACCTGATCGCAAAGCACCCAAATATCTGCAAACATATCCATTTGCCGCTTCAATCAGGAAGTAACCGGATCTTGAAACTGATGAACCGCTGCTACACCAAAAATGATTATCTTGCGCTGGTTGACAAGCTGCGCGCAAAATGCCCACAGGTCGCCCTGACAACGGACGTGATCGTCGGGTTTCCAACGGAAAAAGAAAAAGATTTTAAGGCTACGTTCGGCGTTCTTGAAAAAGTGCGCTTTGATGCCGCGTTCATTTTTAAATATTCACCCCGCAGCGGTACCGTTGCCCAGCGTCAATATGCCGACGATGTCCCAAGTAATGAAAAGACGAAACGCATTGTTTACTTAAATGAGGTTCAAAAAAAGATCAGCCTTTCTAAAAACGAAGAACTGCTTGGCAAGACCCTGGAGGTCATGATCGAAGAGCACGCGCTCAAAGGCTGGCGCGGGCGTAGTGACACCAACAAAGTGGTCAGCATCGCCGACGGAAAATACAAGGCCGGAGACCTGGTTTGCGCCAAGATCACCAATGCCTCGGCCAATGGTTTGAGCGGGGAAATTTTGACCAAAGACTCACGCCATTAATGATGATTCTGTGAGAGCCGCAACATCGCAAGCATTACAAAATACCGTTACCGTCTTGTCTCTAACGGGGTTGACACTCAAAAATGACTATGCTACTATTTGGGGGTTATAATTTAAGGAGAACGAACGCACATGATCGAAAACTTGGGAATCGTTGAAACAAAATATTTTATCTTTGCCGAGCCACCCCATGAATTAGAACTTTCTGGCGGACTTAGGCTTGGACCTATTACGCTTGCCTACGAAACCTACGGCAAATTAAATGCCGATAGATCCAACGCGATCCTTATTTGCCATGCGCTTTCCGGCGATGCACACGCGGCTGGCTACCATGAAGGAGACAAAAAACCAGGTTGGTGGGATGGCATGATCGGCCCTGGAAAAGGTTTTGACACAAATAAATACTTTATCATTTGTTCAAATATCATCGGTGGCTGCAAAGGGAGTACAGGTCCATCATCCATTAATCCAAAGACCGGCAAGCCTTATGGGTTAAGTTTTCCTGTGATCACGGTTAAGGATATGGTCTGTGCCCAAAAACATTTGATCGACCATCTTGGTATTAAAAAACTATTGTCTATCGCCGGCGGTTCGATCGGCGGGATGCAGGTTTTAAAATGGAGCATCCTTTATCCTGAAAGCGTCACCTCTGCGATCGTCATTGCAACAAATACAGGCCACACGGCTCAGCAAATTGCCTTTCATGAAGTTGGCCGTCAGGCCATCATGAGCGATCCTAACTGGAACAACGGCGACTATTATGGAAAAACAGCTCCAGCCACTGGCATCGCCTTGGCGCGCATGGTAGGGCACATTACCTATATGAGCTCGGAATCCATGGATGCTAAATTTGGCAGAAAACTCATCGGCAAGGAACGTGTTGGATTTGACTTTTCCCAAGATTTTCAAGTTGAAGGTTATTTGAAATACCGCGGAGATAGCTTTGTCCAACGCTTTGATGCGAATTCTTATCTTTATATTACAAAAGCCGCGGATTATTTTAATCTGGCTGAAGACAAAAGCCTTGTCGAAGCTTTCAAAAATACCCATGCCAGCTTTCTTGTGGTAACGTTTACCTCAGATTGGCTGTACCCAACACATCAACTCAAAGACATGATCAAGGCGCTTAAGGTCAACGATGTCGACGTCACAAGCTGTGAGATCAAAAGTTCGTACGGACACGATTCGTTTTTGATCGAGATGGATGAACAATCGCGCCTTGTAAAGAATTTCTTAAAGAAAAACGAATAAGGAAAAAAATCATGGCAGACCGTTTGGATTATCAAACCATTATTAATCTTGTTGACGCTAACGCACGCGTTCTAGATCTCGGTTGCGGTAACGGGGAACTCTTGGCTCTTTTGCGTAAAGAAAAAAAGACACGCGGCGTTGGGATCGAAATTGATGAAGAGGCGATCTATCAATGCGTGGAAAAAGGCTTAACGGTCGTTCATGGTGATATTGATAATGAATTAAGCGATTATGCCGATAAGCGTTTTGATTACGTCATTTTGTATGAAAGTCTTCAGCAGGTCCTGCACCCGGAGCGCGTTATTTTAGAGGCTTTACGCGTCGGGAAGAAGATTATCGTCGGGATCCCAAACTTTTGCCATCTCTACGGGCGTTATCAGGTCTTTTTCCGCGGCAAAGTTCCGATCACCAAAGAACTTCCGTACGAATGGCATGATACGCCCAACTTGCGGTTTTTAAGTTTAAAAGATTTCCGTATTTTTTGTAAAAAACGAAACATTCAGATCGAAAAAGAATGCGCGCTGTCGCACAATTCACAGGTGTATTTTTTTCCAAACGTCTTTGCCCATGTCGGAATATTTGAACTGTCAAAAACATAAAAATCAAAAGTTAAAAATCAAAAGTCAAAACGAAACCATAAAAAAGACAAGGCACAACAAACGAGACGGTCTTTTGAATTTGTTCCTGTTTTTGGAGTTTTAAACCCAACGAATGCATTTGCTTTGACTTTTGAATTTTGAATCTTAAATTATCACAGGGGAGGAATTTTTTATGCCTTACGTCAATGTCCGTGTCGTTGGAAAGCTCACCAAAGAACAAAAGCAGCAAATCGCCAAAGAAATTTCGGAAACGCTTTTGAAGGTCGCCAAAAAACCTAAAAACGCGACCTACATTGCCTTTGACGAGGTCCAGGGCGAGAACTGGGCGGTTGGCGATAAGCTGTTAGGATAAGTCTTTTAAAAAGGAGTAACAAAATGGCCGATGTCAAAAATCCTGAATTAGAAAAAATTAGCGGTATTATTGATCATGAAATTCGTCCGTTTTTACAACGCGACGGAGGGGACCTTAAAATTCTGAGTTTAAAAGATAATGTCCTCACTATCGACTATCAAGGCGCCTGCGGTTGCTGTCCTCATGCCAAGATGGGCACGCTCATGATGATCGAAGAAACCCTCAAAGAGCGATATAGCCCAAATATTAAAGTCAGCATTGCTTAACCTCATGACCTTGCGTTGAAAAGCGAACCATTATGTCGGCATGATAACAAATGGACGGGAAAATGTGGTTGATTAATTAAAATTTCCCATCAGCCTGACCTCACGTTCCAATACAATCCCAAACTTTTTCAAGACAGCTTTTTCCATGTTTTGCGACAACGTAAAGACATCCTGCGCCGTGCAGCTTTTCGTCTTTTTAATAAGGATATTCGCGTGCTTTTCAAAAACACCGGCTCCTCCAACCGCCATCTTTTTGCCGCCAATTTGATCTAAAAATAAACCCGCGGCCTGACGACGATCGCCTGGATTCAATGCGGCAATGTTCTTAAAAAAACTGCCCGCACATGGAACATTCCTGTGATCAGGGTGCTTATTTTTACGCATTGCCAAGATCATTTCACGTTCTTCGTGCAATGATTCCACGGCGTCATTGGTTAGTTTAAATACAGCGCTCAAGAGAATTTCTTTGGAATCTTTAAACCGTGACTGACGATAGGCAAAATCACAATCCTTCACTGCAAGTGTTTGGGCCTGGCCTTGGGAATCAAGGATCTCAACGGCCTTGATGGCTTGGCTGATCTGCTGGCCAAAGGCCCCCGCGTTCCCAACGACCGCACCGCCAACTGTTCCTGGGATCCCTGAGGCAAAGCCCAGCCCCGAAAGCCCATTCTGAACACAAAAAAAAGCTAAATCATCAAGTCGTGATCCGGCTTCGGCGACAACTTCATTTCCATTGAGATGAAAATATGGCTTTTGAGAGAAAAAACGTATGACGATCTGCTCAATTCCTTGATCCGAAACCAAAAGATTTGATCCTTCGCCAATTACGACATAATCAGGAACTGATGACGAACAAAGAAAACGAACAACATCTTTAAGCTGTTGTGATGTTGCACAAAAAATAACATACGGAGCAGGACCGCCGAGGTGAAATGTTGTGAGTTCCGATAAAGGGACATTGGCAGAAACAGTCAAGGCGGGAAATAATTTTTTAAACGCGTTAACATCAAGCATGTCCGAATGTAACCTTATCCTTTCTCTGTTTTTCTAAATTTCTGGTAATGAAAATTTAATATCTTTTTCCGGACTTTCCGGAGCATAAATATGAGAAACAGAAAAATTTTTTCCAAGTTTTAGAACCACATCTTCAACAAGATGGCGAGGAACAGAAGCCCCAGAGCTTACCCCAACGCGCAAAGCTTCTTTAAAAAGCCCAATATCCAATTCGTCAGCCGTATCGATGAGAATGCTTTGAATTTTATATTTTTCGGCAGCCTCCTTCAGACGCTGACTGTTGGAGCTGTTGGGAGACCCGCAAACAATGATCACATCGCATGTTTTGCAAAGGTCCTTAATCGCATCTTGACGATTCTGTGTCGCATAACAAATATCATCAGTTGCCAGAATAATGAGATTTTTATATTTCGTCTTCAAGGCATCAACGATCTCACGTGTATCGTCTAATGACAGTGTTGTCTGGGTCACAAACCCTATCTTCTTTTCAGGGCTTACATCCAGCGCTTCAACATCAGTATTTTTTTCAATGATGTGAAGCCTGCCAGGATCAACGTATCCTTGAGTGCCAATAACCTCCTGATGATTTTTATGGCCAATCAAGACAACATCAATGCCTTGCCTTGAGAGTTCTGACGCCCGTTGATGAATGCGTGCCACGAGCGGGCAGGTGGCATCAACAACTTGAAGTTTTTTGCTTTCTGCCAATTTAACAGTTTCCGGAGAAACTCCGTGTGCGCTAAAAATGATCCGGGCACCGTCAGGGATGTCTTCCAGCGCATCAACAAAACGAACACCTTTCTTCTCAAAATGCCTGACAACGGACTTATTATGAACGATCTCGTGAAAAATAAAAAAGGGAGGGCCGTATTTTTCAAGTACGCGATCAACGATTTCGATCGCGCGAGACACGCCAGCGCAAAAACCCTGTGTCTGAGCTAAGTATATTTCCATTGCAATCGCCCTATGGTTTAAGTATAATTTTGAAGATTATAACACTTTTTTTATTATAGATAAATCTCTTTCTCGAGGATAAATGATAACGCGCCGCATAACTCCAACTGTTTTTGTCGGAAAAATCCCCTTAGGAGGATCGCATCCTGTTGTCATCCAATCGATGACAAACACGCCGACATCCAACATTGTTAAAACCCTTGCACAAATTAAATTGCTTGCGGATAGCGGGAGCGACCTTGTCCGAATCACAATCAATGATGAACACGCCATGAAATCGGTTGAGAAAATTATTTTGGCCTTAAGAAGGCAAAAATGTCAGACTCCCATCATTGGTGATTTTCATTATAACGGCCATATTCTACTCGAAAAATACCCCGTCGCTGCTAAATTACTTGATAAATACCGCATCAACCCGGGCAATGTCGGCAAAGGTGTGCAGGGAAATGAAAACTTTGCGAGTATTATCCGCCTAGCGATTAAATATCAAAAACCGGTTCGTATCGGCGTGAATGGGGGGTCCCTTGACCAAGAACTTTTACAAAAATTAAGTAAACAGCAACGTCCAGTAAAAAATGTTATCCATAAAGCCATGATCCAAAGCGCGCTTCAGAGTGCCAGGCTTGCAGAAAAAATAGGGCTTTCAAAAAATAAAATCGTCCTCAGCGTTAAAATGTCAAACGTTTCTGACACGGTTGCCGTATATCAAGAGCTTGCGAAGAGGTGTGATCATGTTCTCCATCTGGGGTTAACAGAATCTGGCTCTGGCCGCGCAGGAATCATCTCCAGTGTTAGCGCGTTATCGATTTTGCTTGCGCAAGGTATCGGCGATACCATCCGTATATCCTTAACTCCACAGGTCAATCACGCTCGAACCGAGGAGGTAGCGTGCTGTCAAGAGCTTCTTCAGGCGCTTGAGTTACGTTATTTTAAACCAACCATCATCAGCTGTCCCGGCTGCGGCAGGACCGCAAGCCGATATTTTGAAACTCTAACAACAGAGGTGAAAGCCTATGTTGCGCAAAAACAGAATGCTTGGCAAAAAAAATATCCAAAAATTAATAAGTTAAAAATTGCCATCATGGGATGCATCGTTAACGGCCCCGGCGAAAGCAAGCATGCCGACATCGGGATCTCGCTTCCTGGCCGCGGTGAAACAGCCAAGGCAATTGTTTACCGTGACGGAAAACTCTTTCAAACCCTCAAAACGACAGATCTAAAAAAAGAATTTATCCAAATCCTTGAGCGCTACATCAAAACAAAATATTGATAATTTTTTTGTCTCGCATTTTAACCGGCTCTATCCCATTGACTGGGATAAAGAGTTTGGGCGCAAAGCCCCTCTGATGGTAGAAATTGGATTCGGGAACGGAGATTATCTGATAGATTGCGCGATAAAAAATCCTGAAAAAAATTTTGTTGGCATTGAAATTAATTTTGATCTGATCAAAAAAGCATTACAGCGCATTAGCAGGGCACATATTCACAACGTCCGGCTTCTAAAAATCCATGCCACCGTTGCCCTTGAATATCTTTTCGCTGCCCAAACGATTACGCACATTGATTCACTTTTTTCTTTTCCATGGCCGAAAAAACGCCATCACGTCCATCGTTTATTCAAAACAGATTTCTTAAAAATGGTCAACAATCGACTTCGCAAAGAAGGGACGCTGAGAGTTGTCACCGACGACAAACATTATTTTGCCTGGATCCTTAAGCAAAACCGGGCAACCGGGTTAAAAATGAAAAAAGAAACGATCCCTGCTCAATTTAATACACGATTTGAACGCAAATGGCAAGATGCCGGACAAACTCTTTTCTTCCAGGCGTTATTTACAAAAAAGTCGCACCTTGCTATCCCAACTAAAAAAGTTCAGGTCATCCCGCCGATTTTTTGTTCACATTTTTATCCAGCAACCTACGCGCCAAAATCCATGACAGGAAAAGAAAGTATCATCTTTAAAAAATTTACGTTTGATGAAAAAAAGCGGCAAGGGCGTCAAATGATCTTTACGGCAGAGAATTGCTTAAATCAGCGATTCGCCGTGTTGATCAAACACTGTTCGCGCGGATGGAAGGTTGAACTTGGCAACGATAAAGAGATGATAAAAACAAAGATTGTCCGGAAAAGCTTATCTCAAATGGCAAAGGCTTGCCAAAAGACTAAATCTTAATTTTATCGATAATTTGACGTTTCTCAAAAATGACATATTCGCGGTACCCGGCCCGTTTTGCCCATTCTACGGCATCACTAAATGCATACCCAACCTCAGCTGGCGCATGCGCATCAGAGCCAAAGGTGATCATCACTCCCGCCTGGCAATAAATTGAAAGCTCGGAAAGCGCTGGATAAATTTCTTTCACAGGCTTGCGAAGCCCTGAAGAATTAATTTCAATAACAACTTCCGACTTTTTAAAAATTTCAGCTGTTTTTCGCACTTCCTCGTTTAGGTCTGTCTTGGGCCGGTCTCCAAATTTCTTAACCAAATCAACGTGTGCCATAATATCAAAAAGCTTAGATTGCGCGCTTTTCCGAAGCAAGGCGTGGTAATCCATGTAAACCTTATCAATATTGTTTGTCTTTAAGCGTTCTTTTTCCTGAGGATTATCAAAAGCAAAATCACCGATAAAATGCACAGAGCCGTAGGCATAATCATACGGATAAGCCTCAAGGATTTTTCGTGTTTGTTCTTCGTATCCAGGAATGTAATCAGCCTCAATGCCAATCTTAATTTTTAAGCCTTTTTCCGCATATTGATCCCTCAAGGCTTCCAACATGGACTGATA
>Ga0172370_10007579_pt1 | contig 13283 bp, 11 predicted proteins | sample LakKiv5m_FD_114538 | JGI IMG/M metagenome (GOLD analysis project Ga0172370, IMG submission 114538) | Freshwater microbial communities from Kabuno Bay, South-Kivu, Congo - kab_022012_11.5m | ecosystem: Environmental > Aquatic > Freshwater > Lake | place: Democratic Republic of the Congo...
ATATATAAGCAGATATTTCTTTGAAACTTTTCCAAATAATGTATGAAATGACAAGCCAGCCACTACAGCACCAATGCCGAATGCGCTTTGGAGAAGTCCGAATCCTACCTCCCCAGTCTTATATATATCATGCGCAAACACAGGGAGTAGGGTCGCAATGGGCCAAGAAAAAAACGTCATGATGCCGACAATCCCTAAAAGCGCGAGGTATATTTTATGATCTGTAATAAACTGAAATCCTTCTTTTAACCCCTGAAGGACCGGTGGATGTGGTATGGTAGTTGGTTCCATTTTCGGAAATTTCATCATATAGATACTAGCTATCACAGCAAAAAAACTAAGTCCGTTTGCAAGGTATGCAGGCGCAATTCCAATTGCCGCAATCGTAAATCCGGCAAGGGCAGGTCCAACTGCTCGTGCGCTATTAAACATTGTTTGATTTAATGCAAGCGCACTTGGCAGATCTTTCTTCTCAACCAGATCCATGACAAATGTCATTCTGGTCGGACTTTCAAACGCCATAATGGTACCGCTAATTAAAGCAGCAACAAATATATGCCATATTTGAATTTGATCGGTAGCAATAAGGAAAAAGAGACAAATCGCAATAGCCATGTATATATATTGGAAGAGCATAAACATATTCCGCTTGTTTACCTGGTCCACAAGTACTCCTGCAAACAGGACAAACAAAAGCATGGGAAGCATTCCAACTGCTCCAATAAGACCCAGAAGTGATTTATTAGTCGTCAGAATCGGGTACACGAGCCATTGTTCAGCTATCATCTGCATCCAACTGCCAATAAGTGATATTCCTTGACCAACAAAATATAACCGGTAATTTTTTGACCGTAGCGCTGGGAGGAAACTGCCGATTTGTTCTTTCACCTTGTGGAGCATGAGAGTCTTAGTATACTACAAATTTAGCTTTCTGGAACTGAAATTTTCTTTGTGCGGTCCAATTTCTGCCCAAGCTGTGAGACGTTTGTTGCAACAGTGCTCATGCTGTTATAGGCGTTTGTCACATGTTTCCCGAGTACACTAATTGCCTCATCAATTTTTTCGTAATCTTTGTGCATTGCCCGAAGTATCCGAAACACTTCTTTTGATTGTTCTTCAAGTTCTTTTCCCTGAAAAGAAAGAAGAAGCACCTGAAGATGCGCATAGAGCGTATTTGGTGAAACAGGATACACTCGGCTTTCGCGCGACATATCCATTAAAGGTTGGTTATTTGCGATTTCGTAATATACGGATTCGGACGGGATATACATGAGTGCAAAATCCATTGTCCCTTCCTCGGGAAGGATATATTTTTTTGAAATGTCCGTTATATGTTTTTTGACGTCGCTCACGAAATCCTTTTTTGCCTGATTCCTCATAAGTTCCGTTTCTCCTTTGTGCATGAGGGAAAAATTTTCCATAGGAAATTTTGAATCGATACAGAGAAGTCCCGCATCGGTTTCCAAAGCTGCATCCACTTTCATACCGGACCGAAACGCATATTGGAGATGAAATGATTTTTTCGGAAATGTCTGACCGATCATATCCGCAAGCACCTGTTCGCCGATATTACCCCGAAGTTTAGGGGACTGGAGAAATTCCTGAAGGCTCCTAATCCCTTTCCCAACTTCTGACATTTCCCCGAGATTTCTTTTCAGGTCTCCTATTACTTGGGATGCGCTGTCTAACCGTTCATTCAGTTGCCTTGTATTCATCTGGAGCATGGTGGCAACATCACCTGTCTGTCCGCGAATGGTTTCTGAGACCGTTTGATTAATGCGTTCGAAACGAAGAAGAATATAGAGAAGCACAAAACCGAAGACAATAAAAAGGATAATAAGCAGGGTATCCATGTGGGGTCATTCTAACACCATGTAAATGATAGTACAATAACACTATGAAGCGATTTTGGCACAAAGAACGAAACATCAATTATCTTATTGGCTCCATTGTCGGACTGTGTGGACTTGCGTGGTTTGTTAATGGTGTTTCCCCAGAAACTATTGTCATGCAAGTTGCGTTTTATGCCATTCTTGGTATTGTGACATTTTCACTAGGTATATATATTTTTACCTCAATAAAAGAAGCTTTCCTTGTTTCAATAGGAAGTGTAATTTGTTTATTTCTTCGTTCTCTTAACCTCCGCCATCCAATCTACGTAATTCTTCTTGTCGCGGTATTATGTTCTATTAATGTGTATTATAATAAGCGAGATTGATCTATGCAAAATAAATTCTATATAACAACCGCAATTCCCTATGTCAATGCTGCCCCGCATGTTGGGCATGCACTCGAATTTGTACAAGCAGATGCGATAGCGCGTATCCACAGGCTATTAGGTAATGGAACGTGTTTACTTTCCGGAGGCGATGAAAACGCCCTCAAAAACGTACAAGCAGCAGAAAAAGCAGGCGTACCGCTTCATGAATTCATCGACATGAATTCTAAACTGTTTGAAGATCTAGCAAAAAAACTTCATGTCCAGTTTGACGTATTCCAAAAAGGAAGTGACACAACGCACCATTATCCAGCAAGTCAAAAGCTGTGGGAATTATGCAAAAAAGATATTTATAAAAAATCCTATGAAGGTTTGTACTGCCTTGGATGTGAAGCGTTTTATACAAAAGACGAACTCAATGAAAATGGAGAATGTTTCGAACACCCCGGGAAAAAACTGGAACTGATCAAAGAAGAGAATTATTTCTTTGCACTCTCAAAATACCAACAACAACTGATTGATTTCATTTCATCAGACACTATCCATATCGTACCCTCTGTCCGTAAAAACGAAATGCTCTCATTTTTAAAACAACCCTTACAGGATATTAGTATTTCCAGAAGTAACACTCGGGCAAAAAATTGGGGCGTGCCGGTGCCGGAAGACGACACACAGCGAATTTACGTGTGGTTTGACGCATTAAATATTTACCAGTCCGGAGTCGGGTTTGGGTGGGATGAGAAACAATATGACAAATGGTGGCCAGCTGATGTTCATGTTATTGGAAAAGGCATTACTCGATTTCATGCGATATTCTGGCCAGCGTTTCTCCTTTCTGCTGGACTCAAACTCCCGAAAACAATCCTCGTTCACGGCTATTTTACAGTAAACGGTCAAAAAATGAGCAAGACTGTCGGCAACATAATTGACCCAAATATTTTTATAGATACATATGGAGTAGATAGTATACGGTATTATTTTTTGCGGGAACTTCCGACGTTTGCAGACGGTGACTTTTCAGAAAAAAGATTTAAAGAACTCTATAACGCAGACCTTGCCAATGGACTTGGAAATCTAATTGCGCGGGTTGCCAAACTTGCAGAAGGAATTACGTATAAGGGAATAGGTACAACATATGAACAGGTGTATACAAACGAATACAAGAAAGCCATAGAGGAATTCCGTCTGCATGATGCCATTGCTTGTATCTGGGAAACCATCAAAACAACAGATCAGTATATAAACGACAACAAGCCGTGGACTTTAAAAGGTGTTGAGCTGGAAAAAATACTTACTCCTGCAATACAAAATATCCGGATTGTCGCCATACAGCTACAACCTTTTCTCCCGGAAACCGCGGAAAAAATACTCGCTCAATTTAAAGGACCGACCATCGCGTCTCAACAACCGTTATTCCCAAGAATCATATAATGTACATCGACACCCACTGTCACTTAAATTTCAAGGAATTTGATGAAGACCGTTTGATGGTCATTGGAAATGCAAAAAAGGCAGGTGTTAAAAAATTCATCATCCCTGGAACAAATCCCATCACTTCCAGAAGCGCAGCAAGACTTGCCGCAACTGATCCGACAATTCTTTTTGCGTCCGTCGGTTGCCACCCATACGACACGAGAAACGTTCCAACAAGACAGGAGATAGAACGGTTAATTTCAAAATCTACTCTTGCTATTGGCGAATGCGGACTTGATTACCATCTCTATGGAGATGAGCCTGCGGTGGGTCGGAAAGAAGAGCAGAAACAACTGTTTGAAATGCAACTTGGGATAGCACTTCAATATAATCTTCCTGTTATCATCCATTCTCGCGAAGCGTTTGATGATATCTTTTCAGTTTTGGATAGTATGCCTTCAATGCCTAAAGGAGTATTTCATTGTTTTTCTGGAGGACTAGAAGATGTACGGAATATCCAGTCGCGTGGTTTCATGCTCGGTTTAGATGGAAATGCAACCTATTCCAAACAACTGAAACTCGTTATCCCTTCCATTGCCCTTTCCATGCTTCTTCTTGAAACAGACGCACCGTACCTAGCACCCGTTGGACACCGTGGAGAACGATCAGAACCAAAATATATTCCGCTTATTGCACAAATAATAGCGGAGCTTCAAAATGTAGATATACAGAAAGTTGAAGAAGCAACAACTGCAAACGCAAATAAATTATTTCCGTTATAATATATTTATGACCATATCTGTTGTCATACCTGCATACAATGAAGAACAACTCTTACCGAAAACTCTAGCCTCACTTGCTCAGCTTGATCGGAAGCCGGATGAAATTATTGTTGTTGATGCATCTTCAACAGACAAAACAAAGGAAGTAGCTGAGAAAGCAGGGGCCATCGTAATCACAGTACCCAAATCCACTATTGGATTTTCCCGTCAAAAAGGTCTTGAAAAGGCAACGTGTGACATCGTCGCCTTCACCGACGCCGACGCGCTTCTGCCACCCGACTGGCTTAACAGGATTGAACGCGCGCTTTCAACTTCTGGGGTAGTTGGCTATTTTGGCGGTTTCCATGTGTTTGACGGACCGCCTATGTATCAATTTTTCATTAACTTCATTCAGCCGTTTTGGAATGTGGTCTTATTTACGTTATTCCGAATGCCTATGGCAACTGGACAAAATATGGCTTTTTATCGAAAGCTGGCTTTAGATGCAGGAGGTTTCCCACCTGAGTTTAAGATGGCAGAGGACATTGAAATTGCCAGACGCATGATGACTAAAGGGAAAATTGTGTTTACACAAAAGGAATATGTATCAGCGTCCGGCAGGCGTGGGTTTGAAAAGGGTCTTCTTATCCGTATATTCAAGGTTTTTTTTCTATATTTTCTCTTCAGAAAAGCCGATACCATCGGGTTCCCTGATGTGCGCAAGTAAGCGGTCTCGTGGTACAATATAGATTGTCATTATGCGCCAAGTATTTCTTCTCTATCCGAACAAAACCAGAAGAATTCTGGAAATTGCCATACCACTGACGTCATGGTTTCTCATCACCATGCCACTCTGGCTTTCATTCTGGCATCCTGCGTTTGTTGCATATATTATTATCACCTTTGATGTGTATTGGTTTTATAAATCATTTACCCTCGGGTATTCTGCAATTCGGTCATATCTCACGATGCAAGCGCACATCAAGGTCGATTGGCTAACCAAGGTAAAACAACTCAAAAAATTTGATGATATCAGACATATAATCATCATTCCTGAATACAAAGAACCGATCCATATATTAAGAAGAACGCTTGATAACATAGTTTTACAGGATATTCCGAAGGAAAAACTTATTGTTGTCCTTGCAACCGAAACAAAGGACTCAAGTGCACTTGACACAAGCAATATACTCCAAAAGGAATATGGACATCAATTTGGAATGTTCATTGTGACAAAGCATGCGCTCTCACCAGGAGAAGTTGCGGGGAAATCTTCAAATATGGCATACGCCGCAAAAGAATTTGTCCGCCTGTATGGATCTCAGTTTCAGCCAGGAATGACGACCATCACATCGTGTGACGCAGATGCAATGTTACACCCAAAATATTTTTCCTATCTTTCAGATGTCTTTTTGCGCGATCCCGAACGGGATTATCATATCTATCAGGGTGCGATTCTTTTTTATTCCAATATTTGGCGTATTCCCCTTCCGAACAAATTGTTCAATACGATAAACAGCATCTGGAACTTGGCACTTTTATCACAACAAGAACGTTTCATTAATTTCTCAACATACTCGCTTTCATTGAAAACCGTCATTGATGTAGGCTTTTGGAGCGTTGATGTAATACCTGAAGACTATCATCTCTTCTTTAAGGTATATTTCGGGAAAGGCAGCAAAGTACAGACAAGGGGTATTTTCCTACCGGTTCTTGTTGATGCAGCAGAAAGCCATGGATTTATGAAGACCATCATCAACCAATATGAGCAATCCAAACGTTGGGCATGGGGAGTATCAGATATTCCGTTTGTTATAAGAAACGCATTTTTACATACGGAAATTCCTTTATGGGATAGAACCAAACGTGTCATCATGATACTCGAGCATCATATTTTCTGGCCAGCAAATTGGTTTTTACTAACAATTGGAAGTACGGTTCCTCCTATTGTGAATCCGGAATTTAGCCGTACTGTCCTCGGACACAATCTTGCACGCATCTCTTCAAGTATTCTCACCCTATCGACAATATTTTTACTTATTGTTTTTATTATCGATTGGCGTATAAAACCTCCGAAACCAAAGGAATTCGCATCATGGAAGCTTCCATTTCTCTATCTCCAATGGTTTACTCTTCCCATCATTTCGTTCTTTTTATCAGCTCTACCCGGTCTTGATGCACATACCAGGCTCATGCTTGGGAAACGGCTGGAATATCGCGTGACAGAAAAGGTATAATATAAATGATGTTAAGTTATCTATTATCCCACTCTCCCATCTTGTACCTTATACAGCCATTATGGAGGGATGAAGCGTTTTCCGTTCTCTACGCATCTCAGTCATTTGCGGCAATTCTTACAAAATCCAACTTCGACCCTCCGATTTACTATCTTATTCTCCATCTATGGATGCTCGTCTTTGGACAAAGTGAACTCGCGGTGCGAGCGTGTTCTTTTCTTGGATTTTCGCTTGCAGTGGTAATTGTCATTTATTTTTCAGAGTACCTCTTCAAAAAACACTGGTTATCTTGGTTTATTCCGATTCTTTTCTTCATAAACCCCATGCTTTTATATTATGCATTTGAAACACGAGCATACGGGTGGTATATGTTTTTTACCATGCTTGCAATATATAGCTACGTCAAGGGGAACTGGAGACTCTTTGCAGTTGCTTCTGTCATCGGATTCTACACACATGTTTATATGATTCTTGTTCCGTTTGTATGCTCTCTCCACTATTTTGCGATACACAGCACCCTCCTCACCTCTCCACGACAATGGATAAAAGATGCATATCTGAAAACAATATTTATCGTCGTTTGTTGTATTCTTCCATGGCTCATACGAATTGCCTTAGTAACTTCCCGCTTAAAAGAAAGCTGGTATTATCCTGTCGATCTTCACCTCATCATCTCTGTTCTTGGGAACATGTATATCGGATACGAAGGTACCCCTTGGTACGGATGGATATGGACTGCACGTATGTCACTTGTGTTATTGTTACTTTTTTGCGCAGCCCTTATTCCCTCAAAAAGCCGCAAGGTGGTATTGTTTTTTGAGCTCATGGTATTCATACCTCTTCTTATTATCATTGGCGTATCATTTATCAAACCGGTTTTTGTTGTCAGATATCTGATTCCCGTGACCATGATGGAAATATTTTTACTTGGCTATGCAATCCAAGCATTCCGATCTTCCTATGTGAGAATTTTCATCGCGCTTGCTCTCGCGGGCTTCTCTCTGTGGTTTAATATCTGGTATCCGGATAAACACCAAAAAACAGATTATCGCACACCGATGCAGGAAATTAATGCACTTATTGGAACTCAGGATGTTATCTATGCAGATAACCCCCTTCATATTTTTGAGACCATGTATTACGCAAAAAATAGAAACAACGTGTTTCTCTATATGCCATCTGATGGGCATTTCCCATGGTACATCGGAGACGGTATTCTCAAACCAAATCATTTTATCAGCCAACCTCCCGCCTATCCAAAACGTGCCTTCGTGCTTAGGCAGGATCAAGCGTTCACCGTTATTTATGGATTGCCGCTCATAGAAAAAAATGTGAAATAATAATTCATGATACGACAACTATTGCCGTTTGTTCGATTTGAACTGGAGTCTATTTTAGAAAACCGCATCATTAGGATTACGACATATAGTAGTCTTATTCTTTGTATTTTCACTATTTGCATACCTTTGTTTAGTTGGCGAATTCTGCCGCCGTATATCCCTTTATGGTTCTCAAAACCTTGGGGATTGGAACGACTGGCTTCTGTTTATTGGCTGTTTCTTCCACCCATCTCCTCTCTTTTTTGGCTTATAACAACACTTACCATTTCCATCAAACTCCTTAAAGACCATTTGGTGTTTGCGCAAATTATGACGTTTGTGACTCTTCTTGTCAGCATTATGTCTTTCATCACCGTGACAACAGTAATATCACTCGTTATCTGATTTTTATATGTGGATAGAAACCGTATTCATCCCCTTTTTCCTGTCAGTTGTAGCGATGTTCGGTGTCACCCCCTGGGTCATCCGTTTTGCTAAACGATATCATCTTGTAGACGACCCAAAAAAACGCCACCATCCAGCTCACACACATAAGGGGATCATTCCTCGCGCAGGTGGCCTTGCCATATTTATTGTCATGAGTCTAATTGGTTTTTTATATCTTCCGATGAATAAATTATTCATTGGTATTGGTGTATCATGTTTGCTTTTTACTGTTATCGGACTTTTAGATGACAAAAAAGATATCAGTCCGTATGTACGGTTATTCACAAATACCATAGCGATTATCATTGTCATTATTGCTGGTGCAGGGGTCCCCTATATAACAAATCCTACAAATGGAGCCATTCTTCGCCTGGATACCTGGCGGATATCACTAATTTTTTTCGGAACACATTCGATTCTTGTATGGTCAGCCATCACTGCGTTTCTTTGGCTCATGTGGACGACAAACATTGTCGGTTGGTCAGCAGGAGTCGAGGGACAAATGCCTGGATTTGTTTCCATTAGTGCTGCGGTAATAGGACTTCTATCACTTCGATATAGTATGTCTGATCCTACCCAAATGCCTATCACTATCCTTGCATTTATCGTTTCGGGTGCATGGGCTGGATTTATCCCTTGGAATTTTTATCCGCAAAAGATAATGCCTGGGTATAGCGGCAAAACACTTGCTGGATTTCTTCTTGGAATTCTTGCAATTCTCTCCTACGGTAAACTAGGGACAACTCTTCTTGTTCTTGGCATTCCGACCATCGATGCTGCGTTTATTCTATTTCGAAGGATACTTAAAGGAAAATCCCCTGTCTGGGCCGATAACCAACACCTCCATCATGTGCTTCTTGCATCTGGATGGGGAAAACGAAAAATAGCCTTGTTTTACTGGGGGGTGTCCGCTATACTTGGTTGGGTAGCTTTAAGCGTAACAAGTCAACAAAAAATATTTACGTTTATCTTAATAGCTGTTGCCATCGGAGGATTCCTTGTATGGATAAACTTCTTTTCGCAATTCTCAAAACCGCACGACCAAGACAATGGCTGAAAAACATAGCTATTTTTACCACGATACTTTTTACCGGTAAATTTTTCGAACCAGCAATTTTTTGGACAACCTGTTGGGCATTTGTCGCATTTTGTTTCCTTTCTTCTTCAGGATACATGATTAACGACATTCTTGATGCTGCCAAGGACAGAAAGCATCCATTCAAAAAGTTCCGTCCTGTTGCAAGTGGAGCACTCCCAGTACCTGTTGCTTTTTTTTCCTCTGCGGTATTGTTTTTCTCGGGCCTTCTTATCGCAGGAAGCATCAATAAATCGTTTCTCATATTATCCGTGATATTTATTTCGCTCCAATATGCATATTCACTCATTCTCAAACATATTGCGGTTATTGATATTCTCGCAATAACTGCAGCCTATTTTATCCGTGTATATGCAGGAGAAGCAGCTACAGGATTTCACATCTCCATATGGCTCTCTCTTGCAGTTCTTTCGCTTGCACTGTTTTTGGCTGTTGGGAAACGGAGAGCTGAAATTACGCTTCTTAAGGGATATGACGGCATGGTACCAAAAGACACCAGAGAAACACTGTCTCACTATTCTGAACGACTCTTAGATACATATACTGCAATGTTTGCCAATTCGACATTTATTACCTACGTCTATTATACGTTTCTAGAAAAACCGTTAAGCATGGGGGTACTGTTTCGGAACTACGTCGAATTCATTCCGACTGTTGCTGACAGAAAATGGATGATGATCACAATACCGTTTGTTCTCTATGGGATCATGCGGTATATGCAACTTATATATGAAGGAAAAGGAGAATCTCCGGAGCAACTTTTAACCACGGATATCCCCCTTCTAACAACAGTGATTATGTGGGTAACGGCAATACTTATTGTTGTGTACGGTATCGGAGGATAATCAATTATTCGACTTTTGTTACATATTGTCCTGACACCCATCCAAGGCTCGTTCCGTCAAACTTTATCTGATACCATATAGTTCCTGCGCTATCTGTTGCAATTTTTTCAAACGGAAATTTCTCTCCTGGTTTTACTTCCCCTGATTTAGATGCGGATTTATTCGCTTCTATTCTCACATTCAAATATCCAGTAGGTGTATCCTTAATAAGCGCGTATGGTTTTTCCGGATCAACAAGACTGGTGCCTGTTGGGGTTGGTTTACTACTAATCTTGGGCGTTGGTTTTACACTTCCAGTCGGTGAAGGAGTCCCGGATATTGATGGTGATGGGGATGCCTCAGGAATGGAACCACCAGGACCAAGCGCAAGTTTTATGGTTGTTATCAGTCGATATCCGGCTGTTATTTGTACTTTCAGTGTTCGGGTTACAAATCCCTGTGATGCAACAGTAATTGTATGGCTTCCCGGAGTGATATCTGGAATATTTATAGGCGTCATGCCTTTCATCTGATCATCAAGAAGCACAGTTGCACTATCTGGTATTGTTGTAACGGATAATTCGCCGCGACTGCCAGAAATTTTTTCAAGCCACAACAAATCAACAGCAGAGGCGAGCTCAGATTCAGCCAGTGTTCCGTTTACATACGTAAGGACATTAGGAGTAATACGGATTTTTCCTTGCCAGTTAGCATATTGCGTGGTTGCAGATTCAGGCACGATTTTTAGCGTATATTCTCCTGCATCGACTTTGTATGATGTAGCACCAAGTGGTGTCCTTCCGATGTGCTTATTGTCCAAAAACACGCTGGCAACAGGAATGCTGTCAACCCGCAGGTCACCTTGTTTAGGGGTTTTTGAGACAAACATTCGCACTATCCCTAAAATAAGTGCGATAATCACAAGAAGGATGATGAGGAAAAATATCTTTTGCTTCATGACACCCTCGATACTAGCATAGCTTGAGACGACAATCAATCCAACCAATTATTAGTTGCGCCAATTCATCTTCTAAACCTTCAAATCCATGAAGCGCTCCGGGGACAATACAGCTTGTATATTGTGAGGATTTTGCATGATCATCAAACACTTTTTTAATATCTCCGACCGGACGATCTGCATGTTCGTCTCGTTCTCCAAAAATGACATATAACGGTATTTTTATCTTCGAATACGTTGTCATTTTGGGATTTGTGTCTCCGTAATCAAATACGTCTTCAGCTGATCCTTTTTCGTAAAGGCTCACGTACCGTTTTGGAGTCATCGGAAAAAAACTGTATCCAGTTAAAAGCGTATCACCCTTCCCTTGTATTATGAGCTTTTTCATGTAAGGAAGCTCATGAGCTATTTCTTTTTCTGATTTTTCCAATCGATCACTTATTGCTGAATTAAGAACAATGCCAACTACACGTGCGTCTTTAACTGTACCTGCATAATAACATGCCTTATTTGCACCCGTTGATCGACCGACCAATACTATTTTTTTATATCCTTGTTTTGTTAAAAACGTCACACCTGCATCGATATCCAGCACACAGTCCTCAAAAATTTCCTGTCCTGCTCCACCTAAAATGTGGGTGAACCCCGTAGGTGTGGTATTATCTTTTTTCTGAGGACCGGAAATAAGACCAAATCCACGATTATTAAATGATGCAAATCCTATGTGAGATTTTTCTCCCGCTTCGACAAATCCATCGCAGGTTTTAATGTGACTACTGAAGTGACTGGAGAGACCATGAATATACAAAATTGCAGTATCGGATTTTTGTTTTGGTTCAAAATATATTCCTTGATGAATTACATCGTCTTTCGTTATACACTCGGTAAGAAAGTATTTCTTCATATGGTCATTATACTAAAAACCCCGGTTGGCCGGGGTTTTTAGGTAATACATTTTATGTCTTATGTTAATAATCCATTCCTCCCATGCCACCCATTCCTCCCATGCCACCTGGCATACCGCCAGCAGGCGCATCTTTCTTTTCCGGAATATCGGTAATAAGTGCTTCAGTTGTCAAAACCATCATTCCAATGGAAGCTGCATTCTGCACCGCAGTTCTCGTAACTTTTGCTGGATCTAAAATTCCTGCTGCAAGCATAGATCCGAATTCCATTGTCATAGCGTTAAATCCAAAATCAGACACTTTGGAATCTTCAACTGTTTTCAATACCCATCCATCGTCAGCACCTGCGTTTTTAGCAATCCATCTGATGGGCTCACCAAGTGCCTTATAGAGGATATCAATCCCTGTTTTCTCATCCTCAACAACAAGCGTGTCTTTGAGCTTCGTAAGGATATTACGAGCCCGAAGGAGTGCCACTCCGCCACCGGCAACAATTCCCTCTTCAAGCGCTGCCTTTGTTGCAGCTACTGCGTCATTAACACGTTCTTTTTTGTCTTTCATCTCTACTTCCGTTGCAGCACCTACATTTATAACAGCGACACCGCCTGTTAATTTTGCAAGGCGCTCCTGCAATTTCTCTCGGTCAAAATCACTAGTAGTCGCATCAATTTCCCGACGGACTTGTGCAACTCGTGCTTTCAGTGCAGCTGCCGGTCCTTTTCCACCGATAATTCTGCAATTTTCCTTGTCAGCCCAAACCTTATCAGCTCGGCCACAATCCTCTACAGTGATATTGTCAAATTTTCTTCCCGTATCTTCTGAAATCACTGTTCCACCGGTGAGTATCGCAATATCTTCCAACATTGCTTTTCGTCTATCACCAAATCCTGGAGCTTTTACGGCAAGGACATTAACCACACCTTTAAGTCTGTTAACGACTAATGTCGCGAGTGCTTCTCCATCTACATCATCTGCAATGATAACAAGATTTTTGGATACCTTGATGAACTTCTCCAAAAACGGAAGAAGGTCAGCAATTGCTGAAATCTTTTTATCCGTAATAAGAAGATATGCATCACTAATTTCCGCTTCCATCTTATCAGCA
>Ga0172370_10007582_pt1 | contig 13280 bp, 9 predicted proteins | sample LakKiv5m_FD_114538 | JGI IMG/M metagenome (GOLD analysis project Ga0172370, IMG submission 114538) | Freshwater microbial communities from Kabuno Bay, South-Kivu, Congo - kab_022012_11.5m | ecosystem: Environmental > Aquatic > Freshwater > Lake | place: Democratic Republic of the Congo...
GCCGTCGGCGGCGGCGCGCGCCTGCTGTGCGGCGGCACACGCCGAGGCGCGATGCTCGAAGCGACTCTGCTGGAGAACGTCGCTCGCGACGCCGCGCTCTGCGCGCAGGAAGCCTTCGGCCCGGTAGCGGTGCTGGAAGGCTTCAAGGACTTCGAAGCGGTGCTCGAAGCCGTCAACGACAGCGCCTACGGCCTGCAGGCCGGCATCTTCACGCGCGATCTCTACAAGGCCCAGCGCGCCTACGACGTGCTCGAAGTCGGCGGCGTCGTGATCGGCGACGTACCGTCGTGGCGTGTCGATAACATGCCCTACGGCGGCGTCAAGAACAGCGGGATCGGCCGCGAAGGCGTGCGCTTCGCGATGGAAGACATCACCGAGATCCGCATGATGGTGGTGCGCACGCCGTGAGTCAGGCGGCGCGCAGTCACAAGCGCGCCGCAGCAACCCGCAGTGCCTCCACTCTACTGGTACACCATCGCGCAGCCGCACGCGCCGCCGAGATCGACGCAGGAAGAGTCGCCGTTGCAGGTGCCGAGGCAGTCGGGCACCCCGGCGATCAAACCTCCGCGGTTCTCCTATTCACCCACGGATTTTTCCGAAGACCCCTTCTTTTGCCTTCCGCACGATCCCGGAAGAGTGCGGCGGATGCGGGCTCGCATACCTGGAACTCGCGGTGATCGCCGAAGAGGTGGGCCGCTCGCCTGGATTTCCACGCGATGGTGTTCGCCTGACGGTTGTCTCGTGCGAATCCGGTGCGGCATCACGACAAGCGGCATCATGCGCGCCACGACGTCGGCGACTTCCCGCTGCGGGCTTGCGTTATACGTCACCCGCACACATGTTGCGTATAATACGGATCCACCATGCAGTCCTCTCCACTGTCGCTGACGGCCAGAACCCTCTACGCCGAAGCGCGCGAACTCGCGCTTGCGATTGGCGCCGCCGAGAACATCGGGAAGCTCCCCGGCTCCATCGTGAGCAAGACACTGCGCGGCAGGAGGTACCTCTACCACCAGTACCGCGACCTGACGGGCACGACGAGGCAGACGTATCTGGGTCCGGACGATGCAAAGACCGCATCGCTCGTCCAACGTCTGGCTGCAAGGCGCGAGAGCCAGTCTGCGGACCTGCAGCGTCTCGACGAACTGCGCGCCGCGTTCCTCGCAGCCGGTGGCTTGTCGATCGCACGCGGACCATTTCGCGTGTTACGCGCGTTCGCCGACGCCGGAATTGTGAGGCCGGGCGCAGGCCACGCCGTACTCGTGGGAACCCACGCGTTCGCAGCCATAGGCAATCTGCTCGGCGTACGCTGGAAGAGTGCGATCATGACCCAGGACGTGGACGTTGCTGCGGAGCGCGACATCGACCTTGCCGTTGCGCGCCCCGACGCGCCGGCACCGGAGGTTCTGGTTCGTCTCGACATGGGTTTCACTCCCGTGCCACCGCTCGACCTCCACGCGGCGTCGACGTCGTTCCGCGTTCGCGGCATGGATCTGCGCGTCGATCTGCTGACGCCGCTCCTCGGCAAGGATACGGGCCGTCCCCGATTCGTCCCGGCGCTCAACGCGCCGGCCCAGGCCCTGCGTTTTCTCGACTACCTGATCGAGGCGCCGCTGCCGGTTCCGGTGTTTTCTAACTTCGGCCTCGTGCTGGTCAACATTCCGCAACCGGCGCGTTTCGCGCTGCACAAGCTGATCGTCGCCGAGTCGCGCGGCGAAGCGTTTGCGACGAAGGCCGGCAAGGATCGGATGCAGGCCGCACTGGTGATCGAGATCCTCATGGAAGAGATTCCCGATGCGCTCGTGCAAGCGCGCGAAGACCTGGCGGCGCGTGGCAAGGCCTGGGTGGACAAGTTCAACAGGTCGTTGAAGAAGATCGCCGTCGCTATGCCCGCACTGGAAGCGTTGCGACTGCCTACCCGGCGGTAGACCCGGCCGGCGCTCGCCCGCACTGTCCGAGTGCCCGATGTCGCGCGTTGCCGTGGCCCCCCGGGGATAGTGGGCATAGCACCCTGTATCAGGGTCTTTCCTTCAGCCTCGGGCCGAGCGGCCCGCGTCCATATGTGCTACCGGCAGTGCCGGTGCGGATGCTCAACCGAAACGGAGGGAGCCCTAACGAGGCTCGCCACGGCGGCCATCATGGCGTCTATCGGCCTCGCCGAAAATACGCCATCGGTGCGCATGCACGCTTGCCGAAAGGACACTGAAGATGTCCATCGGTCACTCCCTACAGGTCGGCATCGACTCACACACAGGTTCGCAGTGTGTGCTGTCCGAGAATACCATCGGCCTGAACGCGCGGGTTCACACCGGACACTGGCAGGCGCTGATGACGGGGTCTCGTCGGGATCTTGAGGGCTCGGCCGAGGGCTGGTGGCCCTCGGCCGGGCTGTAGTTGACGTAAAGCAGAGGCTTGTTTCGGAGCCGGCCCGCACAGAGATGACACAAGTCTGCTAGCGGCTGTGCGGGCCGGGTCGGAAACAACAAGGTTTGCCGGGTGGCCCCGGGAGGGTAACTTCCCGGGGCCACCCGGCAATGCCCCATACTCAGACACGAACAAAGGGCGAAGGCTGGACGGGGATCCTTCAGGACAGACCGCTCAATTTTCCTTCCACGCATGAAACGGCAGGAACTTCCGCTGCCTTTCACGTGGATTCATCAGTTGGAGTTCCGCAGCGCGCTTCGCCTGCGGGTCTTTCGCACGCAGATCACCGCAGCACAGCGCGACGCCTCGCTCAACGCCGCTCTGGCCGACCAGGCCACGGGCGTGCTTGCGGTGGTTTCCTCACCTGTGCCGGAAGTGATGACGGAAGCCGAACGTCTGAGCGCGTTGTATTCTGAAGTTTTCGGTACTCGCAGCCTCCACATTCTGCACGTGGCCTCGGCGGGAGTGCTGGGGCTTACCGGATTTCTCACTTTCGACGAGAGACAGGCACGTCTGGCCAAAGCCGCCGGACTGAAAGTGCCGAAAGTCTGATCCGGCGCAGACCCGCTTCACGCCGCGCGTGGAGTCGGCGCCGCGCTACTCCGCGCACGTGCCACCAACGCAGACTCCACTGGGGCAGTCGGCATCGTCTACGCATGGCAGCGGCATCGGCGAGTCCGGGATCGGCAAGTCTCCGTCGGTCAGGAAGTTGGACTCGGTATTGCCGGCGATGTTGTTGCCGCCCAGATCGCTGAACGCCCCTCCGGTCTGCCGGACGACGCCGTAGCTGTCGAGCACTCACGCCTGTGGCAACATCCCCCCGGCGTCCAGATGAAAGCCGCCGGAGGGATGCGCCGAAGGAGCGATCTTGATCGCCCCGTACGTCCTTACGGCGCGGTGGCGTTGATGATCGTGCCGGCGGAGCTCGGCCCGATCACGATCGTAGCCGCCGGGTTCGCGAACGTGTACCCGGACTTGGTCACCGCCAGCGTGTACGTGCCCGGTTTCAGCGCTGCGGCCGTGAACGCGCCGGTTTTCGACGTGTACGCCGTCTTTACGGTGACGCCGGCCTTCTTGACCGCCACGATTGCATAGGCGAGCGCCGCAGTCCCGAGCTTGTTCTTGACGGTCCCGCTGATCGAGAAGTACGCCGGCGAAGCCGTGCAGCTCGCATCCGTAGCCGATTGCCCGATCGAATCGATCGCCTTGTGAGTGATCGTGAACGTGCCCGCCTTTGTATAGGCATGGGTGAACGGACCGAACGGAGCGGTCGTGTCGTTGGCGAGCATGCTGGCGTCGCCGAAGAGCACCGTCACCTGCTTCGGCAGCCCACCGTTCTTGTCGTCGCTCGACGCGTCGGTCACGGTTGCCGTCCACGTGTTCGCATCGAAGGTGCACGTGCCGGCAACAGTGGGCGGCAGATCCGGAGCTTGGACTGTCACGCTGACGGATTTGCTGCCGGAGCTGTATTCGACGGTGTCCCTGACCGAGAGGCTCAGCGTCCGCGTCGCCCCGCTTCCGTACGTATGCGATGCAAAGACGCCGCTGCCTTTGGCAGAGCCGTCGCCCCAATCCCATGAATAGGAGCAGCTTCCGCTCAGACAGTAGGAAGCCGCCGCGTCCACGTAGACGGTCAGGCCGCTCGTCTTGTAGCCGAACAGCACGTACGGTTTGGTGCGGTGGATGTCCCTTGCGTAGTCGCGAGCGGCGGCCACGGAAAGATCGGTGCCGGAGTACAGGTCCTCGACCGTGGAGTCGTGACACTTGCCACACGCGTACTCGACGGTGATGTAGCCGGGAGCAACGGCTTTGCCGAACGCATTCACGGCCGAGACCCAGTTCGCTACGGTCTTGCTCGGATCGATCTTGACGATGTGCGTCTTGTCATCAGCCCATCGACCCCACGTGCTCGACTTGTCCCAGACTGCGGATCGCGTCGCTTCGGCCATGTGACAGTCCACGCACGTGACACCGGCCATCGGTTGCGCGAGCTTCTTGCCGGGATGGCAGGTCTCACACGACGCGACCGCACCTCGCGCCTGCGCCGACTGATCGTTGTCGGCGATCTCGAGCGCGCCCGCGACGTCGTCGGTGACCTTGTGCGCACGTTTGTGGGGATCGTGACAGCTCGTGCAGGTAAGGGATCGATGTACGCCTGCTCCGCTGTCCGAGGCGTCGATGACACCGTCGCCGTTGCTGTCGCAGCCGACCATCTCGTTGTACTGGCCCTCGTGCTCGATGTACGGCTTCGTCACGTCGGTGCTGCGAAGTCGAGCGCCGGCCACGAGAATTCGCGGGTCCGCGTCGCCGCCACAATACTTGTAGGTATCGCCGAGATTCACGGAGGTGCTGTGACACTTGGCGCATATCTCGGCGGTTCCCACCGACAGCGTTCCCTGCGCCGAGTGGTTGTTGACGTGATCTTCGCCGGGGCCGTGGCATGCCTCGCACTGGACCGTATCCAGTGACCATTCACCGAAGAAGCCGCCGTGGTCGACCGGTGTCAGGCCGGTCGTCGTCCAGGGCTCGGTAAGTCCGACCGGCGCGGCGTAACACGATCGTTCGGGATTGGTCATCCGGCCGTTCGTGTGGTGGCAGATGGCGCACTCGTACTTCTTGCGTCCGGTGGCGTTTCCATAGCTGTCCCAGTCGGCCAGCACGCCGGCGATGTCGAACGTCGGGTCCGCGGCCCATGGATTGAACTGCGCGCCCGCCGACCCCGACAGCGTGCTCGACCAGACGTAGCCGGTGGAGCTGTTGTCCACGTCGTCGAAGACGCCCCAGCGCACCTTCCAGAAGCCTCCGACGGCGTAGCCGATGTTCGCCCAGTCGAGCGGTCCGGACCCGCTGATGAGCCCGTCTTCCGGATACAGCCAGCTCTTGTCCGGCCTGGTAAGAACCGTATCGATGCCAGAGACCGGTTCCTGGCCGCCGACGTACCTGTAGATGTTTGCGTGACCGGTCTTGTCCCAGTCTGCCTTGATGGCAGCGTGGCACACCCCGCAGACGACGGCGCCGACGTAGCCGCCGTCGACCGATGCCAGGACCGCCGCTCCGATCTCGTTGCCGGCGACGTGGCACTTGGCGCACTTGACCGTGCGCGCCACGTTGTGCGACGGCCAGTTCTCTTCCACGTCGTGCTTGATCGCCTTTACCACGACCTTGTTGTCGTTGCCGGGGTCCCGCATCACGCCCTGACCGCCCGCGAACTCGCTCAGCTCGGCATCGTGGCAGGCGATACAGGTGACATCGGCGTGCCCTACGTCACCGCCGGTGTGCTGCTCCGGATATCCGCTATGACAGTCGGTGCACTGCGTATTGCCGCCGAGCCTTCCGCCCGCTTCGGTGTTCGTCAGATAGAGGTCATGAAGCTCGGTGTGACAATCCGTGCAGAACTGGAGACCCGTATGCACGCCGCGTTCGTGAGTCAGGGCCAGCTCCTGGACCTGCGGATGACGGCGAACGCCGATCCCGTGCGTATCAATGAGCGAATTGCTCTTGTCGCCCTGGTAGTAGCCGATGTGGCACGCGGTACACACCTCGTTGGAGCTCGTCAGGTCGGCGGCGCCACGGAAATCGTGTGACGCGGTGTTCGACGTACGGTCCAGGCTCCATTCGGTCCGGGTGCCTTTTGTGCTGTCTGCTCCAGCGCTGTAATCGGTCCACAGATCGAGAACGCTCAGGCCGGGATAGGGTACTCCACCCTTCTGGAGCACGCTCGTCCGGAAATGGCACGTACCGCAGTTGTTGCCGATGTGGCAGCGTTCGCAATCGGCGGCGACGAAGTTTTCGTTGGTGTGAACACCGTTGATGATGACTTCCTGGCGAGGCGACCCGTCGGCATTGAACTTCAGGTCTTTGATGGTCGCGTGCTCGCTCAGCGCAAATGCCGCAAAGCGATCGTCGGTGTGGCAGGCAAGGCAGGCCGAGGCGGGGACCGTGTAGAAGTTGCGTGACACCGTCACGTCGGTGTTCTTCTGACTGAAGCGCGCCCAGCTCCCGTAGACGCGCAAGTCGGCGCTGGCGCCTGAGGTATCATGCGGGTCGGCCAAGTTCGTGTGGCAGGCGGTGCACTCCACCGTTGCGTGAGCGGTCGCGTCGTACGCGGCACTGTCCACATAGAGCGGCACGCTCTCGGCGCCGACGGCCATGGCCAGGCCGGGGACCGCATGGCAAGGTAGACAGGCGTCGCCGACCGCAGCGGCAGTGTGCGGCGAAGTGAATGCAACGGTCGCGAGGACGAGCAGGGCCATCAGGCGTGGCACTTGGCTTGTTGACTTCATATCCCTCTCCCTTTGCAACGGCATACCCCGGTCGCGGCCGCGAAAATGCCGGCCGCGCCCGGGGGCAGAAGCGCCCCTTCTGGCTCGTTTGCATAAACTGTGACTTTCCTGCCGCGTGCCGGCGGACGCAGCCGGAGCGCGCGCCGGTCGGCCGCTTCCGCGGAAAAATGGCCCCATGAGTTCGACGAGGCCTCCGAGTCCGCGCTCGCATCGGACACGGACGGAGTTGTGGGGGTGCTACCGGCAGGTAACGGCCGTGACCATTCGGTAACGCCGGTTCCGGATTCGAATCAATGGCGGAGCCGGACGCGTGGCCGCGAGTCGATCAATCCGAAGCCAGGCCGTATTTCTTCAGTTTCTGCCACAGATTCTTGCGGCTGATCCCCAGTCGGTCCGCCAGCTCGAAGCGCGTCCCGTGGAACTCGCGCAACGCAGACTCGATGTACGAACGCTCGAATTCGTCGACGGCGTCTTGCAGCGGTTGTCCGCTGAAGATGTCGTGGGCGAGCGAGCGGCTGCGTTCTCCCTGCGTGACTCGGTCCGGCAACGCCTCCGGTCCGATCGGAGCACCGCTGCTCAGCGCACAGCAGGACTCCACGATGTGCTCGAGCTCCCGGACGTTTCCAGGATAGTCGTAGCGTTTGAGCATCTCCAGGGCTTCGGGCGTGAATCCCCCGCATCTTCGCATCATGCGCCGGCTGCACAGCGCCACGAAATGGTCCAATAGCAGCGAGATGTCCTCGCGACGGTCGATGAGCCGCGGCACGTTCAACTGCACTACGGACAAACGGTAATAGAGGTCGGGACGGAAGGTGTTCTGCTCGACCAGATCGTCCAGCCGGCCTTTGCTCGTCACCAGCAGTCGGACGTCCACGGCAATGGGTTTGCCGTCGCCGAGTCTCTCGATCGTCCGCTCTTGTATGACGCGCAGGAGCTTGACCTGAACCGACATCGGGATTTCGTCCACTTCGTCGAGGAGCAGCGTGCCTCCGTGCGCCATCTCGAAGCGTCCCTTGTGTGCCGAAACGGCGCCGGTAAAAGCGCCTTTGTCGTGCCCGAACAACTCGTTCTCGATGAGCACTTCGGGTAGCGCAGCACAATGCACCTTGATGAACGGACCGTGCTGGCGTCGCGACAGATTGTGCAACGCCTTGGCGACCATCTCCTTGCCGGTTCCACTGGGTCCGACGATGAGGACCGTGGAATCGATGGGCGCAACCGCCCTCATCTTCTCCATCAACCTGGTGAACGCGGGGCTCGAGCCGACGAGAAAGTCCTGGCCCTGTCGCTCGCGCAGGTCGCGAACTTCCGCGCTCAGCGACACCAGAGACCACACGTTCTGCACCATCCGCACGACCTTCTCGTTCGGGAACGGCTTGGTCACGTAGTCGTAGGCCCCGGCTCGCATCGCCGCGACGGCTTGATGGACGGTCGCATAGGCCGTCATCAAGATGACCGGAGTTTCGATCCCATCCGCGCGCATCCTGGCCAACAGCTCCATCCCGTCGAGTCCGGGCATGCGCACGTCGGAGACGACCACGTCGAAGGTCCTGTCTCGCAGAAGCGGCAGAGCGTCCTGCCCGCTCGATACCGTGACGACCTCGATGGCGGCCTCGCGCAGTGAGTCGCGCAGCGAGACGAGAATGGTCTTCTCGTCGTCCACCAGCAGCACGCGGCATGCGCGATCGTTGCGTTCACGCGCTGCCATGTACGGGCTCCTCTTCGGCGGTCCACAGCGGCAGAAGGATCTTGACCTCGGTTCCGGAACCCGGACGGGAATCCATGCTAATCCGTCCGTCGTGATCGAGAACGATTCCCTGTGTGACGGCGAGCCCCAAGCCGGTCCCCTTGCCGATGTCCTTCGTCGTGAAGAACGGCTCGAAGACGCGGGAGAGATGCTCGCGCGGAATTCCCACCCCGTTGTCTCGTACGTTCAGCGCGACCGAGCCGTCTTCGCGCTCGACGGCCACCCGCAGAACTCCGCCTGCCGGCATCGCGTCGATTGCGTTCAAGACCACGTTGACTACCACCTGGATGAGCTGCCTCTCGTCGCCACGCACCCACACCGGGGCGGCTGGCGTGGCCTGCTGCAAGTCGATCCGGTTCTTCCCAAGCCGGAACTCCGACAGCGAAAGCGCTTGCTGCACCACCTCCCGGAGGTCGATCACATCGACCTGCTTGGGCGCGCTGCGCGAAAAGTTGAGCAAGCTCTGCACCACTGCTTCGACATGTTCCGTGGCATGCAACATCAGTGCCGTGTACTCCCGGATCTGTTCCACGTCATCGGGTCTGGCCTGTATCCGGCGCAAGCAGTTCTGCAGCCCGGAGATCGGGTTGTTGATCTCGTGTGCGATGCCGGAAGCCATCAGACCGGCCGCCACCATCTTCTCGGTCTGCATCATCCGTTCGTGCGAATCGTGCAACCGCGCCGTCATCATATTGATCTTGCGCGCGAGGTCGCCGATCTCGTCGTCGCGACGCGGAACGATCTTCTCATGGTGGCGTCCGGGCTCGAAACGTTCCAAGGCGCTGGTGATCGCGGCCAACGGCCGCAGGCTGAAGTCCGTCCACAAGTAGGCCATGGTCGCGCTCAATGCGAGCACAGCGAAGACCAGCAGGTTCAGATCGCGCCGGGTCGAGGTCACGCGCGAAAGGATTCTCCGGTCGCGCACGCCGATCCGAAGCACGCCGAGCTGGCCGCGGTAGACCGGCACGGCCAAGTCGCGGAATTCCTCGCCAAAGATCTCGACGCGTCGAACCTGATGGCCGTCCGGTTCCCGGTATCGGTTGAGGACCTTGAGCTGTTCCGGGAAATCGGACTCGAAGGTGTGGCCGAGGACCTTGTCGCGCGGGTCCAGGATGAAGACGTAGGCGATGTCGGAGTACGTGTTCTGCGCGTCGTTGAGGAGTTTGTCGAGTGCGACGACATCGTGATTCAGGATCAGACTGAGGCTTTCGGCGCACAGATGGTGGGCGAAGCTCAGCGTTCGCAGTTCCAACTCCCCCTCGAGCTCGCTCAGAATGCGGGTGTCGAGGTAGAAGCGATGCACGCCGCCGATCAGCGTGACCGCCATCACCATCATCAGCGCAAACCGCACCCGCAACGTCAGGCGCGGTCGCCAGCGGGCCACGCGCCCTTCAGCGGGTCGCTGCACGAACAGCCTCCCGCGTAGCACGAATGGAAGTGTACGCATCCGGTTCTGCCACCGTGAAACGGTCGAAGCCCAACGTCGCCAGCCGTTCGCGTCCCTCCGGCGTCTCGCCCAGGTGGAGCAGGAACTCCCGCGTGCGTGTACGCACCTCTGCCGGCACCGAGGTCGGAGCCACCACCGGCGGATTGCCGAAATCGGGCGAGGACTCGACGATCCGAAACTGGTCCTGGTAGCGGCTGCGCGGCACGACGAGCTGCTTGTACACGAGGTCGCTCACCGCCGCGGCGTCCGCCAGGCCGCGATACACGGCCAGCAGCGACTTGTCGTGCGACCCGGAGAACAGCGTCGAGGCGAAGAAGTCGCGCGGATCCTTGCCGAGCTGCGTCACTCGAAGGATCGGATAGAGGTACCCGGTATTGGACAACGGGTCTGTGAACGCGAACCGGACTCCCTGCAATTCCTCGAAGCGGTGCACCGCGCTGCGCGCGCGCACGACGACCAGCGAGTGGTAGACCGTCTTGCCGTCCACCACCGGCAACGCAATGATCTCGATCGGCGCATCGGGCGGCAATGCCGCGTATCCGCCGGAGTAGACGAACGCCAGGTCCACTGCCCCTTGCAGCAGCAGCTCGTTCATCTCGCGATACGTGCGACGTTGCACGAACTCGTAGGGACGGCCGAGAAAGTGCGCGAGATCGTCGAACAGTCCGCGGTAGGACTCGTAGGCGACAATCGGATCGACGATGCTGGCAACGGCGAACCGCAACGGCCGGCCTTGCGGAAGCTGCGCCGCTGGCGAGGCATCGGGCGGCGCCGGCTCGGCCCGGCTCGCCAACGTTCTCCGTTCCAGCCGGTCGTGCGCCGACTCCAGGATGGCCAGCGTCCGGCGCGACCGCGCCTCGACGTCCTCGAGGTTGAACCGATGCCATTCGAACGGTATGTCGCGAAAGCTCGCGTCCGCTTGCCTCAAGTCGGCCTCCGACACCGTCGTATCGTCACCGAGCCGTCGGGCCGCATCCAGCAGCTCCCAGTCGATCGTGCGCGCGAGGGTCACTCTGCGCAGCAGGCGCAGCAGCTCTGAGGCCTTCTCCGTCACCCATGGCCTTCCGGCCGCGCCACCTTCGCTGTGACACGTCGCGCAGCGCAGCGTCAACAAGTCGCCCGAGAGAATCGATCCACCAGCAGCCGAGTGACACCCTATGCACGTTGGCGTCGCCGGCCGATTGCTCGTCTTGCGGAAGTGCTGGCTTTCGCGAAACGCCCGCCCAATCTCGTCATGGCACCGCGCGCACATCGTCACGACGTTCGGATGCTCGGCGCGGCATGCTGCCCGCTGATCATGGCGGAGCGCCGGCCCTGCATTTTCCGAATGGTCGCCGGCTTTGGAGTGGCAGTCGAGGCAGCCAACGCCGGCTCGCGCATGGACCGACTGCGCCCAGTCGCGAAAGTGCGCACTCGCGCTGTCCCGGTGGCACGAGACGCATTTGTCGGGGCCTGCGTCGAGACTCGACTCCGCAGCCAGGGCGGCAGTGGCGCTCCACCCCGGAAGAAACCAGAGTGCGATCAACAGACGCCAAAAGCGTCCGATGCAACGCCTAGCGTACATCGTGCCCCGGCCCGTACCCGTGCTGTTCCTGACACGAACCAGGCGCCGAGAAAAGGCAACATCGAACGATCATGGAATGCATCGTGCGGCGGGCGCCTGCCCGACGGGGTTTGCTGCCTCGAGTCATTCCGGCAAGACCTCGAGGCCGCGCAGGCCGTCGTCCGATCGGCACGACGTCGATTGCACCCTCGCGAGAGCGGTGATTGCCGCCGTAGAAGAGCACGGCTCTGGCTTGCGCATTGCCGTGCGGATGTTCGGTCTGTCAATAACGGCGCAGCAAGCGGCGCGCGCGGGCCTCTTGCTGTCCGGAGCAATGCGTGGATCACTCTCATCGTGCGACAGCGCGGCGGCCAGGTGCCGCCTACTCGCGCATCGCAACGAGGCGGCAGGACCGGCCGGCGCCCGCGCGTCGGCGCCGGTCGCACTGTCGCAAAGGAACCGGGGTCTCGTCGGGATCTTGAGGGCCCGGGCGAGGGCTGGTGGCCCTCGCCCGGGCTGTAGTTGACGTAAAGCCATACTCAGACACGAACAAAGGGCGACAATCGGAGGGGTGAGGCTTCGGAAAGCCCTCTTCTTTCGCCTTCCATAGGGGAGGAGCGCAAGGCACACTCCTGCGCCGCGCCGCGACCTGGTATGTGATCCGGCGTCTGCCTCCGTGTTCATCTGGCGGTTTCGAGCAGGCTGCTCTGCTGCCTCGGTCATGCACGCAGGTCTGTGGGTGATCGCGACGTCGGGCGTTGTTCGAGCGGCTGTCCGTTCTCCAACTTCAAGTTGGGAACCATCCTTCCATCCGGGCCTCGTTAGGCCATCGCTTCTTTCGGTACTCCGCAGGGGCATAACCTATCCGTGGGATCTTCGGGTTTCGCCGAGCTTGCTGCGACCCAGACCAGGCAGAACATGGATGCTCACCTGCGAACCGTTTTCGCCCGTACGCACTGGGGCGATCACCGGCATGTGGCGGACGACCACGCAGACTATCTGTCTGCCGGCGCCGCCTACGTGTTCATGACTTTCTCCCGATAAACCTCCTGTTGCTTCCACATGCGCAGCACGATCGCTGCGATCTTGCGCGCTACGGTCAGCTTGGCAAGGTTGGGCTTGGTCCCAGCCTCCAGCAGGCGTTCGTAGTCGGCGTAGAGCGGCTCGGTCTTTCCCCGCTGAATCACCGTCGTGGCCGCTCCCTTGAAAATGGCCTCGAGTGTCGAGTTGCGCTGCTTGGACAGCCCGCGGGTCTGGGCAACCACCGCGCGCTGCCATTGCCCGGTCTGGTTTCGCACCCAGTCCGAACTCGAACGCATCACGATACCCAGCCCGCAGTAACTCCAGAACTGGCGCCTGGTGCGCAAGCGGTGCGGTGTCACCACGACCGGCAGCAACCGCGCCGCACGAATCGGTCCGATTCCCGGCGCCGTCTCCAAGATGCGTGCGATCGGATGCTCCTGCGATTCGCCAACCAGTTCCTCCTCGGACTGCTTCTTGAGGTCCAGCAGAAAGTCGTAGTGCGCGTACAGTTTGGTCGTGGCCACCCGCGCGAGGCCTGTGGCAGCTTGTCTTGCCACTGCTGGCGATGGGCCGGCGAGTAGACCACGCTGCCAGTGGTCGCGATGGCACGCGATCGGTAGACGAACTTGGTCCGCGCCTGCACGCGCACGACATCGCGCACCAGCATTGCATGGACGCGGGCGAGTTCCCGAAGACTGGTGAATTCACCCGGCGCCTTGAACACCGGCTTGTCCACGGCACCGATCCGAAGTTTCTCGGCCAGCGCGTAGGCATCGACTCGGTCGCTCTTGGGACCGCGACTGCGGGTCACCC
>Ga0172370_10007584_pt1 | contig 13279 bp, 12 predicted proteins | sample LakKiv5m_FD_114538 | JGI IMG/M metagenome (GOLD analysis project Ga0172370, IMG submission 114538) | Freshwater microbial communities from Kabuno Bay, South-Kivu, Congo - kab_022012_11.5m | ecosystem: Environmental > Aquatic > Freshwater > Lake | place: Democratic Republic of the Congo...
ACGCTCCTTCCCTGTAGAAATCAGTCACTTACCATAGCTGCCTGCCAAAAAATGAAACTAATGGCCAGGCACCATAAAGATGCTTGACAAGTTTTTTTGATGTTAGTATATGGATGCCGACGGCGGGGTCTGCTGTGTTCGCTATTAAGTCGGTCTGCTGGATTGCAACATTTAAAGAGCAACAGGACCCTTTGGTGCTTTGACACCGCTTCTGGGCCAATTTTTTTCATGTACCGACTTTCCAGCGCAATGACAAGACGGCACAAGCGGATTTCGTCGTCACCTTATCATTGGTTATTCTGAATGATACTCCTTGACTGCAAATAAAGGCCCTTTAAAATGGCGTGCTTGTCCATTGCGATCCGTCCTTTTGGAGAAATTTGATTTGCCGGCGAACAATCAAAAAATTAGCCTCTTTGCCTTACCGTTCTGGTGGTTGAAAATAGTGCTGATGGGGCTGCTGTCCCTTTTTTTTCTGCTTTATGGCATAGAAACCCTGATCGGCGCCTATTCATTGAAAAATCCCATGGAATTCATCGTCTATTTTTTTTCGGCTAGTTTTATGATTCTTGTGAGCAGTGTAGGAGCGATATTTTCCTTCTTTAAAATTTACGGCCACCTGAAGGCGCGAGGGGAAAAGGACGATTCGGGAGGAGCAACATAACATTGAAGAAAACGACAGCCCCGGAATCACCCGAGAAGATTAACTTTCCAGATAACGATTCTCTGCGGACGCTCTGCGGAGAGCATGACCGAAACATCAGACTGATTGAAAAACTTGCGGCTGTAAAAATCACCGTTCGCGGCAATTTTGCTGTTATCGGCGGCGACAGGCCTTCTGTTTTACACGCAAGAAATCTCTGTTCACAACTATACAAAATAACAAAGAAAGGGTACACCCTTTTCCCGCTTGACATCGAGCAGGCCCATAAGATCCTCTCTGAAGACTCCTCTGCCGATCTGGAAAAGATCTTTCTCGATACAATCTTCATTTCTTCGAAAAAACGCATCATCACCCCGAAGAGCCTCTCGCAGAAAAGCTACATAGACGCTATCAGAAACTCGGATATGGTCTTCGGCATCGGACCGGCGGGAACCGGCAAGACCTACCTGGCAATGGCCATGGCGGTCGCCGCATTGATGGAAAAGAAGGTCAGCCGCATTTCTTTGGCCCGGCCGGCCGTTGAAGCGGGTGAAAAACTGGGTTTTCTGCCCGGTGACCTTGCCGAAAAGGTCAACCCCTATCTTCGTCCCCTGTACGACGCCCTGTTCGACATGATCGATTTTGACAGGGCCCAGGCGCTGATCCACAAGGGAATAATCGAGGTTGCCCCGCTCGCCTTCATGCGGGGACGCACCCTGAACGATTCATTCGTCATCCTCGATGAGGCTCAAAACACAACACCGGAGCAGATGAAGATGTTCCTGACGCGACTCGGGTATGGTTCAAAGGCGGTCGTCACCGGCGACGTAACTCAGATAGATCTGCCTCAGGACAAGGTTTCGGGACTAATCCAGGCAAAGAATTTGCTTAGCCGCATCGAGGGAATCCGTTTCATCGATTTCTCCGATCTGGATGTGGTGCGTCATCCCCTTGTACAACGGGTAATTCGCGCCTACGATCAAGGGGAGCAAAAAAACGGGAGGAAAAAGCCGTGACCGTTTCTCTGAGGAATAAACAGAAAAAAGCTGCGATCGACACAAACAGGCTCCGCAGGAGCTTAAAGCGGCTTCTGAAGGAATTGCAGCGGGAAAACGGTGAATTGAGCGTTCTCATCGTTGACGATGAACAGATACGGGCCATAAACCGCGACTATCTCGAGCGGGACCGCCCCACCAATGTGATCTCCTTTGCAATGACGGAGGGCGAGGGGGGCAATATCCACCCTGAACTATTGGGCGACATAGTCATTTCTACGGAAACGGCCATGCGGGACGCGCTTGCCGGTGATTTACCACTAATGGACGAAATGGAATTTCTGATGATCCATGGCCTGCTGCACCTGCTTGGTTATAATCATGAAAATGTCGGCCATGAGGAAGCGGCGCGGATGAAAAGAAAGGAACAGGAACTATTTTCGTTGTTGAGACATTACCCTCTGGATTGAACTATTGAACAAGGATCTCCTGCCCCGGATAAATATCGTCCTTGGCGGTCAGCTTGTTCAGGGTCAGCAGCTTCTGGAGGGCAATCCCTTTTTGTTTTGCTATCTTCGCAAGATTATCCCCTTTTTTAACCTTGTACGTCCTGGCTTCCACCTTGCCTTTACCGGGAGTCGAGGCCTCCTTGCCGCCCTTGTCATTCTCGCCGTCTTTTTGCGAAAGCTGGATCGTTTGTCCAACCCTCAGGGCATCCTTCTTAAGATTGTTGATCTTTCTCAAATCGGCCACGGAAACGCCATACTTGCCTGCAATTTCTGAAAGGGTGTCTCCCTTTTTTACCCTGTGTACGGTTGCCTTTGCCGTTGCCTGCGAAGTTCCCGAAGGCGCCGACACATTTGTCTTCGTGATCGGGATATTCAATCTCTGCCCCGCATATAATCCTTTATTCGACAATTTGTTGGCGGAACGAATGGCACTGACGGCTGTTTTGTATTTTTCAGCAATTGAGTTCAGAGTTTCACCCTTGCGCACCTTGTATTTTATGAAAACACCCTTTACGGTCCGGTAAGAGGCACGGGGCATCTCGGCAGCGGGGATATCTGCGGCAAGCTGAAGCAGTTTTTCTGCATTGCCAATGGGCACTTTCAGAGTATACGGCTTGTTCGGAGTTGCCTTATGCCGCAGCTCGGCATTGAGAATCAGGAGGTTTTCTTCAGATATTTCCAGCTTTGAGGCAATGTCCTGCAAGCGCATCGACTTGGTGGTTTCGACCTTTTCATATGCGGAAAAGTCGTATTTGCGCTGTTCCGCCGCAAAATCGAACCCGTATTTGGCAGGGTCTTTAACGATAAGCAGCGTCGCAATAAACCTGGGGACATATCTCGCCGTTTCATTGGGAAGCTTCTGGTACATATCCCAGAACCGGTCCAGATAATTTATCTGTTGCGAGGCAATCGTGCGCATGACACGCCCTTCCCCGCAATTGTAGCTGGCGAGAACGGTAAGCCAGTCACCAAACATCGCATGAAGGTCGCTTAAATAGGCAATGGCCGCCCGCGTGGATTTTTCAATATCCATCCGCTCATCCACCCAGTCGTCACGGTTAAGGCCGTATTTGTAGCCGGTAGAGGGGATAAACTGCCAAAGCCCCAGCGCCCTTGCGGATGAAAGGGCGCTGATTTTAAATCCGCTTTCCACAAGAGGCAACCAGGAAAGCTCGTCCGGCAATCCCGCCTTTTTAAGCTCTGCCGAAATTATCGGACGATAGTTTAGCGAACGGTAATAAGAGGAGATGAAAAAATCACGTTCATAGTTTTGAAAGGAACGTATTTCCTTTTCTACATCGGCATTCGATAATAAAGGTATTTCTCCGCGCTTACCTTTGGCGACAGTCGGGAGGGAATTGTACACTGCGAGAATTCTTTTGGAAATTATAAGGCGTAGATCATCCTTCTGTCTGGCAATCGCAGGATTGCCGTTGGTGTCGAGCAAAAGGGCATACGCCTGGTCTAGCATCTGCAAGGCATCGTCAAGTTCACCCTTTGCCCAGTATTTGTTAGACTCGTCCAAAAGCACGAGCGCCTCTTCCATTATATCCTTTTCATTTTCGTCTTCAGTTGAACCGTGTTTCTCCGAAAGGTCTTTTTCGCTATCGACAAGGGAAGATTTATGAAAACCACTCGGGGGATACACTTGATGCTTTACAACAGGCGGCGCATTCGAAGGCGCCGCGACGATCGTTTTGCCTTTTTCGGTAAGAGAGCCCGAACCATCAGGGCGACCCGTTTCCCTGGGCAGAAGCACTGATTGAGAAATTTTCGCGTTGCTCGGGGCGCCGGACTTTTCGTCCGTGACTTTTACCGCAGGAGAAGAGATTGCTGGGGGCTGATTATTTCCATGGCTGCCATTGACTTTCGGAACAGCGGCTTCGTTCCCGGCAGTCTCCGTCGAAAGGGTTGCGCATGCCGAAAGCGCCAGAAGACTAAAACACAAAAAGGCAAAAAATATCGCAGAAATATCCGACCTTCTGATTGCAATCATTTTTCTCTCCACACTTACTTTATTACGACGACACGGGAAGATCATACCCGGATGCGGCAAACAACTTCGCGGCGCTCACAACATTTGTCAAACGCTTGCGTGGCTCTCCTATCATATTTTTTGTTTTGCGCCAAAGGTTATTTTCCCGAACGTACCCAAGGGCCTCCCCCAATAATTTGACGCACCACATCTTTTGAATTTTTTTCTTGACATGTTTTTCGTTTGCATTTATCTTGTATACAAGAGGTTTTGAAAAATGGTTTCTTACAGGGAAAATATTGTCTTTTTACTTGCCAAAGCCCACCAGCGGGCCCAAGGTGTCCTGAAGGGAAATCTCCATGCCTTCGGGCTGACCCCCATGCAATGCCTCGTAATGGAATCTCTCTGGGAAGAGAACCGGCTTTCCGTTGGCGAAATCGGCCGACGCATCTCCCTGGATACGGCTACTCTGGCAGGAATACTGGAACGTATGGCAGTAGCCGGATGGATTATCCGGGAAACCGATCCTGATGACGGAAGGGTGGGACGGGTCTCGTTGACCGAAAAGGCCCTGGCGGCAATAACCGATCTAAAGTCTGCGATAGAGCGGACAAACAACGAATTACTAAATAATTTCAGTCTTGAAGAAAAGATCCTTTTCAAACGTTTCCTGCGCGACATCAAGTAGCAGAGAAACAAAGTTTTTTACCAATATGTATTGTATGCAAGATATTTTAAGGAGATGAAAAAATGAACATGCCCGATTTTGAGTATCATGCACCGGAGACCCTGATGGAGGCATGCGCCCTCATGGCGGAACTTGGGAAAAACGCCGCTGTATTGGCCGGCGGAACGGACGTCCTTCACAAAATGAAGCTGGGGAAACTGGCCCCGGCACATATCCTTTCACTCAAACGTCTGAACAGTCTCCGGGATATCCGTCACGAATCAGGCCGTGGCATCGTCATCGGAGCGCTTGTCAGACACAATGAAATTTACAATTCGCCCCTTTTGCAGGAGCGCTTCCTCTCGCTCCCCATGGCGGCCCACACCATGGCCTCCAACCAGATCTGTAACCTGGGCACATTGGGAGGAAACATCGTCAACGGCGTCCCGTCCGCCGATCTCCCGCCGATCCTGATCGCGCTGAACTCAAGCATCCGACTGGTATCGGCCCGGGGGGAACGGAGCATGGCACTGGAGGATTTCTTCTGCGGAGCGGCCCAGACCAGAATCATCCCCGAGGAAATACTTGCAGACATAACCATCCCGGAACAGTTCACAACCGGCAGCACATACATCAAATTCGGCCTGCGTCGTTCCGGCGCCTTGGCCGTTGCCGGCGTTGCCGTATCGGTTGAGGTCGAAAAAAACATTTTACGCGCGGCCCGGATCGTTCTGGCCTCCGCCGCGCCAACCGTCATGAGGGCCCGCGATGCGGAAAATTTCCTGTGCGGCAAAAAAATCAGCGACGAACTGCTGGCGCAGGCCGGGGCAATGGCCGCGGCAGAGAGTCGCCCCCGAGACAGCATCCGCGGTTCTGTAGAATATCGCAGAAATCTGGTGGAGGTATTGACAAAGCGCGCCCTCCGCAAGGCAATCGACAAGGGTCACGTATAAGGAGACAATTATATGGCACAGATTATAACTGACAGTAACGGGGTAAAGCGCTACCTGATCACCATTTTCGTAAACGGAGATTCCCACACCTTGCTGGTCAAGGGGAATGCCATCCTGACCAACGTGCTGCGCGACGACCTCAATCTCACCGGCACCAAGAAGGGTTGCGAACTGGGCGATTGCGGCTCCTGCACCGTCCTTCTGGATGGCAAACCGGTTGATTCATGTATGGTTCTGGCCGTGGAAGCCGACGGTAGGGAAATCACGACCATCGAGGGGGTTGCAGCCAACGGCAGGCTTGACGAAATCCAGCAGTCGATGCTCAACCACGCCGCAGTGCAGTGCGGCTACTGCACCCCTGGCATGGTGCTTTCGGCCAAGGCCCTTCTGACCCGGAATCCTCACCCCTCTGAACGGGAGGTGCGGGAAGCCATTGCCGGCAACCTCTGCCGCTGCACCGGATACGTCCATATCGTTGAAGCCGTTCTCGCCGCTTCCCGCGGTGAGATTACCCCTGCCGATCACGAAGAAGGAGAACCCCAGTGAACAACAACTATAAAGTCATAGGCCGCAGCGTTCAGCGCATCGACGGTCCGGACAAGGTGACCGGGTCCGCCAAGTACACCGGTGACCTGAAGTTTCCGAACATGCTTTTCGGAAAAATTCTAACGAGCCCCCTCGCCCACGCCCGGATCCTCTCCATTGATACATCCGAAGCGGAAAAACTTCCCGGGGTAAAAGCTGTGATCACCCATAAGGATGTACCATCCATAAAGTATGGTCTAAGCCCGGCACGCTGGGACGAAAACATCTTCTGCAGCGACAAGGTACGTTTTGTCGGCGACAAGGTTGCCGCGGTGTGCTGCGTGGATGAAGAGACCTGCTACAAGGCCCTGAAGCTTATCAAGGTAGCATACGAAGAGCTGCCGGCGGTGCTCGACTACCTCCATGCCATGGATGAGGGACAACCTCTGGTTCACGACGATTACAAGCGAAATATCAACACAGAGATCCATCAGGAGTTTGGCAACGTGGAACAGGCCCTGGCCGCCTCCCACCATGTGCGCACCGACACCTTCGTGGGGCAGCGCACGTACCAGTCTCCCATCGAGCCGCACTCCTCCATCTCCATCTGGGATGGGAAAAAACTCACTATATATGCAAGCACCCAGTCTCCCCACTATTTCCAGCACTACATAGCCCGGCAGTTCGATCTGGCCATGGGAGATGTCCGGATCATCAAACCGCATGTGGGTGGCGGTTTCGGCGGAAAAATGGAACCGACCGGGCTTGAGTTCGCCGGCTCGGCGCTGGCAAAGCTCACCGGACGGCCGGTGCGGATGTTTTACGACCGGGCCGAGATGTTTGCCCATAACCGGGGTCGGCACGCCCAGCACATGGAGATCACAACCGGGGTCGATAAGCTGGGGAAGATACTCGCCGTCAAGGCCAACTTCATCATGGACGGAGGCGCCTACACAAGCCTTGGGATAGCCAGCGCCTACTACGCTGGGGCGCTGCTGCCCCTGACCTATGAATTCGCCAACTATAAGTTCGACATGTTCCGGGTTTATACCAATCTTCCGGCCTGCGGCGCCCAGCGCGGACATGGCGCCCCCCAGCCCAAGTATGCCTTTGAGAGCCATCTGGACAATGTTGCCGCCGATTTGGGCATCGATCCGATGGATATCAGACTCCTCAATGCCCGCAGGCCGGATACCGTTACTCCCAATGATTTCCAGGTAAACTCCTGCAAAATCAGGGAATGTCTGGAACGGGCGAGGGTCATTTCGGGGTGGGATGAAAAAAAGAAAAATCTCCCCCATGGCCGGGGCATTGGAGTGGCAACGGGCAGTTTCGTCACCGGAGCAGGCTATTCCATATATCGGACCGATCTCCCCCATGCGGCGGCCGTTATCAAGGTCAATGAGGACGGCACAAACGCTACCCTTTACACCGGCGCAGCCGACATTGGTCAGGGCTCTGATACGATTCTTTGCCAGATGGCCGCAGAGGCGATGGGATACCGCTACGAACAGATGAAGATAGTCGCGGCGGATACCGAGCTTACACCCATGGATTTCGGCGCCTACGCCAGCCGCCAGACCTACATGTCCGGGGCAGCCGTCAAGCAGGCAGGCGAGGAGGTCAGAAAACAACTTCTCGAAATGGCCTCGACCATGCTCTCCCTGCCTGTCGATGATCTGGACTGCACCGAAGGCATCATCTTTTCCAAATCCCGCGCCAATAAAACCCTCACCTTTCAGGAGGCGGCCCGCAGACATTTCGTACTCAGGGGGCCACTGCTCGGCAGGGGCGCCTACACGCCCCCCAAGCTGGGGGGTAGCTTCAAGGGAGCGGCCGTTGGCACCTCGCCGGCTTACAGCTTCGGCGTCCAGGTGGGCGAGGTGGCGATTGACGAGGAGACCGGGGAAATCTCCGTGGAGGGAATCTGGGACGTGCACGACTGCGGCAAGGTGATTAACCCGCGCCTGCTGCACGGCCAGGTGCATGGGGCACTGTACATGGGAATGGGAGAAGCATCCTGGGAGGAGGTTCTTTTTGACGACAAGGGAAAGATCAAGAACGCCGATTTGGCCAACTACCGGATGCTTACCGCCCTGGATATGCCGCCGGTCCAATCGGAGGTGGTCGACAGCCATGAACCGACCGGCCCCTGGGGCGTCAAGGAAATAGGCGAAGGATCGACCAATCCCACCCTGGGAATGTTCTCCAATGCCATCTTCGATGCCATGGGAGTGCGGGTGAACAGCCTGCCTTTAAGCTACGAAAAGGTGTGGCGCGCTCTCCAAAAAAAGCGTAAAGAGGAAGCCGAGGGAAGGAGGCTATCATGTGGAACTGGATCGGCAAATTAGACGAACTGCAGCGCAATGACCAACTGTGCGTACTGGTAACGGTCACCAAGAGCAGCGGCTCAACCCCGCGTAAACAGGGGGCCAAAATGATCGTTCTTCCGGACGGGACCTCTTTCGGCACGGTAGGCGGCGGAACGCCGGAGCTTTACGCCTTGGAGGACGCCAAAAAATGTTTTGACAGTTTACAGGGCACCACCTCGCAAATCCCGTTAAAACCTCGCGGGGAGTTTCCCGCCTGCGGAGGAACTATGGAGCTATACATGGAAGTGCTCAACGATAACCCCTGTCTCTACCTGTTCGGTGCCGGCCATATTGGTCAGGCCATTTGCCAGGTTATGGAAGGAACTCCTTTCCGGATTCATTTGATCGACGAACGCGACGAGTGGATCAACTCACCGGCCATCCCGAAAAGCGTGATCCGCCACCAATCCCCCTGGACTAATTTTATAGAAAAAGCCAGTTGGTCCTCGCAGCGCAGCTTCGTCGCTATCCAAACCTACAGCGGCACTGTCGATCAGCAGGTGCTGGAAGAGGTTCTGCCCCATCCGGCCCGCTATGTCGGTCTGACCGGCAGCAAGTCCAAGTGGGCCACCATCAGGCGCAACCTGGAGGAGAAGGGGCTGGATCTTTCCGTGGTAAGATGCCCCATCGGCCATAAGAACGGCGGCGATTCCCCGCGGGAAATCGCCATAAGCATCGCCAACCAGCTTCTGGCAACCTATAACGGACTGGAATGAAGTGGATATCCAACTAAAGGAACGCGTTATCATTATCAAGGGCGCCGGCGAGCAGGCCACCGGCATTGCCTGCCGGCTCTATCGAGCCAACTTCAGGCGGATACTGATGCTCGAGACCAGTTACCCCCTTGCCGTCCGGAGGCAGGTCTCCTTCTGCGAAGCGGTTCATGAAAATAAAATGACGGTGGAAGGAATCGAGGCAGTCAGGGTTGCTGACGAATCCGAACTCGAGGCCGTCTGGGCGGCAGCAAGGATCGCTGTCCTGGTAGACCCGGAGGGAAAAGCCATTCATCGCCGCCGGCCGGATATCCTGATCGATGCGACAGTTGCCAAACAGAATCTGGGGCTTTCACTGGCCGACGCTCCGCTGGTAATCGCCTTAGGCCCCGGCTTTACGGCCGGAGTCGACTGTCACGTAGTGATCGAGACCAATCGCGGCCACAATCTCGGTCGTCTGATTACCGCCGGGACGGCCGAGGCGAATACCGGAATTCCCGGCAATATCGGCGGCTACACCTCGGAGAGGGTCCTGCGCGCCACGGCGGACGGTATCTTGACTGCCGAAAAGAAGATTGGCGATCTTGTCCACAAAGGGGAGATAATCGGCCGCATCGGTAAGGCGGAGATCACTGCCAATATCGACGGCATCCTGCGCGGCCTTATCAGACCTGGCTCCGGTGTGACGAAGGGACTCAAAATCGGCGACGTCGATCCGCGCGGCGAGGCGTGCTACTGCAACACCATTTCGGAGAAGGCAAGGGCCCTCGGCGGCGCCGTTCTCGAAGCGCTGCTGAGCACCTATAACCGCTGAGGACGCCCGGATAAAGAACATCAACTCTGGATCAGATATCCCTCAATGAAGCGGTCGATGTCGCCATCGAGCACCTGATTGACATTGCCTGTCTCCAAATCCGTGCGATGGTCCTTTACCAGCTTGTAAGGGTGTAAAACGTATGACCGTATCTGGCTGCCAAAGTTGATGTCTTTCTTGGTCTTGTTCACTTCGGCGAGCCTGTCGTTTTGCTCCTTCATCTTCATCGCATAGAGGCGCGAACGCAGATATTTCATGGCCATTGACTTGTTCTTGTGCTGTGAACGCTCATTCTGGCATTGCACGACGATCCCGGTGGGAAGATGGGTAATCCGCACAGCCGAATCGGTCTTATTGACATGCTGCCCGCCCGCGCCTGAGGAACGGAATGTGTCGATGCGCAGGTCCTTTTCATCGATTTCAACGATAATTCGGTCATCGATCTCCGGGTAAACAAAAACGGACGCAAATGATGTATGCCGTCGCGCTCCGGCATCAAATGGGGAAATTCGCACCAGGCGGTGAATCCCCGTCTCCGCCTTCGCGTAGCCGTATGCGTACTCCCCCTTGAGCGTCCAGGATACGCTCTTGAGACCCGCCTCGTCACCGGGCAGGTAATCTATAATCTCGGTTTGAAAACCCTTTCTTTCCGCCCAGCGCAGATACATCCGCAGGATCATTTCGGCCCAGTCCTGCGCCTCGGTGCCCCCTGCCCCGGCATGGATCGACATGATGGCGTTCATCACATCCTGCTCGGAGCCCAACATCATTTTCAGTTCTTCATCTCGCAGCTCGGCGTCTATTTGGGCAAGCTCTCTTTTTATGTCTTCTTCGGCCTTATTGTCCTTTTCCGTCGCGGCCATCTCGGCAAGTTCCCGGAAATCAGCCAGACTCGCCATGCGACCTTTCCACTTCACTACAATATCGGCCAGATTGCTCTTCTCTCTCAGCAAGATTCCGGCCCTCTCGGGATCATCCCAGAAACCCGCCTTTTCCATCTCCTTTTCCAATTCCCTGATGCGCAGTTCCTTTTCAGGCAAGTCAAAGACAGTCTCCGAATTTTTCCAGCCTGTTAGACAAATCGCCGAGCATTTCATTTATTTCTTCTTGCATGTCTCATTCTCCTTCTTGTTATGATTTCATATGCGATCAGCGTAATACCGCAAATATACGCAAAGGCGTCGCCGTATGCCGCATAAAAGGTCTTTTTGTCAATATATTTCACCTCACCCTTCAGAACGGTCCTGGTGAAGATGGCCGTCCGGGAGTTTACCGACCCGGTGGGGCCGATAATGGCGCTGATCCCGGTATTCGCCGCCCTGACTAAGTAAAGCCTCGTTTCCACGGCCCGGAAGGCCGTCATCGACAGATGCTGGTACGGGGCCGATGTTTTTCCAAACCAGGCATCATTGGTGATATTTACCAGCAGATCGGTCCCACGTTTTTTGTAGGCCCGGGCCGCCTCGGGAAAAATCCCCTCATAACAGATAAGAACTCCCAAACGACGTTTTCCAGTGACAAGCGGGACAAAATCATTTCCAGACCGGAAATCGCCGATGCCGGTCACAAGCTTGCCGATAAAAGGGAAAAACCGTTTTAATGGAACATACTCGCCATAGGGAACAAGGTGCACCTTGTCGTAACGCCCCGCCACCGCCCCACCCGGTTCCAGCAGATAGGCGCTGTTCATGTAGGCGGCCAAGGCACCTTCCTGTTCATAATGGGGGCTGCCGAAAAGCAGGGTGCGCTCAGCCGCCTGGGCCAAGGCGATCACCTTTTTCTGCAAGGGAGAAGGATAACCGAAAAAAAACGGCGCAGCGGTCTCCGGCCAAACGATGAGGCCACCTTGGGCAGGAAGCGAGCCCAGGGAAAGGCCTGCATAAATATCGATTGTTTCCGATTGATAGCGGGGGTTCCATTTGCTGTTTTGATCGATATTCCCCTGCACAAGGACCACCTCGGCCGCCGGGGCGCCGGTCAAGGAATCTTTGATATCGGCAATCCTGAAATAACCGTAGGAAACGATCAGCAGGACAACGGCAAACGCAATCAGCAGCTTTCCGACGAGTATCCTACCCGTAGCGCGGCGCTCTTCCAAAATTGTGAAGATAGCCATATTGACGAGCACGATAGCAAACGATATCCCATAGACCCCTGTAATATCAGCTATCTGAATTACGGATGCAAACAGATACTGGGAATAGCCAAGATTTTCCCAGGGAAAACCGGTGAAGAAATGGGAACGGGCAAACTCGAGGATAACCCACATAAGCGGTGCGACCAGCAGCGAATCGCGCCCGTCTTTACGGAAGAAAACCACCCCGGCTGCAAAAAGTCCTGTATAGATGCTCAGGTAGGCGGCAAGCAGCAGCAGCACCGCCACGCCGACATAAAGGGGAAGACCGCCATACTGCGCGGCGACATAGGAAATCCAGTAAAGAATTCCGCTATTGGCGACCATGCCGGTGATGAAACCCGTCCGAAAGCCCTCCGCCGGCGTTGAACTCTTCAGCGCATAAAACAGCGGCACGAGGGCAAACCAGGCAACCAGACCGTTCCCAAATTTTGGAAAGGAGAAAAAAAGCAGGCAGCCCGCCAGCACCGCCAGCAACACCCTTTTTAGCGACACACAATCTATTTTTGAACTTCCAAGGATGCTCTGCAAGGCATTATCCATATGTTATTATTATGTTAGTGCCGCCAATCACGACGACTATAAAGCGTCGGCGATTTCCCGCAAAAAATAAAAGTTAAATTACCGGCTGCTGTTGCTTCCCCGGGTCTTAAAATAAAAAGGGCCAACCGCCAACGGTTGACCCCTTTTATTTTGGCGGGGCCGAGGGGACTTGAACCCCTGGCCTCCGGCGTGACAGGCCGGCGTTATAACCAACTTAACTACGACCCCGTATAAAACAAACCCCTTAAAACAGAACGGAAAGCCTCCGGGAACCAAGCCTTTTCCATGGTAGGCGGAACAGGACTTGAACCTGTGACATCCACGGTGTAAGCGTGGCGCTCTCCCAGCTGAGCTACCCGCCCATATACCAAGCAGCGGGGTGGCCTTTAGCAATTATTGCGATTCTTGTCAAGAACTAAGTTCTAAAACAGACCTC
>Ga0172370_10007586_pt1 | contig 13277 bp, 12 predicted proteins | sample LakKiv5m_FD_114538 | JGI IMG/M metagenome (GOLD analysis project Ga0172370, IMG submission 114538) | Freshwater microbial communities from Kabuno Bay, South-Kivu, Congo - kab_022012_11.5m | ecosystem: Environmental > Aquatic > Freshwater > Lake | place: Democratic Republic of the Congo...
ATCGTAAGAATAAGGTAAATAACGTTGAAATTTCAGGATCTTTTTCAGGTCTCGTTGGTGACCACTTTGCTACCCTTCCGGTTGGTTATCGCCCACCATACGATGTTGTAATACCGATAAAGACTGCAACAGGATTTAACGTGGTTAATATTACAGCCTCTGATGGTTATATGACACTTGGAGACTCAGTCAGCACATCAAACGGGCCTCATTACATCCACGGCACGCTGTTTATGACGTAGCTAGCCAGCCAACTATGAGCAGAAGGCCGCTGATTAATCATAAAACACTGTGAATGTGCGTTATTTTATTACATTTCGTTTTAAAATAGCGCACATTTTGATTTTGCGATTATATTAGAGAAGGTAAAAAGCTTAAAGGTTTTTTGGTTTTCCATACGAAATCCTTCTTCATGAAGAAATTTGGAAAACTGTTTGTCGCCATGGGCAAGCACTTTATAAATCCATGCACTAAGCGGATATTGGTAGTTTAAAGGGAGTACCTGACGTTTGCCACTGAGTTTGAACCCGATTTTTAGTCTCATTTGGTTGTGTTTTAAGGTTCTTTACCGTAAATGAAAAGAAAGCTAAAAGTACGATATTAATGCCCCGTATTTACATTTGTTCATAAAATGTTTATAAAATTCGATTCACCGCTTATCACTGCCATATCCTCCTGCATCTCTTATAGGCTTATCGCTATTTTTTTATATTGTCATAAATACCTCCAACTCTACTCTTCCCCAGGCAGGCATGTTAGGATTAAATGCTTTTAAAGTCGCATTTAAGAGCATTCCCTGGTCGAGTATGTTTGCCAAAACTGCATTTTCAGCTCTTGGGATAAAGCCAATTTTGGTTTGTCCATAATAAACCGCAATTGCATTGCTGTCGTAACTGTTGTTGGGTTCACGTATCAAACCAAGTGGCATCCCTGCTTTTAAACCTGGCTCCACAAGTTTACCCTGATAATATTGATAGCCTGCTACTTGTGTTTCCAATAAAGTAAGCCTTCGTTCAGGGTCATTAAGTGAGCCATTGCAGATGCTGACTGTTCCGGTTTGAATGGTTACGTTTTGGCTGACACCTGAGGCAAATCCGGGAATAATTATCCCAAGGCTCCCTGTAAATATTCCTCTTAAAAATTCAAGACGCTTCATTGTAATTTTAAAGCTGATCAAATAATTGTATCTTAATCAGAAATGAATGTAGCAAAACTACGCCATGCCATTGCCAATTACCGTCAGTCCAAAAATTATTTAAATAAAAAACCGGCTTTTTCTTTAACATAGTCTTTCAGCCTTTGTGGGGAGAGGATTTCAACATCTTCGCACAGGCCCATCACAAACCGTCCGATCCCATCGAAACTACAGACCCAGCCTTCAAAAATCCATGAATTGTCATTTTCCGTCACTAAAAAGTCTTCTGCTACCGGATATTCTTCGATCAAAAGGCTGTATGCTCTCAGGCTAAGCCGAATTTTAACCGGAATTTTTTCGTTGGTGCTGATGCGGAAAACATCCATCTCCAGTTTTTGGTGTTCGTGTTCAAACAAAAAAGGTTTATTGGTGACTTCCACCGATTGAATCCGGGCTGTTTTAAACTGTTTGTTGGTACGGCTTTCGGGATCGAATGCCCAAACCGAAATATATCCTGACGAAAAATCGAAAGGTTCTACAAGCCTGTCGCGAATCATGTTTCCATGTGCCGAGTGATAATCACGGAGCAAAACCTGTCGTTTCTGATTAATGGCAGTTGCTAATTTGTGGATAGTTTCCGAATGTTCGCGTTTTATTATTGTTTTGGAGACTTTTCCATAGTTGTATAAGGAATATAGCTTTTCGACCAGATTATTCTTTAAAACGTTGGTTTCTTCGATACTATGAATTGCCCGTTTGATGATGAGGGCTTCTTCTTCGGTGAAAAACAGTAAATCGTGTAATTCCTTAAAAGGCGATTCAACCTTGTTAATCCAATAATATCCATCTTTTAACTCCACAGCAAAACCCACATCCCGAAAAGTCGAAATATACCTGTGAAAAGTTCGCTCGGAAATCCCGAAATGTTCGCTGAGCTGAGCTTTTGAATGCTTTATTCCATTGGCAAGTGTTAACAGCATTTTTAGGGTTTTTACCAGTTTTTGTTGATCTTCCATGGGTATCTGATTTTAGGATGTTATATGTAAGCATTGATCAATTACAAAAGATGAGCCTGTTATGATTTGAGAGATAATGATTTCGTGCTTCAAAATTAATAAAATCAGGTTGAGTATTCATCATAATTCGAAAAGTTTAACTTCTAAAAAAGTCAATGAGGTTTGGAATTATAAAATCTCCTGCAATCCACTCAGAAAGACTACATTTGGCCTGTTTCAATCAAAATCGGTTTTATCGGGTATGATGGTCAGGAGAATTTTCATTTGGGTATTATTTATTTATATAGGGAATCTCTGTGTTTTTTCGCAGGACGATAGTTCCTGGAAATATGTTAGGGAAGATCATGGCATCAGGGTTTTTACAAAAAGAGTAGCCGGTACACCCATCAACGAAATAAAAGTTGAAATGCTCATGAATACAACATTATCAGCGCTTACAGCATTGATTATCGATGTTAAGGATCAGCCCAACTGGGTTTATGGCAATATGGAAGCAAAAATCATTGAACCGATCGACAATTTCTCATGGATGTTTTACGGGCAGAATGAAGCTCCCTGGCCCGTAAACGACAGGGATGTGGTTGCAAAAGTAAGTTTGTATCAGGATCCGAAAAACAGAATCGTAACATGTGCATCATCAGGATGCCCGGATTTCATCCCGGATGTGGGGGGTTTTATAAGAATTCCTGAGTTGTATTCCTGCTGGTCGTTTATTCCAAAAACTTATGGACAAGTATTGGTTGTATTTGTCCTGAAAATCAACCTGGGTGGTAATATTCCAGCCTGGCTGGTAAATATGACTATCGCCAAAGGCCCGTACAACACCATTTTAAAAATGTCAGAGGAGGTTGAAAAACCTGAATATAAAGCTGCTCATCTTTCCTACATCCTTGATTAAACCGGCTTGCTTTCCGAAATATTTACCCGATACTTATCATAACGGATAAAAAAACCTCAAAATCATTAGTTGACCTTGAGGCTTTTCACGAATTCCCAAAGGGAATTATTTGATAACCACTTTTTCGGTTTTTGAGAATTTACCGGATTCAATCTTAACAAAATAAATTCCTTTTGGGAGGTATGTAAAATCGAATCCTTTGGTGAATTTGTTTTGAGGTGTTGAGGCTTTTTCGGTAAATATCACCTCCCCTGCTGCGTTCGAAATGCTCAGCAGTAAACTCTTTTCGGGTGAATTGGCACGAATTTCAAACTCTCCACCGGAAGGATTTGGAATCACACTCAGTTCAACCTTATTTGCCGGCTCGTTCAGGCCAAGGATTGGATCCAGCGTTAAGTTTACAACATCCGATTTTAGAGTAGTGCATGGATCCAGTGGTTGAGCTGACAATGTAAGGCTCACGGAGCTATTTTCAATATCCGTAACTCCGGGTTGATAAGTTGTTGCGAGTACTGTTTCATCGCCAAAAGTTCCATCACCACTGGTACTCCAGGCAACCGATTCATAATACTGCGCTACAGCCTGGGTTTGGAAAAGGGCATAACTATTTATGGTCGTATCTGCACCGGCATTGATTACAGGGTTTTTAATAAAATTCAGGATTAAATCATCAGAGCCTTCCATTCCAGGCAGGTATCCGGTTGCCGTAAGGGTAAGGGTAACTTGCCCGTTTGCATTATCCTGTTGTCCGCCCATATAGTAAGTGAGAAGATTTGCAGGTGTTGCAAAAAATCCGTCTCCGGAGGTTGACCACAACCATGATTTTCCTGAGATAACATTACCGCTGGCCGTGAATAAGGTATTCTGGCAAATGGTTGCATCGTCGCCTGCATTAACCTGGGGGGCCTGGGTAGGCGCAAAATCAAAAGAGGCAACTCTTGTTTTCCAGCCACCACGCATATATTCGGTGGTAAACCAAAAAGTGCTGTCATCGGCAGGATCAACCGACATACAGGCATAGTCGCCCCAACGGGAAACCCCACTTTGGGAAGAAGTTCCTGTAACAACCTCAATTTCTTCATAGGTCATTTCACCTAAAGGTGCATTAGCAGGCCGCCCTGTGTATCTTACTGATGGGAAGACATCGGTTCCGTTCGACACCGAAAAGCCAAGTGCTATTGTTCCGTAAGCATTCATAGCAATACTTCCCATCCATCGGTTAATACCATCGTTAGGTGCATACACACCCTGTTGGTAAATATACCAGTCGTTTTCTCCTTCCTTCCTGAATTCGTACCACTTTATAGCTGCCAGTCCATTTACTTTAACCGTATGGTTAGCAACCATGGTTTCGTAAGTTCCGAAATTACGATATGCCAGACGATACATCAACATTTGTTGTAAAGCATCGAGCCCTGATCCTCCGTTTGGTTGCGGAATTCCACCGTTAAAATTGTTACTGAATGACCCGGGACTTAATGAAACACCTAACTCATAGGTCGAATTTGCCGGGTTTGTCCAATCAACTTTAAATTCGAAAATCTGAAATTGCTTGCTACCCGTTGCATTCACGGTCGATACATAATTCGGACTGCCATCCGGTGGCAGCATGTCACCATCTATGTCGGATGGTTGCAAACTAAAGGAATCAGGAAAATAGCCAAAAAATACCATCTGGGCATCAGGATCGCCAACGAGCATTTTATCACGTTCAAAAGCAGCTACACCGGCACCGATGAATTGTTGTCCAAAGAAGTTAAAAGTAGCATAATAACCGTCCGGCCAAACTGCCATTTTGGGGTAGTCGTTCATGTGGTCGAATTCGAATGCATACCTGTAATATTCACCAAGGGGATCACCAGTAGCAGAAACAGCAACCAACTGATAATATTTACCACTGCTTGTGTTGAGTGCAAACTGTGAAGCCATCCAGCGATCGGCCATTTCATCATATAAAACAACCGGGTCTCCATCGTTGTGGCCCGTCCAGGGGCCAATAAAACCAGCCCATAAGGTACTGTTATCAACGGGGCCGTAAAGGCGGTTTCCTGACTTATCCCAGATGGCAAAAGATAAATTGATCATCTGGAAATAATGATTTGGTCCTACATCGCCATCCGTATCAGGAGGATAAACGCCATTAACATTGCCAACACCATCGAAACTGTTCAGTGGTCCCCTGGTTTGCGTTGCACCTTTGGATTGCTGCAAATTCGTATATTCAACCGGAGTTTCATCTTCAATTCCTTTATAATCAACCGATTCGTTTTCGATAATGCCTTCTTTCCAGGCACGTTTACGTTCGCCGGGCATAACGACTTTCATGTCACGCAAAGGAGGAGTCTTATCAAAATAAGCTGCTTTACGAACAATTTTTGGTGATCCGGATTGCTGCGTAAAACCTGAGCCGGACAACATCAGGCAGCTTACCAGGAGTATAAAGTACTTTTTCATTTTTAGTGTGTTGAAGTTTTAATTTGTATGAGTTAGTATTACGATTTATTCTATTTTAAATTCAAATGCCGATTTAAGCCTCCCGCGAATGAAATACAGTCCAAAAAAGTACGGTACCAGGATGCCTATCGCACAGAGTCCTGAAATCAACTCATTCCCGGTAGTACGTACTGAGATAATTAAAGTTAACATCAGGAGGAAAAATGGAACAAAATAGGCAAACAATACGGCTGTTATCCCCATCCTGCGCTGCATGGTTACCACCACATGTTCGCCTGGTTTATGTCCTTCCCTGGTCTGATTTTTAACCTCAATAATTTTTTCGGTACTTCCTGAAACATTGCATACCCCTTTGGAATGGCATTCATTACATGCCGATTGAGCAATAATTGTTACCGAAATCGTTTCGTCAGTGATTCCGGTTATTATGCCTTCGTGTTTAATTTTATCCGTTTCCATCCTTAAATCAACAAATATTAAGGTGTCGATAATGAAACCGGCAAAACCTTTCCATTGAAATACAGATGCCCCTTTAATGCAAAATCAGCAACAAAACCTGCCATTTCATCTGGTTGAAGCGGGGCAGTATAATCTGGAAATGCTTCGGCAAACATTTCGGTTTGAACGGCACCAAAGGCTAAACAATTTACGCTGATGTGGCGTTCTTTAAATTCCTCAGCCATGGCTTCAGTTAGCACGGCAACAGCAGCTTTTGATGCACTGTACAACGCCAGTCCCGGAAATTTTTTACTTCCCTGAATTCCACCCATACTACTAATATTTACAATATGGGCTGCGGTATTGAAGTATGGCAACAATGCCCGGCTAAGCTTAAAAACCGTTTTTACATTTATATTAAAAACGTCATCAAAATCTTCATCAGAAAGTGCCGAAAACTCCTTTTTTATCAACATTCCGGCATTATTTACAAGCAGATCAATTTTATCGAAATGGCTTAAAATTCCAGGCAACAGTGTAAAAGAATAGGCCGGTGAAGCGAGATCAAAAACTATTGGAAACACGTTTGCATCCGGATTTATTTGCTGGCATTCGGCCTTAAGTTCTTCTAACTTAGTGTAATTTCGCGAAATTGCAACAATCTGATGATTGCCGCTTTCGCAGATTTTTTTAACCAGGGCATAACCTATTCCACGACTGGCCCCCGTAACGATAATATTCATTCTACTATTGATAAACAGATTTCATCATCTGCTAAGTTGATCTGATTTGAGGCGCAAATATATGTTTTTTATTGCATATCAAAAAATTGTTCATTTGGCGGCGAATAAAATGAACAATCCGCTCAAGGCGCTGAAATCGGCTGCAACAATTGTTTTTGTTGACAGATATTCCTTCTGCTTACACGAAAATTATCAATCCTAATCATCGAGAGCTTCTACCTGACCATAAGAACCACATGCATCACAAATAATCAGGTTAAGATTATGGATTTTACCACATGCACGGCATTTAAATTTCCTGATCTTCAATTCATCATGAATCTCATGCATCAGGATGGCTTCATCATCCTTTAAAGTCCTGTATTTTAAACGGACGATAAATGCCTCCTTCCCCAGATAAATCACATCGTTATCTTTAATTTTTACCTGGATACGTTTCCTGCAATCCCGCTTTGCCTGTCCTATAAAGGTGCCATTCAGCGAGTCGAGATCGGTGAGAACGTAATTACCATCCAGGTACTCGATTTTGCAATGTTCGCGACTGATTTGCGGAATATCGGCAAAAACCTCTCCACCCACATTTTGTCGTCCCAAAACGGTGATTTCGGAATGTGGAATTTCAATCAGTGCCTTTGTTTTTTCGGAAATCAAAGTAAGGCCATCGAGCTGTTTTTTGTTTTGTCCCTCAATCTCCAGATTGGGAATTTCATCCAGATCCTTTATTTCAAGATGATTGACAGGGGAATTACAATTTGCGCATACAACAGGTCGCATTTCCAGTTCGCTAAAGAAATTGTCTTCAAAACAATAATCGCAGGTAATTTTATACATCTTTAGATTTCAAACTTTATTCCTGATTCGTCTAAGTGCCTCTTTAATGACTTTATATCCTCTTTTTTTGGCACACCAGCCATAAAAACTTCGTCGTTTTCGCTCATTGCCAACGACCATTTCCCACTATTCATGGGGCCATGAACTTTAATTGGATTGCCGCCATCAAAAGTAAAGAAATTCTGATTTGAAGAACCCCGAATATTGTCGGTTTCGGCCAGGTCCTGCACATAGCGGCCGTCGATCAGAAAATCCATTGAAAGGGTAAATAATTTATCGGGAAACTTTTCGATCAATTCATCGTAGCCAAAGCCCGAATAAACCAATATGTCAAGTGATGATCTGATTTTGATGAAACTACAGAATGCCACGAGTGCTTCATATTGCCCGAAAGGTTCACCACCAGTAACGGTAATCCCGTCGAAGGTATTTTTTACTTTAAGTATGGCAGTTGCCAGTAATTCTACATCAATGTTTTTGCCACCGTTTTCATTCCACAATTCAGGACTGATGCAGCCCTTGCAAGCCAGCTTACATCCCTGAACCCAGACACCCATCCGTTTTCCGGGGCCCAGATTATAAACCGGAAACTGAATCCTGTTTAATTTCCAATACATTCGAACTTAACCTTGTTTTCATCGTTTTCATCGATAAGCACCCTGAAATGAATGTCGCCTGAACTATTTTGCTCGTACATAAAATTAGCAATTCCGTTTTTTATGTAGGTTTCAACACGGTTGTTGATGCCACGGCCTCCATTCATCAGATTGTTCAAAATGTAATATTGCCTGAATTTCTCAACAAATTCATCGTCGAAATCGAAGCGGCAGTTTTTCTGCTTCAGCAAATTCTCTTTGATCATTTTGAGGCTTTTGAGCAAAATTAATTTGTCAACATCGGGCCGGATAAAATCGAAAACCACAAAATTATCACCAAAGCGGTTGAGAATTTCAGGGCGGTTGAGTTTGGTATTGAAGAAATTCTGGATTTCATTCATAATATTCCCGGAAGTGACTTCGTAGCTATCGTCGAAATTAACATTCGGAACCCGTCTCCCATTTTCGTCCTCGGTATAAACACCAAGGTTGCTGGTAAAGATGATGAGTGTTTCGGTAAAGTAAACCGTTTCACCTTTGCCGTCAGTCAGACGTCCGTCATCGAGGATCTGAAGAAATTTATCGAAAATGACTGGGTGTGCTTTTTCGATTTCATCGAACAAAACAATCGAAAACGGTTTTGCACTAACCTGGCTAGTGAGCTGGCCCCCCTCCTGGTAACCAACATAGCCGGGTGGAGAACCGATAAGTTTTGTATCGGAATTTGAATCGTTGTACTCGCTCATATCGAACCTCAGAATGGCATCTTCATCATTAAAAATCAATTCGGCTAACGATTTTGCCAGCTCAGTTTTTCCAACTCCTGTTGGTCCGGCAAAAAACATTACCCCCTTTGGCTTGTTTTTGGCCCGTTTCATGTCGATCGAATGCAGCCCAAGTTTTGCACGACGGATGATTTCTACACTTTTCCTGATGGCAGGAAGCTGTCCCATGACCCTTTTACCCAGTTCATTTCCTGCATTTTCGATCTTTGCTTTCTCCAGGTCTTCCCAAAAATTCTCCCTTGTCCCGTATTTAAACAAGTCGATGATTTGCTGAATATTATTTACATGAATTTTCTCCTGCTGCGAAATCGTTATCAGGTTTTCGAGTTCCTGGTTGGCCAGGCCATCCGTAAGGTCGGCAAAAACGCTGATGATTTCCTTTTCGTTCACCTCCCCGCCTTCATGGTAGAAGCGTTGGGCCTGAACCCTGAAAAATCGGTTACGCTCATCCTTGTTTGGTTTTTTTATTTCGATGCCTTTGGTAAGCGGATTTTCATGTAAAATCCAGCTTGGGATATCGTTGAGCTTGTCGCAGAGGAAAATAAGTATGTTCCGCATCCCCCCCTTTTCGGGAAACAGGCGCGCATCCTGAGCCGATTTTAACAACTTCAGAAAGATCACGCGTTCATCTTCATTTAAACTGTTGGGATCACCGGAAAAACGGGAACTATAATTGATTATCCCTGCCGAAACTTTCTTGTTGTTCGACATCAGAAGCCTGAAAAACGACAGGGCGTCCGAAAGCTTTTTTTCGATATTGCCAACTTTTTTCGATTCCAGAAAGGATTTCGCATGAGGTACATTATCAATCAGATATGCGATAATATTATCGCGATTCAGGGCGGTTGCTTCGTTGGAAGTGATGTCGAGACCATCGATGATATCGTAATAGGCAATGATTTCGAATCCTTCGTTCCGGAGATAAAGCCTGAGTAAAAGCTGGATATCATTAAATCGCGCCCATTGCAGGTCTTTTGTTATTTCTGATTTATTATAATTCACCGGAAAATAGTAGCAATCATAAACATTACCATAAAGATAAAACTGGGATTTAAGTGATTGAAAACGCTTAAACTCCTGCATCCAGCCCGGAAAAATTTTATTGTCAGATTCAGCCATAATAAAATTATTTTGGAATATTGACCTGAAAAATTTTGACGACATCAGCCTAATGATCGATTGTTGTCATCTTTTAAAGGCAGACCAAAGTTAAGGAAATCGGTGAGATATCAAAGTGGAAATGTTTTAAACCAATTATTCCTGCATTCCAAAAACTACGCTCCTGCTTATCCTTATTTTTGGATATTTGACAGGTTTAAACCCGGCATTTTGCGCAATCTCAACTTCTTTTTGAAAAGCTTTTGCACCGACATGAAATCTGGGTTCAACAAGCATATAGAGGCCCTCCGGCTTCATCGCCCCACGAATTTCGTTCAAAAATTCAATCTGATGCTCGACTTCGTGGAGCATCCAGAAATTAAGCACAAAATCATATTTTCCGTTCAGGCCGGTGGTTTCAGTTGTAGCTTTATGGGTTACAATAATTTTTTCGAGCAATGAACCTCTGATCTTTTCTCTCAGTCGGATCAGGGCTGATTCCTGGATGTCGATCGCTGTGACCCGTCCGTTTGGACCCACAATTTTTGCCATACCCAATGTAAAAAAGCCGGGACCACAACCCACATCTGCCACATTCTGGCCCGCTTTTATGTAAGGAGCAAAGATCTTTTCGGGGTGGTGGATTATTTTTCGAATGTCGGAATCGAGGGTGGGAAAAAATACCGGCGGGCATACATGCCTGTCGATAAGCAGGAGTTTTTTGAACATCTTTTCCATTATTGCTTGAATGTAAAATTATTCTAAAAATTTTTGGTTAGTAGCTGAGCCCTTTTTGTTCTTTTTCGACGACATCTTTTTTGTGGCTGTTAAATACTTTGATGGCAGTTGTACCAATGCTTTTTCGGTAGCTTGTGTTTCCTTATCAAGGTCAATGTTCAGACCCTGTAATTTTAATTGCTGCAGCATGCTTTTGAATTCCACACAGGTTTCGTCCATTTCGGCCAGCTTTAATTCTTTTTGTTCGTGTGTTAATTCGTCCCGGTTTTCCAGAATAAGGAAATTATATAACATCCCGCCTTCACTGTCGAACCTGATGTTGAGGAAATTCTCCTGTCCCGGAATACTCATCAAAAAAGTATCCTCCTGCCCGAAGTCGATCACCTGCATGTCGGTCATTACTTCATAATTCAAATCGCGCAGGCCGGCAATCATTATCGATTTAATGTATGCCTGTTCTTCTTCGTGTATTACCCTTTTTTGATATACCTTTCTATTGCTTTCGAAAAGACCTTTTAATTCAGTAATAACCTTTTCGCAATCCTGATTTTTCAATTTATCCCGCTTAAGCAATTGTTGAATTTTAAACGAAAACTGAGAAACTGATTTTTCAATTGGAGGTTCAAAAACATGCTTGTTGAGATCATTAAGTGCCTGGTTTAGGATTTTCTTAAAATTGTATTGTTTTTCTGCTTCCCTGATCTCTGTCAAAAATTCGATATAAAAATAGCTCTCAGAAGTAGGATGCTTCTGACGAAGGTTTACCAAGCGGGTTCTGTAAAGCGCCGATAAATCCGGGTCAGAAATTCCAGAGAGTGCTTCGTTTATTTTTGAGAGAATATTTTCGATATCCGTTATTTTCGAAGCCCTTCTGCTTTCGGAGTTTTGATTATGGTTTACCAAAAACACCTTCTTTTTAGCAACTTGAAGTGCATCACCCGAAAGATGGTGCAGGATAAGATCGCTAAGTTGCTTTTTAGCCTGTTCGAAAGTTTTAGCAAATTGTAATTTTAATTCAGCTTCGATTTCCGGTAAATCTTCGGAAAATGGTGGGACGACGAGGAATAAATTGATTTTAGAAAACTTTTCACCAAATTCTTCCAGTTTGTTTACCTCCTGTATAGTTTGCCTGATTTGATTCAAAAACTGGCTTTTAATGCCATCAAAATTCAGCAAGTAATCTTTAACAAGCAGTTCCAGATTAAGAAAAATATGGTAGCTGTTTTCGATTTGATCCGCATGTGCCAACTCTTCCCGGAGCTCGTCTTTAAATAATAGCAATTCTTGTTGTTTCCGGAAGTATTGGTCGTAATATTCGTTGAACTGTCCCTGGTTTAGTTTATCATTGCCTGGAACCTCAAATTTTTCCAGAAGTTGTGCAAATGAAATTTTGTGCTCGGTAATAAAATCTTCACCAACGTACTTTACACCACGCAGTTCGTCGATCAGTTTCTTACAACTTATCTCTTCAATAAGTAATATGATCTCCGCCCTAAGTTGGAATATTTGCTTCAGGTGTTTATCAAAAACATGTACCGAATAGCATTTTGGTCCGCTCATCCTTGGAATATTAATCCTTGTTTATCCAGAACAAAGTTGATTTAATAGAATTTACTTCGTGGGATTTTTCGACTTTTAATTTTCCCTGATCCCCATTGTTCAAGCCAGCATGCCGAATGTTCTCATAAGCAATGCTAAAATAGCCAAAAACAATATAAATCAAAATCGAAATGAGCAAAGGCAACAATCTGAATTTCTTATACGTCTGAAAGAAAGCCCACACAATCCTGAGCAATTGACGGGAAATAAAAATGATGTACAGGAAAATAGCAAATTTCTCCGATGAAAGGACAATACCAGCCTTTTTCCCAAAAATGAAAAATTCGCTGATCACCTGATCAATTAAAAAATAAACACCAACAAATACAACCGGACCGAAAAGGAAAAACTGGATGATGCGGTTGATTAGTGCGCCGTGATATTCGAAAAAATCCTTGAAAATTACGCCATCTTTCCGAAGACTTAAAATCGGAACGAGCAGCGAGATGCCAACAAAAAAATTAAGTGCATAACCTGCAAACAAAACAATGGAATAATAAGAACGTGCAATGCGGACTGTAACCAGGTTTAGCGCCGGGGATAAGCTATAACCGATATCCTTGAATGCAGAATAATCCACCAGATAATTCGCGCAAAAGAATAACATTCCAAAAATTGGGAAAAGGTAAAGCAGATAACGTGGAATAAAGGTAAAGGCATGCAAATACTCGAATTGCTTTTTTGATTCCAGCGCTTTTTGGAAAGACGCTTCAGATTCGCCAACCAGATTTTTACCAATAATCCGGTGCCTATATAAGACCTGAGTGGCAAATCGTTCGTAAAGTGACTCATTTTGTGCAAATTGCCCTTTTTTAATAACCACACTATCAACTTCATCCGGCTTTATTTCAAAACCTTTGGCTATGCCTTTGGATTTGAAATATTCGGTAGCCGAAATTGTATAGTCGTACTCCACGGTAGCCTCACCTACCGAAGGCTCATCGAA